>Ga0154839_1240_pt1 | contig 20883 bp, 21 predicted proteins | sample Rifle2008BG16ft_FD_116143 | JGI IMG/M metagenome (GOLD analysis project Ga0154839, IMG submission 116143) | Deltaproteobacteria bacterium RBG_16_47_11
GTCCAAACGAGTGGTTGATTACAGGGGTCAACCTTACGGTAGAGGGGAATACGAAGGCATATGATTTAAGGCTGGAATGGTCAAATGAGTCTCAGGCTTTTGAGATCATCGACCTCTATCCTCAATAGAAGCTTACGGCTGATTTGATCTTAACCCCGCTCACCCCCACCTCAATCCTCCCCCATCAAGGGGGAGGAGGATAATAGCTGCAATTTTCATGGTTCGAGGGTGTCATACTCGTCATGAAAAATTAGTTCAGGTGAGCGCGGAAATGGGATTAAGTAAAACCTTCCCTTATGCTTGGGGGAGGGAGGAAGATTCTATTGCTTTCTTTATTTCCTCTAACAGGGTGGAAGGATCATAGGGCTTCATCAGATAAGAACAGGCTCCCGCCCGATAAGCCCTTTCCTCACCTCCCGAAATCCCCGTCAAAAAGATAATAGGGATATGACGGGTCGTGAGAGACATCTTCAACCGTTCGGCAACGACAAACCCACCTCCTCCCGGTATAAAAATGTCAAGGATGATCAGGTCCGGCCTTTCCTTGTGTGCCGATGTATAGGCTTGAACAGAGTCAAAAGCTACGATCACATCATATCCGTTCGTTTTTAACCGAACCTTCAATGCCCCGGCTACGTCCTTTTCATCATCGACTATCAGAATTTTTCTTTTCATTTTTCACTCCTCTTATCACTTTCGGATGTCAAAAATCTCAACAGTTATCTTATGTTGTTTGCTAAAGCAACTTCTTTGCCAATTCTCATTAAATTGAGAGAAGATTGATAAATAGTGGAAATATTTAGTAAATTTTTACCCACAGGACTTATTTGGGGAATGAGTGATCAAAAGATGACAACAATTGTCACCGGGTTGGCGAATATTGCATCGAACTCTAATGTCCACCCCCCTCAATCCTCCCGAAGGTGTGAAAAAATCCGAAAATCCACAGACCGGACAGGGAGTATCGGAAAAATCGTAGGGCGGCTACCTTTTTCAGGCTCTACGATAAAGGCGAAAAAACTCTCTAAGATAGCTAAGTTAAGATGGTTCGTTACCCTTACATTTTCAATGTCCGCATCCTACGATTTTGGAGATACCCCCTGTTCGGTCTCCCATCTTCCAATAATTTCACACCTTCCCCCCGTCAAGGGCTGATCCTTACCCATAAATGGGGGCGCTGGGCACAAGGGGCACTCCGACAGATACCCATCCCCCTCCTGACCTCCCCCTTGAAGGGGGAGGAACATAGCGGTTTCCCTTCCCTTCAGGGGGAGGGCCCGGGTGGGGGTGGGGACATCGGCTCCAAATGTAAAATGATGTGCCTCGTTAAAATCTCTGTTTTCACGGGAATAACACCTAAATACGTTATACTAAAGCCTCAACTGCATCAATCGTTAACATTCCCTCCTTGTGTCCAGCAGCCGACTTATGGGACAGGATGAGCGTCAAGGGGGAGGATAATACTTGGTGACTTTCATTAGTCGAGGGTGACGCGGCGTTATGTATGATGGATTACTTTAAATGCTTCCAATTATATTCCTAACAGATTTTTGATCCTTTGAAGCAGTGGCTTCTTGAGAAGAACTCTTAAGTAGAGGTCTCCGGGTTCTCCGCGGTTTTTTCCCTCTTCTCCCATCCCCTTTAATCTTATTTTTTGGCCTTCTTGGATGCCGGTAGGGATCATGATGAGGAGTTCTTTGGACCTTCTCTGGTGAAAATATTTAAACTTTCCACCCTGCTGAGCCCAACTGGGATCGAGGAGAATCGTTTCGTACAAATCCCTCCCTTTTTTTGCTTCTTCAAATCCCAGCATCTTTCTAAAAAGGTAGCGGACGAATTTGCCCATGATACCTGGATGGGTTTCAGGAAAGGTCTGGGGCCCTAACTGATAGGACCTTTTTTGTCCAAATCGATGGCCTGGACTGTAAAAAACGAATCCTCGTGCAAAGACCCCGGGCCTTCGAAATTCGAAGGTGTGATATCCCTGGCCATACGATTCTTCAAAAACCTCGTTAAACCCTCTAAAGCCGAATGCTCGGGCCATCTCTTCAAAGACCTGGTTAATGTCCGAGCCTCTGAAGATATCCTGGTCAGAATAGTTCTGTCTGAATCGATCATAGCCAAAGGGTCCATATGCCTGGGTCAGGGTATCGTATCGCGCCCTTTTCTCTCGATCGGAGAGAACAGCATAAGCCTCGTTGATTTTCTTCATCTTTTCAAGGGCCGCTGTATTTCCCCGATTCCGATCGGGGTGGCACTGAAAAGCCAGCTTCCGATAAGCCTCCCTGATCTGCTGTGGAGTATCACTTCGATCCACCCCCAGAATCTGATAATAATTTTCCTGGTTCGTCGCCATATTACTATATAAATCTAAATTTATTGAATTTCCACAGTCCTGATAGGCTAATACAGGGATCTGATGCAAGTCTTCGATACAGGATTTAGAAGGAAAAAAGTGTAAAACAAACATTGTCGGATCATTTTGTTTTTGATATACTGAATAAAGACTCTCAGGATAAAGATGGGGGGAGATCGACCGAGGAAGAGAGAACAAAGCAAGCTTGGAGGTTATCTATGCAAAGAGTATGCACATTCATCTTTGTTATTATTCTTGTCATGCTCGTAGTGCCTGCATACGCCGATCCCTCTGCCGAGGAGATGCTCAAGGCCATCGTGAAGATACGGGCTACGGTTTCAAAGGAGGCACACACTGCGAACACCCTCGGTACAGAAAGGGAAGGGCATGGTGTATTCATCGACACCAAGGGACACATTCTTACAATCGGTTATCTCATCGTCGAAGCTGAGACGATTGAAATTATGGGACCCAAAGACAAGCCTGTCAGTGCAATCTTTGTCGGTTATGATCAGAGCACAGGGTTCGGTCTCTTGCGCGCAGAAATACCTGCGGGTGTAACCCCCATGAGGCTGGGCGAATCGTCAAGGGTGAAAGAAGGGGATCCTCTTCTCGTTTCAGGCTATGGAGGGGTTGACTCGGTGATTGCTGCCAGGGTTGTCAGCCGTAAAGAGTTCGCAGGCTATTGGGAGTATCTTCTTGAGGATCCGATCTTTACAGCCCCGGCTTACCTCAATTTTGGCGGGGCTGCACTGATTGACCCTAATGGTCAACTTATGGGAATCGGGTCCCTCTTCACCCAGGTTGCAATTCCAGGATTAGGAACCATTCCCTGCAATATGTTCGTTCCCATTGACCTGGTGAAACCGATTCTGGATGACCTGGTAACGAAGGGCCGATCCCGTCAACCATCAAGACCCTGGTTAGGAATCAATTCAGAAGAGGCCCATGGTCGTGTTTTCATCACCCAGGTTACTCCAGGTGGACCTGCCGAACGAGCAGGCATTAAACCTGGCGATCTCATTCTTACTGTGAATGGGAAAGAAGTTAAAGGACTTGCTGACTTTTATCGAAAGATCTGGGCCCTTGGCCATGCGGGTGTGGAAGTCCCTCTAAGCATTCTCAAAGGGATCCAGATCCAGGATGTCAAGGTACGCTCGGGTGATCGTTACCAGTTTCTCCTGTTAAAACCTAAGAAGATTTGACTTCCTGACCCTTTCCCTCTCCCCCCGGAAGGTGTGAAATTATTGAAAGAAGGTAGAGGGAGTGATGTTGAAGAGGAAAAAGATCTGTTTCAAGACAGCAGTATCGTCCCGTTCACTGCCATGTGCTTCCAATGGGGTTTAAGCAATGGACTTGTGCCGTTGATCTTTGAGAGACTATAATTGAAGTAAATACTTCACATAACAGGAGGAGAAAAAATGCTTATCAAGGCAAATGGAATTCGGATGAATTATGAATTGTCCGGCAAAAAGGAAGCTCCGGTGGTGATGCTCTGCCATTCTCTGGGATCCAGCCTGGGGATGTGGCATCCCCAGATGGAAACTCTGGAATCCAATTTCAGGGTCTTAAGGTATGATATTCGTGGCCATGGAAAGAGCGATGCTCCTAAAGATCCATATACTCTTGAGCTGCTGGGAGAGGATGTGATTGGTTTATTGGATGCTTTAGGGATTGAAAAAGTTCACCCGTTCGACCGCGCGAAGCCCCACCTTTTAAGGTGGGGAAAAAGGCGCGGCTCAGGGTAAACCTCGAGCAAGCCCCGGCCTTTAGGCCGGGGAGTCGAGAGGTTCACTTTGTGGGATTGTCCATAGGGGGAATGATCGGTCAATGCCTTGCCCTAAACTATACCAACCGACTTCATAGCCTCATATTATGCGACACATCGTCTATTGTTCCGAAGGAGGGACAGCCAGCCATACAAGAGAGGATTGATGCTGCACGGAGTAAAGGAATAGAGGCACTGGTTGAGCCCACCATGGAACGTTGGTTCACTCCATCCTTTCTCAGTAAGAATCCTCTTAGTTTAGGACTTATTCGGAAGCAGTTTCTGGCAACACCCGTGGAAGGATATATTGGTTGTAGTGAAGCCATCCGGAAACTGAATTACCTGGACAGACTCTCCGGAATCAACGTGCCGGCCCTGATCATCGTTGGCGAGGAGGATCCAGGAGCACCGGTGGCTGCTGCAAGGGCTATCCACGAACGAATCAGAAATTCGAAGCTGGTGATCATTCCATCGGCCCGCCATCTTTCGAATGTGGAGCAACCCGAGGTATTTAACGAAGCCTTAGTGAAGTTTTTATTAAAGGTCTCATTATTGTATTGACATTGAACATTGATTCTCCGGATTGTCCTCCCCCACTCATCCCTCCCCCCTCGGAGGGGGAGGGTAAGGGTGGGGGGGAACGATTGGTAAAGTCCGTTATGGGACTTTTAATAAAAAGCCCCTAATTTAACTTTTTGGAACCACCAGGAAAAGGGACATGAGTCATTATTCCCCTATTGAGTGGATTGTTTTAGCGGAGAGGTTCGATCGGGTGAAACAGTAATACCATTCTCACTTTCCCCCTTACGAAAGGGAAGGTGTGAAATTATTGGAAAATGGAGACCGAACAGGGGGTATCTCCAAAATCGTAGGATGCGGACATTGAAAAGGTAAGGGTAACGAACCATCTTAACTTAGCTATCTTAGACAGGTTTTTCATCTGTATCGTTGAGCCTGAAAAGGTAGCCGCCCTACAATTTTTCCGATACCCTCTGTCCGGTCTGTGGATCTCGGGATTTTTTCACACCTTCAGGGGGGAGTGGGGGATCCGGATTAGGAAAGGCGAGGAATGGACGAGAAAAAAGACTTTGTGATGGTGACGGTATCGGGTCCGGACCAGCCAGGGATCACCGCTGCTTTCAGCAAAATCTTGGTGGATAACCAGGTCGAGGTGGTCGATATCGAACAGGCTTCTCTCCAGGATTTTCTCGGCCTTTCTTTCCTCCTCGATATGAGCGAAGCAAAACAGTCGAAGGATGGGGTCTTAAAGGATCTTCTCTTCGAGGCGAGTCGGCTTCGCTTAAATATGAATTTCAGGGTCTTTTCTGAAACGGAGATGAAGGCCAGGAATAATAAGAATCTTTTCGTCCTAACCTATTTTGGAGACACACGGGCCCTGGCAGAGATCTCTGGTATCTTGGGAGAGGAGAATGCCAACATTGAAATGATTTCCAATCTCACCCAGCATTGTGCGAGCTGTGTGGAAATGACCATTAATTTGAATGGGGTAAAAAACCTTGGCCACCTGAAGGAAAGGGTCCTTTCGAAAAGTCACGAGCTCAATATCGATCTTGCCCTTCAGAAGATGGAGGCCTATCGAAAAAACAAACGCCTCGTCTTCTTCGATATGGACAGTACTCTGGTGGACATGGAGATCATTGATGAGATGGCCAAAAGGGCAGGGGTATTGAAGGAGGTCTCGAGAATTACAGAAAAGGCGATGAGGGGAGACCTCGATTTCGAAGAGGCCCTTCGGCAACGGGTAGCCCTTCTCAAGGGCTTGAAGGTCAAAGCACTGGAAAAGATCCGAGCGGAAATGAAGCTCTCTGAAGGTGCGGAAGAGTTGGTGGCGACACTCAAACGTCTGGGCTTTCAGTTGGGTGTCGTGAGCGGGGGATTCCACTATTTTGCCGATTTTCTAAAAAAGAGGCTTGGACTCGACTTTGCCTTTGCCAACCACCTTGAAATCAAAAAAAACGCCCTCACTGGCAACATTCTGGGAAAAATCGTTGATAATGCTTACAAGGCAAGAATCGTTCATCAAGTCTCGATCGAAGCGGGAATCCTTCTCGATCAGACCGTTGCCATCGGAGATGGAGCCAATGACGGATTGATGCTGGGCCAGGCTGGTCTGGGAATTGCTTATAATGCCAGGGAAAAACTACGGCGGGCAGCGAGCATGAGTGTGGGGCGAACGCGGCTTAAAAATATTCTTTATATCCTCGGGATTTCAGAGGAAGAAATTGAGACCCAGAGGGGATGATGCGATTCGCCATGCTCCATACGCTTTGCGATCTTTCATCCCGGCAACAAGAGACCACGGGCTTTGTCCGTGGGGCTCCATAAAAGGAGGAAAAAGATGAAATTATTGGGAATTCTCGGAAGTCCGCGTCGACGAGGAAATAGCGATATTCTTCTGGATCTCGCCCTGACTGGAGCCAAAGAGGCAGGAGCAGAAGTCGAGAAGATTGTTCTTTCCAAAAAGAAAATTTCCGGGTGTCTTGACTGTGGTAAGTGTAACGAGGCCGGCGTCTGTGTAATCAAGGATGATATGCAGGGAATCCGTAAAAAGATCCTTGAGGCTGACGCGATCATCCACAGCGTGCCTCTCTACTTCTGGGCCATGACCGCACAGATGAAGGCCTACCTCGACCGCTGGTGCGCCTTTTTTGATGCTAATTGGGAATGGCACAAAGCCTATGCTCCCAAGATGAAAGGGAAAAAGATTGGGCTGATTACGGTCTGTGGAGATCGGGATCCCTCGACCTCGGACCCAATCGTCCATAGCTTTAAGAATACCTGCGAATTTACAGGGCTCAACCTGTTTGGAATTGTGAAGGCCTCTGCCTCTAAAAAGGGCGAAGTTTCAGGTAATGAGAAAGTCAAGAGGGAAGCTTACAGCCTCGGGAAAAGTTCATTGCAAAATTAGCAATGCAAAATTAAGATTTAGCTGTGAAGGGCAAGAGATCAATAACAATTATCAACGCATTGAAAAGGATTTATTCGTAGCTAAGTTTGCAATGCTAATTTCACAATTTGTATTGATCTTTTGAATTCTATCGCTAAATCTGTATTGTTCATTTTGCAATTTACATTGATGGATGATGAAGGTTCTCCTATTACAACTCCCCATCCAGACCCACGATTTTTTCTTCAGTCATGAGAACATCCCTCTTGCTTCTGCCTATCTGCAGGTGATTGCTTCTGAGCAAGGCATTGATGCGGAGCTCCTGCCAGCCCACCTGATGCGCTACGGGAGTGATCAGGCCATCCTTAAATATATAAGGGATGAAAAACCGGACATCGTTGGAATGAGTTGTTATTTGTGGAATTTAGAGCGGAGCCTCTATCTGGGGAGGACGATTAAGAATGACCTGCCTGAATGTACGGTTGTTCTGGGCGGACCTGAGATTGCTTCAGACAACGATTTTCTCCTTGAACATGGGGATTTTGATATTGGTGTTGTGGGTGAGGGTGAAGAGGTTTGGAGGCATCTGCTTCAATCTTTTCCCGATGTTTCTCATACTCCTTGCCTCCTTCTGCGAGAGAAGGGCAGGAGATATCATTTTACTGGAAATGGAAAGGATCGAACGCCTTTAAGGCCCTGGGCCTCTCCTTTTCTACGCGGTGTCCTTGATTCCCAGCCCGGTGGAGTGCTATGGCTCGAAACCGTTCGTGGTTGTGTCTATCGATGTGCCTATTGTTACTACCATAAACAATCTCCACGACTTCGGACCTTCCCCGTGGAACGTATTCTGAATGAAGTTCGAAGGGCGTGGGAACAGGGGCTTGAACAGATCGTCTTTCTTGATCCCTGTTTTATCAGGCGGCCTCATCTGGAACCCTTACTCGATGGAATGGCAGCAATCAATCATGACCGGCGGTTGCGCCTCCACGCCGAGTCGACGGCAGAAGGAATTCATTCAAAACTTGCGAAAAAGATGGGGAAAGCTGGTTTTGTCGAGATCGAAGTGGGTCTTCAAAGTGTCAATCAAAAGGCATTAAGACGGATCCATCGAACCTTCCGTCCTCAAAAGTTCTTGGAGGGTGCCCGGTGTCTTCAGAGTTATGACATTGAAGTCATGGTGGATATCATTGCAGGACTTCCTGGTGACACCCTTCCGGATATTTGCAAGAGCATTGACTGGGTCATGGAACAGGAAGTCTATGACACCCTCATGCTTTATCCCTTGGGCCTAATGCCCTCTACAGAACTTACGCAACGGCGAATTGAATTGGGTTTAGCTGGAATGCCGTATCCTCCATACCTTCTCACCAAAGGGCCTGGATTGACGGCCCCAGAGATGTGCCAGGCCTTCCGTTATTACGAAGAGAGCATGGAGGAAGATATTTCCCTCCTCGAGATGCCACCCACTCTAAATCCAAGATCTGAGGTCTCTTCGAGTCTTAAAGGATTGTGCAATCTGGTAAACTGGTATCGCACTGAGCAGGTGATGCACCTCGGGCAAATTGGAGATCGAACCACTTATGCTCTGACTATTCGCGTTGCAAGGGAAGTTTTAAAAAAAGCTGAATTATGGCTTCATTTCTTAAAGGATTATCTGGAACAAAACCCCTTTACACTCCTATCCGTCGAAGTACCTTTTGATGTTTTTCCGGAAGAGATTGATCCTCTGTGGCACTTAACCAGAGAGCATCATCATCCGGCAGACCGTGACTACACGGTTACGCACACCCCTTACCGCAGCTTCTTCCTCTTCAGCCGGAATAGGGGACTGTTCTGGAAATGGCCTGATCCGAGAGAATCCTCGCCTTTAGAACTGCATGATGGTCAGAAGGTAGATTGCCGACCCGTGTGCCTTGTGATTTCTCAAGGGAAAACAATTCCTCCATGGTTTTTGGAGCATATCCGGAAACGTTATCCCTCCCCGCCGGAAATTAGATTATGGGAACCCCCCGAGGATTAGCACTTTGAGTTGAAAAAGTTAGATTGAGATATCCAGGAAGCCTCCAATCAGAATGGGTGCCGTCTTCCCTGAAAAGATGTTATCGCGGGTTGAAGTGATTATTGGTGTCATCAAAGATCCCCAATGTGGACATGTCATCATGTTTGGAATGGGCGGAATCTTTGTCGAGTTACTAAAAGACACTTCCTTCCGGTCCTCAGTCTAACAATTCAGGGTTTTTCCTTATAAAATACAGTGTTTTTCTCCAAAAAATACAGTGTTTACCTTATTTATTTTCCCTCCTTCTTTTGTAAAATTCACTTTATGAGAACCGGTCAAAACGGAACGCCGAAAAAAAAGAATCACCTGGGCCTTGGTTGGGAGCAGGGGGCTGGTCCAAGAATTCGTTCCATTAAGGAGGAGAGCATGATGCGGTGCCATCGGTGCAAGGGGATGATGGTCTATGAAAAGTTTTATGGAGATTGCGAACATTTTTTTGGATGGCGATGTATTGTTTGCGGAGAGATCATCGATCAGGTGATCCTTGAGAATCGGCTCGAACGTATCCAATAATATCCTCTAATATCCTCTATCCCGTCTCATCACAAATTAATACTGCGCTCTTGTTCCGCAAACGTCTCTTTTTGCCATTTTGACTCCACTAAAAAAAGATGTTAGAAGTCTGAACGTTTGTTTACTCTTTTAACTGTTTGAATTGGGATGGATTCCAATAAGTGACCCCTAAGCGGCTCCACGGCCCCATCAGAGATATTTTCCCCTTTCCATTACTTCCCCTTTTCCTTCTTGTGGGGATCTTCTACGTCAACTTTGTTTGCAGGGTAGCCATAGCGCCTCTCCTTCCAGTCATAAAAGCAGATCTGGGATTAGGACTCACAAAGGCGGGGTCTCTTTTTTTACTGATGGCAACCGGCTACTGTTCAGGGCTTTTTATGTCAGGATTCGTTACAGCCCGTTTAAGTCATCGGAAGACCATTTTGCTGTCAGCAGGGGTGATGGGGGTAACCATGCTGTCCCTGTCTCAGACTGCCTCCATCCTGGGCATGTATCTTTTACTGATTATTGTAGGCCTTTCAGCAGGTTTCTACCTTCCTTCCGGAATTGCCATTCTTACGGATCTGGTTTCCAGGGAACACTGGGGGAAGGCCATGGCTTTCCATGAACTGGCCCCGAATTTAGGCTTTGTTACGGCCCCCCTGCTGGCCGAAGCTCTTTTGAGGCTTTTCTCGTGGCGTATTGCCCTTGCTGTCATGGGGAGCTGGTCGATCCTGATGGGGTTGATCTTCTTGTTATTCGGTCCGGGGGGATCTCATCAAGGAGAAGCGCCTCGGCTCAATGCCATGAGAAGCATCTTAACGCTGCCTTTTTTTTGGATGATGACCGCTTTCTTTATTATGTCGATTGGAGCGAGTTTCGGCACTTATAGCATGATGCCTCTTTTTCTGGTCAGTGAGCGAGGGATGAGCCGAGAATGGGCGAATACGCTTGTCAGCCTTTCAAGAGCGACCGGGTTCTTGACCCTCTTCCTTGCAGGCTGGATTATAGACCGGACAGAGCGTAAACACGCCATGATTTTATTTTTGACCCTGACAGGAATATTCATCCTACTCATCGGGATGATTCGAAATCCTAGGCTTACTCCCTTATTGGTAGTCCTGCAAGCCTCGTCTGCTGTATGCACATTTCCTGCTGGTTTCACCCTGGTGTCGGCCATGTTTCCGCAGTCCTTTAGAACCCTCGCCGTGTCCCTGGTCATTATGGTTGGTTACCTCTTCGGAGGCGGGGCATTTCCGCTGGGCATCGGATATATTGCGGAAAGATTTTCCTTCTCTTGGAGCTTTTCTCTCCTTGGGCTCCTTACCCTTAGCATCATTCCTCTTCTCCTCCTGGTTCGTTCCGGCGAAAGGACTGACCCTTAACCCGCCCGTTGCATAAAATTCGCGGACAGGTGGGTTGGGGGAAGGCGGGCAGCGCCTGCAGCTTCAGGGTTAAGCCTGGGGCTTTCATTCATCAAGGAGGGAATCTTTTTCAAGCTTTTGTCTCAACCGTTTCCGGAGGGAATGATGTTTCTTCGCTTCTATTCTTGTTTCAATCGCTTTTAATGACACTGCGGTTGGTACTCTTTTTCTCCTTTTTTGACGTAATCGGCGGAGGCGTTCCCTGAGCCTTTCGAAGGCTATTTTCAGATTCTGGGATTGAGAGCGATGTTCTGTTGCAACAACGGTTATTCCTGTGGGAAGATGTTTTAAGCGAACCGCAGTTTCCTTCTTGTTCTTCCGTTGCCCTCCAGGACCTCGAGAACGGTAAGTCTCAATAAAAACCTGCCTCTTCAGGGTTTCGAGGTCGTCCTGGGGTTTTTGTCGGTTCCGTTCTACCATTGAGTTGAAATTTCAAAAACCTTAGTCTTTCCTTTTCTCTTCCTTTTTTTCTTCTGCGTGGTGTTTGATCACCCGGGCATCGACCATAAAGATCACATCCTCAGCAATGTTCGTCGCATGATCTGCAATCCGTTCCAGACACCGGCTCACAATCATCAGATGGACCGACCGGGTGATGGTCTTTGAATCTGAAATCATATAGGTGAGAAGTTCTCGAAAAACCTGGTCGTTTAATCCATCCACAAGGTCATCCCTCTCACACACAGAACGGGCCAACCCTGGGTCTTGTCTCACAAAGGCATCCAGAACATCCTTGACCATTGATTGGGTAATCTCAGCCATCCTGGGAAGATCGATGTAGGGCTTAAGCTGGGGTTCCTGGTTTAAAGAGATGGCTCGCTCTGCAATATTGACTGCCTGGTCCCCCATTCGTTCGAGATCCGTAACGATCTTCATGGCCGCGGTAATGAATCGAAGGTCGATGGCCATGGGCTGCCTCAGGGCAAGTAGTCTGAGGCACATTTCCTCAATGGCAAGCTCAAGGTCATTTATGGCATCATCGGATTCGATAGTCTTTTGAGCCAGTTCCGAATCCATTTTCATGAGCGACTGGACCGCATCAGAAATCACTTTTTCTACGAGCGTTGCCATCCGAAGAAGATTTTCTTTCAGTTTTTCAAGTTCTTTTTGAAAGTGGGTTTCTTTGTTCATTGGGCTCCTCCTTTCAACATTCCTACCTTTTCATTGGCATAAAGGAGAGGTTAAACTGATCCGTATGAGGAATCTTACTTAGCAATTATCACAGATTATTCTCATTGAATCAACAGATCTCAATCGACCGTCTCGAAGCATCAAGGTGCGGTAAAGATTCAGAAGAAGATTATCCACCCTGGTGGCCCTCTTAAGCAGACTCTCTTTAAGTTCCTCCAAATCTTTCTAAAATTGCGGATTTCTTGTCCTCACTGACTCTGGGTATAATCTCCTTCAATGACCTATTCTATCCAAAACGTCCCGTGATGTAATCCTCGGTTAATTTCTTGGATGGATTTGTGAAAACCTTACCTGTCAGATCGACCTTTTTTCTCCCATAACTGAAGGATTGGAAGGGATCCTCGCTTAGCTCTTGAACTTTACAAGCCAATCAGTTAACTTTCAGTCACTATTTTTCTTTCTGTACCAAGGAGGGGGTTCCGATGGAAAAAAAGGACCAGCTGTCGGTCATCCTGACCAATACACCAGGCGAGCTTTCAAAACTCTGCGACGTATTAAAGGCGGTTCATGTGAATATTTTGGCTATGAGTATTCAGAATGCCAAGGATTCCGTAAAAGAACTCTATAACATGAGAGAGAAAACCGGGAGGAGGATCGCTTTGGCCGAGAGTTATCGCGGCATTCTGAAGGACTCCTCCGACTATTCTCTGATCCGGCTTCTGGTGGACAAACCCCTCGAGGCAGAGAAGGCCTTAAACAGGGCAGCCCATCTGGTTGACAAGGAACCCATCTTGGTCTTTCGGCTCGTGAACCGACCAGGGATTCTCGGCCAGGTGGCGAAAAGATTCGGTGAAGCCCGGGTAAACATCGACTACATCTATGGCTCTGTCATGGAGGATGCGAAGGAGTCTATCTTCATCGTTCATATTTCAGAAACCGATTTGGATAGAGTCCAGGATGTTTTCAAGGACCTTTAAGGATTAAACAGGAGATCCCGAAACCGGCCTGACCTGCGTCAGTCCATGGTTCATGATGGCAAGAAATGGGCAGACAGATTTTTTTGCTATCAAAGGTGGGGAGCTTTTGGCGGGGTATACTTGATGGTACTCTTTTTCTCGTGTAATCTCGTCAATCTTTATCTTTAATTGGACACTGACCTCAGAGATCGCTTTTGAGAGGTCTCCCAATCACCCGATCCATTTCCTCAGCATTCGCTGTCAGCATGAGGATTGGAATGGATTGGGTGAGAGGGTAAGATTTGAGGGGTCTGCAGACATCCTTTCCATCCATCCCCGGGAGCATCAGATCGAGGATGATGAGGCTTGGTCTCTCCCTTTTAGCTCTTTCTAATCCTGAGGGACCGTCCAAGGCCTTGATGACAGGAAAGCCCGACTGTTTCAGGTGATACTCGATGAGATCAATGATATATATTTCATCCTCAACAACAAGAATGGATTCCGTGTCAGATTCCTCCAACAAACCTTCCAGGATTGAGAAGTCTGTCTGGATCGAAACGGGCTTTCAAATTCTGGATGAGGGAGAAGTCCTTTCCAGGTGTTCCCCATACATCGATCTGTTTTTTCAGAAGAGGGGAGGCTTTCTGAATTACCATGCCTCCCTCAAGATTTCTTATCGCTTCCCTTGCCTTTCTTAAGATCTTGAACCATTCCTCCGTTCCAAGATTCGGATCGTTCATAAGAATATCCGCATAGACGATCCCACTGCCTGCATGGCATCGCAGGCCAAGATCGAGGCCCTTCTCATCCATCATTTCTTTCCAGAGGCGGAAGACGTCGCCTGTTTTGGAGATGGGGACGTTGACCCTGCAAGATATCGTATCAGGGAAGCGGAGGTAGGCTATTGATTCAAAATCTCGCAGTCCTGTCCAGAATCTATCCTGGTGGGCTCCTTCGAGGAGATACACGCAGAAGGGGGAAGAGGATTCTACCCTCTCTTTGACCTGTCTGATCTGACGTTCAACGCTTTCATGAAATCCTTCAAAACCGACGGCAAGAAGAACCTTTCCGCTCTTTCCGGAAAGCTCAAACCCAAGCACCTCGAATACCTTTAAGTTCGAGATTTCGATGGCAGATGGAAGAAGCTCGGACTGTAATATTCCTGAAACAGCCTCAAAAGCAGCCCGGCTTTCCCTGAAAACGGCTACAAGGGTCCTCTCTTTCTCCGGAAGGGGAAGGAGACGGAAGGTAACCTCTCCAATGATGCCCAAGGTCCCAAAGGATCCAATATAGAGTTTGCACATATCGTATCCGGCAACGTTTTTTACTGATTTCCCTCCCCAACTATTTATCTTTCCGTTGGGAAGGATGACCTTCATTCCTAAGATGAGGTCTCGGGCTGTCCCATAAAGATATCGCTTGGGGCCACTCGAGTTGGAGGCAACGATTCCACCGATGGTTGCGGCTTGGGTAAAAGGGGGATCCAGAGGTATAAAGTAGCCCCTGCCCAAACCTCTTAGATGTGCCTGGACCTTTACAAGGGGGACCCCTGCTTCTACGGTAGCGGTTAAGTTTTCCTCCTCGCAATCCGTGATTCGATCCAGCCGTTTTGTATTTACCACCCGATCCACTTTAGATGGAATATTTCCCCATCCCATCTTAGTCCCATTTCCCCAGGGAATGATGGACTCTCTTTCCTGGCTCGAAAAGGTTAGAATCTGGCTGACTTCTTCTATGTTCCCAGGGAAAAGGACAACCTTGGGTATCATTCCATCAATCGAGTAAAGCTTTGCCGGGTGGGAAGAGGGGTCCTCCATGTTTTGGGAGCCAACGATCTCTGAGAGGGTTTGGGCCATTTCGTTTTTATCTGTTTTCAGGAATCAACTTCCCTGGATTGAAGACCTCGCGGGGATCAAAGGCCCCTTTAAGATGCCTCATGGATTCCAATTCCAGTGGGGAAAAGAGGAGGGACATCTCGTGGATTTTTTCAATCCCAATTCCATGTTCCCCGCTGAGCGTTCCTCCGGCCTCGACACACACTTCAAGAATCTCTGTTCCGGCCAGAAGGACCCTTTTTCGTTCGTCCTCATTGCGAGCATCAAACAGAATCGTCGGATGGAAATTCCCATCGCCTGCATGGAGGAAAATGCCGATTTCAAGTTGATATTTCTTTCCGATTTCGACCACCTTTTTCAATACCCCTGGCAATTTTGTTCGGGGTACGGTCCCATCTTCAAGCAGATAATTGGGCTTCAGACGGGCAAGAGCCCCCAGAGCGCCTTTTCTCCCTTCCCAGAGCTTAGCCTGTTCTGCCTCAGAGGTTGCCCTCTTCACTTCCCGGACATGGTTCCGTTTGCAAATCTCTTCGATCCTCTGGGCCAGTCGGCCCATTCCGTCCTTGATTCCGTCCAACTCAATGATGAGGACAGCTTCGGCATCGAGAGGATAGCCTGCATGGATCGATTCCTCAATCGCCTTGATAACGGTTCGATCCATCATCTCGAGGGTTGCGGGGATGATGCCAGCCCCGATGATTGCCGATACGGCATTTCCTGCACCTTCCAAAGAATCAAAGATTGCCAGAAAGGTTTGAACGGATTCGGGTTTCCTTATGATCCTTACAATCATTTTAGTGACAATGCCCAGGGTTCCTTCTGATCCCACCAGGACACCGAGCAGATCATAACTTGAATAGTCAGAAGCCTTTCCCCCTATTCCAAGGACCTCGCCATTTGGAAGTACGATCTCTGCACCCAGGACATGATTCGTCGTGACCCCGTATTTAAGACAGTGAGGACCTCCTGCGTTCTCTGCAAGGTTTCCAGCCATGGTTGAAACCTTTTGGCTGGCAGGATCAGGGGCAAAATAATAACCGTAGGGAGATAAGGCATTCTGGAGATCAAGATTGATCACCCCTGCCTCGACCACGGCCCTTTGATTCTCAATGTCGATCTCAAGAATCTTGTTCATCCTCGAAAAGTGGATGACAATGCCGCCTTTGAGCGGGATCGACCCGCCACTCAGATTGGTCCCTGAACCTCGGGCGACAATGGGGACCCCTTTTTTTGAAGCCAGGGACACAATGGCTGATACCTGCTCCGTTGTCTTGGGCAACACGATGACATCAGGTAAGGCACTATGGAGAGAGCCATCATAGCCGTAGACGGCCAGGTCGGTCTCAGAGGTAAGCACATTCTCCTGGCCGAGGATTTGGGTAAGGGCTTGGATGAGGTTGGCTTGATTCATAGCACCATCATTAGAAAATAAAAATGTGATTTCAATCTCATTATGTATAACTGACACTTCCCTGTCAAGCCGATCACGCTTGATGCCTCTTCTGCTTTTTCTGCCTCCTTTCCGCCTCCACTCATCTAAATATTAAAATATTATAATAATTAAAGATTTTTATTGACAAAAAAACAGGATTTTGGTAGAGGTGAAGTCATCGTATCGAGTGAGAAGGCCAAAACCTCCCGATGTTCAAATCCGTCAAATCGAATAAGATTTCCGAACATATCATCGAACAGATCCGTAAAGCTATTTTCGAAGGACGACTTAAACCCGGGGACAAACTCCCGCCTGAGAGAGAACTGATCGAAAAATTCGGTGTTAGCAAGGCGACCCTTCGAGAAGCGTTGCGCTCTTTAGAAGTTTTAGGGTTTCTGGAGATTCGCAAAGGAGCCAATGGTGGCCCTTTTGTTACGGAGGTCGATTTAAAAAAGGCAAGAGATTGCTTCGCCAATTTCTTGCATTTTAAGAATCTTTCCATAAAGGACCTTGCCGAAGTTCGCCTCCTTCTGGAACCCTATGTTGCGGAAAAAGCAGCTTATGCCATTACGGAGAAGGATTTAACGAGGTTAAAGAAATTAAACGTAGAAAGTGACTATATTCTGAAACATGATACTCCCATCGAATCGCGAAAGAATGAGATTGAGTTCCATCGGATTATTGGAGGTGTTACGGGAAATCCCATCCTCATGTTCATCCTTGATTTTGTGGAAAACCTTCTCATCGATACCAAAGAAATTCTGGAGCCCGGAAAGGGGTTTTCAAAGAAGGTTCTGAATGCCCATAAACGAATTTATAAGGCCCTTTTAGAGAGAGATGCGAAGAAGGTCCGGGAAGTAATGATCAAACATGTTAATGAAGTGGAAAAGGATCTCGCCACCCTCCAGAAAGAGAGGATACGGACGGGCTAACTGTCGGAAGGTTGAACTTTAGAGCAATCCTTATTGTGAAAGGAGGTGATCAAGTGGAGATATCAGACCATGGGGGCCCCTTCCATCACCCTCTGATTGGTCGATATTTACAAATCAGTCGTTTCCTTTATTGCGGTTCAAGTGATAGGCCTTTTGATCTGCATTATTTTTCCTTTGTTAGCAACCTATCTGCCCAATAAAATTATCAAATAATAGAAAAAGAAGGGAGGAGATTTCATGCTACCTATAAAAACATTTCTTATTCCACCTTTATTAATTACTGGTTCTGGATCCTCTGAGAGGGTTGGGGAAGAATGTAAGAAACTCGGGTTTAAAAAGGCCTTAATCGTTACGGACGAAGTCCTTTCCAAATTAGGAATGGTGGAGGGGGTAAAGAAAGCACTCTCGGATCATGGGGTTCAATTTGGCATTTACGATAAAATTGCCACAGAGCCCACAGTCGATTATGTAAAGGAAGGTCTAAAAGCCTGCAATGAAAATGGGTGTGATTTTATATTGGCTTTAGGAGGGGGAAGTGCCATCGATACGGCTAAGGCCATTTCGATCATGGCGGCCAATCCAGGTTCAATCGAAGACTATAAAGGTCTTAACAAAGTTCCTGGAAGGGGTTTCCCTCTTGTTGCGATTCCTACGACTGCAGGGACAGGGAGCGAAGTCACGATCTTCACCATCATCACCGATACCAAAACGAATGTGAAGATGCTCATTGGGAGTCCGTTTGTCATGCCTCATGTCGCCATTGTCGATCCGGTGCTGACCCTTTCCTGCCCTCGCGGTTTAACGGCAGCCGTTGGAATTGATTCCCTTACCCATGCGATTGAAGCCTATGTCTCTTTGAAGGCTCAGCCCATGAGTGAGATTTTCTGCCTTTCTGCAATTGAACTCATCTCAGGAAATTTGAGGCAGGCCTGGGCCAATGGAAACAACATCGAAGCGAGGGAGAGGGTGATGCTTGGTGCGCTTCAGGCGGGAATTGCTTTCAGCAACGCCTCGGTTGCCTTAGTTCATGGCATGTCGAGGCCGATTGGCGCCTATTTCCATGTAGCTCACGGTTCTTCCAATGCAGCGCTCTTGGACGTTGTAACCGAGTTCAGTTTGATCGGAAACCCAGCTCGATATGCCCATATCGCCAAGGCCATGGGCGAGAATATTGCAGGCCGATCCGATTTGGAAGGCGCCGCGTTGGCAACCAAAGCAATTAAGGGGTTGATTAAAGATATCAAAATTCCTTCTTTAAAAGAGCTGGGAGTGGACAAGGGAAAGCTGGAGCAATTAGCCCCTAAAATGGCAGAGGATGCTATCGCGAGCGGAAGCCCGGGAAATAATCCCCGTCAGGCGACCAAGGAGGAGATCATCGAACTTTATCGAAAGGCTTATGAAGGATAGGATAATATTTTTACCGCCCCCTTAAGCCGAGGAGGCGTAGGGTTTTGTAAGCCTGCTTTACATTAAAAGAAGGGAGGTCAAATAATGACGATCAGGAGAATGAAAAACTACATTAATGGAGAGTGGGTCGAGTCTAAAACAAAAGAGTATGGGGATGTCTGGTGTCCAGCTACGGGAGATAAGATCGGAGAAGTCCCTTATTCCATGGCAGAAGATATCGATAAGGCGGTCCAGGCAGCCAAGAAAGCCTACTGGGAGTGGCGCTGCACACCTCCCTTAACTCGGGCAAGGTATTTCTTTAAACTCAAGGATCTCTTTGAGGAGGCCTTTGAGGACATCTCCCGGACCCTGGTGACCGAGGAAGGAAAGACGTTGGATGAATCGAGAGGAGAAGTCCGCCGGATGATTGAAAACGTGGAGCATGCAACCGGTGTGACCACCATGATGACCGGTTATAATTTGGAAGATATTGCCCAGGGGATTGACTGCACGGCAGAGCGTCAGCCCATCGGCGTCTTCGGTGTGATTGCGCCGTTCAATTTCCCGGCCATGGTGCCCTGGTGGTTCCTTCCCTATGCGGTTGTGTGTGGAAATACCTATATCGTGAAGCCTTCTGAACAAGTCCCCATGACACAAACCCGGGTCTTTGAGATCATCGATAAATGTGGTTTTCCCGAGGGCGTGATCAACATGGTCCACGGGGCCAAGGATGCCGTCAATGGGATGCTCTACCACCCGGATATTAAGGGGATTTCCTTCGTCGGTCAAAGTTCGACGGCCCGTTATATCTATAAAGCCTGTGGAGAAACAGGGAAACGGGTTCAGTCTTTAGGGGGGGCAAAGAACTTTGTCCTGGTGATGGGCGACGCAGAATTAGATAGAAGCATGCCTTCCATGATTACCTCCTTCTATGGATGCGCTGGAGAAAGATGCCTTTCCGGCTCGGTCCTGGTTCCCGTGGGAGATGCCTATAAAGAAGTGAAGGAGAAATTTGTTGCGGCAGCCAAAGGGCTAAGGGTTGGAAATGGCCTACAGGAAGGAATTCAGATGGGTCCCGTGGTTTCGAAAAAGCATAAAGAGAAGGTTTTGGGGTATATCGAGAAGGGGCTCAAGGAGGGGGCGAAGCTGATTCTGGATGGAAGAAACATTAAGGTCGAGGGTCATCCAAATGGTTTTTATATCGGCCCCACGGTCTTTGACGAGGTCCATCCTGACATGGCGATTGCCAAAGAGGAGATCTTTGGCCCGGTGGTAGCGATCGTTCATAGGAAGAATCTGGATGAAGGGCTGAAGCTGATCGAGAACAGTGAATACGGGAATGCGGCCTGTCTTTACACGACGAACGGAAAGACGGCCAGAGAGTTCAAGTACAGGGCTGTGGCCAGCATGATGGGAATCAATCTGGGCATTGCAGCCCCCATGTCCTTCTTCCCCTTTGGGGGAGCCAAAGGATCATTCTTTGGAGATATCAAAGGGCACGGAAGAGAGGTCTTCCAGTTCTTTACCGATACCAAGGTGGTGATTCAGCGGTGGACTTAAAGGTGAGCGGCATTGAAAAGTTATTATTGATTTAAAGGTTATCAAAATAAGGAGGACCTACGATGGCCCTTACGACTTTTGGCGCGATCATGGGATTTGCTGCCGAGATGGCAGGGAAGGCAGAAGAAACGTACAAGGCCTTTACACAGAAGGCCAAAGACCCAACCCTCAAGGAAATCTTGCAGGTTTTGTCAGAGGAAGAGGGGAAAAATCATAGCCTTATGGTCAAGACACGGCGTGAGAATGTGACGGAGATGATCTTGGAACCGGTGATAGGACTTCACCAGGAAGATTACGGAATCGATCTGAAGGCCTCAGACCCGATAGGGGACGGTGAGCTTCTGAGGGCGGCCTTGATGCTCGAGGAGAGAGGGAAGAAATTCTTCCAGGATGCGTCCTCAAAAGTGCCTCTTCCTGAGGTGGCAAGAATATTCCGAAAAGTGGCTCAGAAGAAGGAGGAGAATCTAAAAAAACTCCAGGGTCTTGGTTTGAGTCAGACCCTGAGGCAGAGGACGTAGAAATTGACGATTCACATTGCAAAATATAAATTGCAGATTTCAAAATGATCCTTAGTACTGTATTTCATAAATTCGGTCACGTATTTTTCACCCGGGTTTAAAGGTCCTTCCACAAAAAATCCCCCC
>Ga0154839_1322_pt1 | contig 20020 bp, 23 predicted proteins | sample Rifle2008BG16ft_FD_116143 | JGI IMG/M metagenome (GOLD analysis project Ga0154839, IMG submission 116143) | Deltaproteobacteria bacterium RBG_16_47_11
CCACCCGAAGATGGAGAATATTTGATGAAATGAACTGTCTTCCGTCGGGTAATCCGGAACCATCGATCTGCGAAGTGGATGGATCCAAATAGGTAAGTCGAAATCGACCATGATTCGATACAACGGCATCCATTCCTCTGAGCTCAAGGGCTTTCCCTGAATCGACGTATAGATTTGGACCCCTCTAAATCCTAGTTCTTTGATGGCCCTTTCTGTTTCTTTCAAAGCAGCATCCATGTTATTGAGCGGCAAATTTGCAATAGCGGCCATAAATTTTTTGGGGTGCTTTGTGACCAATTCAGCCATTTCATCATTCGAGAGACGGGCCAATTCGGGTGCCTCCTGTGAGCTGACCACTTCTTCCAGGGGCGGGAGAGTTACCGATAAGACCTGGGCGACGCCTTCGAACTCATCAAGAATCCGAAGCCTTGCTTCGTAGTTCGCCAAGGTAATGCGTTTTTCTTCTATCTTTTTCTCGTTCATGAATTGATCAGAAAATCTGTAAAGTCGATTCTTATATTTTATCGGAAGAACATGAGTGAAAATATCTATCGCCATCGATTCCTCCCTGAAAAATATATTATTTTCATCACTCTATCTCAGCTTCCCCCGGCAGATCTGGAAGAGGAAACCGCCCCTCTATTTTTACTTGTCCCCCGGAAAATTTCAACTTCCGAGACCTTACCCTCCCTTTTCTCCCTCGTGCCCCCCATAGGATTTTTGTGGTGGAGAGGTATTTTACAAAGCTTCTTCTTGTCTCATGATGTATCCGTTTCGATGCTTCGGGTAACCTTCCAGATGAACATCAATAAAGAAGTTGACAGATCTTGCAGGATTCGATTATGTTTGTATACAAATATTTCGTGTGCAATGTTTTTGGCTCCAGGGGAGGTCAATGCCTAATCAGATCAGCCGAGCGGTTGCGATTTTTGAGACCATGCAGTCTCTTCGACGGATTTTTAAGGCCTTACAGAACTATTCTCATGAAGTATTTAACCGATACGGAATCACCGGCCCTCAGCTTTGGGTGCTTAAAACCGTCTTCAAAAATGGGAACCTGCCGTTAGGGGAGCTGAGCCAGAAAATGTATTTGCATCCCAGCACGATCACGGGGGTCGTAGATCGTTTAGAGAAGAAAGGCTATGTGTCGAGGGACAGGAGTCAAGAAGACAGGAGAGTGGTCATGGTTCAATTGACTCCTAAGGGAAGGAGGTTGGTTAAGAGGGCCCCCAGTCCTGTTCAGGGGAAGATGATACATGGCTTAAGACAGTTGAGAAAGGAAAAGCTAGATTTCATCCATGAATCGGTCCAAACATTGGTGGAGATTATGGAGACCCACAACCTGAAGGTCCCTTTCTTTCTTGATCAAGAATGAGGTGAGGCACCAAGGTTTATTTTAAGGGGGCGGATTCATGGCTATCCCTTGTCCTTGCCGAGCATACCGAAAGGGAGTCACACCCAATCGAAAGGAGGTGAGTCCAGCCCAACTCCCCCGGCCCATTTGAGTAAGAATGGTATCCAAATCGCTTATTAAAGGAGGTACATCATGATTAAGAAGAGTTTTAGTCTGTTCATTATTATCCTCTGCCTTGGGCTGTTCTTGGCGGGATGTCCTAAGAAAACAGTCGTCGTCAGTAGAGACCAGCGATCCGTCCAGAGGTCAGAAGAGGCCGCTCGGCTTGAACGCGAACGGGAAGCAAAAGAGGCTAAAGGAAGAGAATTAGCAAGGCTCAGGGAAGAAGAGCTTAAGAAACCGACAGGGGGAGAGTTAGAAAGGAGTCTGGTCACTAAAAAAGAGCCCGGGATCGAAGGAGAAGTCTTCGAAAGTAAAATGCTCAAAGACATCCACTTTGACTTTGACAAATATGACGTCCGTCGAGTGGATGAGGAAATCCTAAAAGAAAATGCAGCGTGGTTGAAAAACAATCCTAAAATGAAAATCCAGATTGAGGGTCATTGTGATGAAAGGGGAACTGTCGAGTACAATCTCGCTCTCGGGGAAAGAAGAGCCAGCAATACGAAAAAATATCTCGTCTTCCTCGGCATTCCTCCGGATCGTATTTCTACGATCAGTTATGGTGAGGAGAGACCTTTGGACAAGGGCCATCATGAGGAGGCGTGGGATAAGAACCGAAGAGCCCACATCGTCGTGTTATCCAGGTAAGTTAAGCGGGCCGATCCCGGGGGATCCTGGGTCTTCCGGGGGATCGACATGGAAGGAGGGAAAGTTGAAAACATTCGGTCGGATGAAAGTGTGGTTCATTCTTTCCATCGGGGTGTGTCTATTGGGGTGCGCATCCATCCGGGACGCACAAATCCTTGACAGGGAGATCGATAGAATTTATTCGAGGCTCAATGCACTTCAAAAAGAAAATAACTCTTTAGAGAATAAAATTTCTGCCCTGTCTGCTGAAAACCAAAAGCTTCGGACCGATCTTCTTTTCCGGCTCGACAACGTCCAATCTGAGATTCGAACCCTTTCTACGGCCGTCGAGGAGTATAAGGATTATCTCAACAAGCCCTCGAAGGAGATCGGCCGTGTGAAGGAGGATGTCGACGGTCGATTGAGGGTTTTGGAAGAGGGGAGAAAGGCCCTGGAGGAGGAAAATAAAGCCCAGGAAGAGAAAATTCGAGGGATGGAGGATCGTCTCAAGGGCATGGAAGGGAAGATCAAACAGACGGAGCCGGAAAAGCCGGGTCCACCCAAGGAGGTTCTTTCCGAAGGAAAAGGTCCCTCCGAAGGGATGGGGAACATGTACAAAGTGGCTTATGAGGCCTTTCAGAAGGGAGACGTTGAAGGAGCCCGAAAGAAATTTGAGGCCTTTCTCAAACACTACCCTAACACCGAACTCTCCGGCCACGCACAGTTTTGGATTGGAGAGACCTATTATCAAAAAAAGGATTTTGAGAAGGCCATCTTGGAATATGAAAAAGCGATCACCAAGTATCCGGAGGGGAGTAAAGTTCCGGCAGCCTTATTCAAACAGGCCCTCGCCTTCCTGGAATTGGGTGACAAAGCGAATGCCAGAAATCTTTTCAGACGAGTCATCGAGCGATATCCACGTTCCGACCAAGCGGAAATGGCAAAAAAGAAACTGGAAACCATGAAGCAACCTTCGGGTGATTCCAAAGGAAAGTCTGTGCCTTCTACCAAAAAGAAAACTCCGTAGCCGGATAGGGAGGGTCTTCTCTCCGGGTGGACTGGCCGCGGCGGACCCATGGCGTGACATCCGGATGCACCTTCGCACGGCGCGGACTCATCTGCGCGTTGATCCACTCTTTTGATCAGTAACCCTTGACTTCCTCGAAAATCTTTTCTCCTTTTCTCTTAAATATTTCGTGATCACCGTAAGGTCCCCCTCATGCCCCCGGGTAGCCTCGCGGATTTTTGTTGATTCTTTGCCAAATGTAATATAAATTTTGAACTGAAAAGGAGGTAAAAATGATGAAGACTCACTACAAAGGATTTATGAGGGAAAGGATACAAAGAAGTCCGGTAACCATTCATCCTGATGCGTCCTTTTTCGAGGCACGAAGCCTCATTCATGATAAGGGTATCCGGCATCTACCCGTGGTCGATAAGGAGAATAGGCTGGTGGGAATCGTTACGGAGAGTGATATTCGCGAAGCAGGTCCTTCCGATGTAGCCATGCTAAGCGTCAAAGAACTCACCGATCTTCTAGGAACCCTAAAAGTCTCCGAATTGATGGTCCCCAAAGAAAAAGTGATTACGATTACTCCTGACACTCTTATTGAAGAAGCAATCCAACTGATGCATGATAACAAGATCGGGTGCCTTCCGGTGGTTGATGAGGGGAAACTTTACGGAATCTTTACAGAAACAGATGCTTTGGCCCACCTCGTAGATATATTTGGTTCCAAGCAGAAGGGGACGCGCCTCACCGTCGCCCTTGAAGATAAAGCGGGTACCATGCTAGGCATACTCGAAGTATTTAAAAAACATAATGTGGATGTGATTAGCGTTGTATCTCCCTCTTTTCTGGTCGAAGGGAAAAGGATTGCTGCCATTCGCATTAAGACGGAAGAATACGAACTCATTGCCAAAGATTTAGAGAAAGCCGGCTATCCAGTACTATCCGTAGGCAAATGGCCCTCCATATAGTAAACAATCAACCAAGGGCAAGGGCAGGATCACAGGTGGCCCTGCCTTTTTTCTGCATGGTTGAGTCGAAAATCATCAACCTTCAGAAAATGATGCCTGTGAACATTCGTAGGGAGTCTCGTCAATCGAGAGGCCATTGGGTGGTACAGGACACCTTCATTTTTATTCTCTCTTAGATCTCTTGTGATCACCGCAGTATCTGCTTTCTGTTTCTCTTGACACGGAAGGGTGGTGAGTTTATCCTGTGGATAATCTCTGAGTAAAAGACGCTAACGGGACGGGAGTGAAGTGGAGTTATTCAACGTAGTCAACAACGTTCCCCCTGCGACTTTACATATTAGAGAAAATAAAAAAAGTTTGAGGATTCATGATGACTTCTGTGATTGCTGAAACCATTGACATCATAACGGAAAAATCTCCTATTCCACTCCAGAACGTGCACGTAGATGACTTAGTGATAGGTATTTTCTTTACCGGGGTGAAATTATCCACAGGGCATGCTGGTGTCGCTTCGACGCCTATTGGTGATATCCCGGAGGCTGTTTGTTGCCCCACTTCGGCGGCTCGAATGCCACAGGCTGGGAATTTAGAAGACAAACCCGTTTCTGAAATCCTCAAATACTCCTTAGACCCCAATGTTCTGAAGAGTGCCATTGGTGTCGCTGCCCTCAATGCCCTATCTCAGCTCATCCTTGAAGCAATGGATGGAATAGACTATCCGATGATCAAAGACAAGGACGGTTTTGATCTTTTGAGAATTCAACCGAATGAAAAAGTCTCAATCATTGGAGCTTTCGGCCCGTACATTCGCCGATTGAAGATGATGGGGAATCCTTTCTTTATCATCGAGAAGAATCCCCTGACTTTAAGACCGGATGAAATGAAATATTTTAAATCCGAGTCTGAAATGCGATCTACCCTTGAAAATTCGGATGTGGTCATCATTACAGGGACTGCGATTGTCAATCATACGATTGATACCATTCTCTCTTTCCTGAAAAATGGAATTCGGGCGGCAATGATCGGGCCAACGGCAAGCATGATCCCTGATGCCTTCTTTAAGAGAGGGGTCCGTGTGATGGCCGGGGTACGGATCTTGGATTCAGGTTCAATGATCAAGATTTTGAAACAAGGGGGTTCGGCTTTCCATCTCCTTAAAGAGTGTTCTGAAAAAATTAATCTTGTTACGATTTGAACTTAATTTTAAACTTTTTCGGTTCGTAAAAAAAACATCAATAAAAAATCTTTCTCTCTTTCATTCGTGAATCAACCATTCTAATGACAAACCTCCCCGCAGGCTTTGGAGGGGGATCGGGGTAAAAGGAGATGTGAAAGATGGAGCCCACCAATAAACTGGTGAATCCTATGTTGACTGATTTCTACCAGATCACGATGTCTTATGCTTATTGGAAAGCCGGAGTGCACGAGGAGGAGGCGGTATTTGACCTTTTCTTCCGCAAAAATCCTTTTCGCGGCGAGTTTGCGATTTACGCCGGACTCGGAGAGAAGCTAAGGCTGTTCGAGAATTTTCATTTTACGGACGATCACATTGCCTATCTCAAGGAACAGATGCCACAATGCGAGAAAGCATTTTTCGACTGGCTCAAGGGCGTGGACTGTTCCAGAATGAAAATTTACGCCTTTAAAGAAGGAACGATATCTTTTCCTCGCGAGCCTTTGATGAGAGTACAAGGACCGATAGCGGTTGCCCAGCTGCTCGAGACTTCGGTGCTGACGCTGACCAATTATCCTAGCTTAATGACCACAAACGCGGCGAAATATCGCTTAACCGTTGGGTTTGACAAAGGCTTAATTGAATTCGGTTTGCGAAGGGCACAAGGCCCGGATGGAGGGGTTTCGGCTTCCCGTTACAGTTACATGGGCGGCTTCGATGGGACGAGCAATGTCCTTGCGGGCTATCTTTTCGGTGTGCCAATCCGGGGAACTCACGCGCACTCTTATGTGCAGTCTTTTACAGGGATTGCGGATTTGAAGAATGTTACTCTTATTGGAGCAGACGGAAAGGATTATGATTTTGTCAAAATGGTTTTGGAAATCCGGGCAGAGTTGGGTTTCCATTATACAAACGAAGGAGAGCTTGCATCATTTATCGCGTATGCTCAAGCGTTTCCCAGAGATTTTCTAGCGCTTGTGGATACTTACGATACCTTGAAATCAGGCGTTCCCAACTTTATTTGCGTTGCCCTTGGGCTTCTCAAATTAGGTTACAAGCCGATAGGGATAAGGTTGGATTCCGGAGACCTTTCGTACCTTTCAAAGGGAACAAGGAAAATGTTCAATGAAATAGGGGGCAGGATGGCCCCCGATCTTTCAAAGTGCCTGATTCTGGCCAGCAACGAAATTAACAAGAGCGTTCTGATTTCACTCAAGCAGCAGGGCTATGAGATCGACTCGTTTGGTATAGGCACGCATCTTGTTACATGCGATGACCAGCCTGCCATGGGATGCGTCTACAAACTCGTTGAGGCAAAGGGTATCCCTCGGATAAAACTTTCCCAGGAATTGAGCAAAATGACCATCCCCGGGAGGAAAGAGGCATACCGTCTTTTCGGTAAAGACGGTTACAGCTTGCTGGATCTGATGATCAGAGTAGGGGATCACCCCCCGGAACCCGAAGAACGTGTCTTATGCCATCACCCGTTTGACCATATCAAACGGGTATATGTCACTCCCTCCAAAGTTATTCCACTCCATCATTGCGTCTGGGATGGGAAAAGGGTTTACCCAGAAGTTCCGTTAAAGGAGTCCAGAGATTATGTCTTGAATCAGCTGCGGAGCACAAGAGAGGACCATCTCAGAGACATCAACCCAACTCCTTACAAGGTGTCGGTGAGCGAAGAGCTTTACAATCACGTTTACTGCCTGTGGGCAGAAGAGTCTCCTGTAAGGGAGCTGAAATGATTGATTTGTATGTTCCTTTGTACAAGAGTACAAGCGGGACGCCTATAAATTTATGAGTTTCTGCTTCTCGATCGTCACCTCCTTTTTCTTAGAATATTCTCCTATTCTTCAATGAAATTTTGAGTGCTGGTCAGGACAGCCTTTCGACAAGGTTCAAGGAATCGAAGGGTATCCCCCTGCCTGCGCCTGCCTGCGGTAGACAGGGCAAGCAGGCGGGGCTCGCCGAGAAGTGTACCCTGAGCTCGTCGAAGGGTTGACAATTTCACAACATTATTATAATTTCCTTTCATCCTAGAGAGGGAGAGGAGGGGGACGATGAATGATAAAGCATTTGTTGAAGAGCAGATTGCTTCGATCAGAGAAACCGTGGGAAATGGCATTGCGATTAATGCGCTCAGTGGTGGGGTGGATAGCTCGGTCGTTACAGTCCTTGGACACCGTAGCCTGGGTAATCGGCTCAAGACCGTTTTCATCGATAATGCCCTCATGCGAAATGGGGAACCAGACCGGGTCGTCAAAATCTTTGCTAAAATGCGAATTCCTGTACAACTCGTGGATGCAAGAGGAGAGTTCTTGGCTGCTCTAAGAGGATTGACCGATCCTGAAGAGAAACGTAACGCCGTCACCAACACCTTTTATTCCAAAGTCTTCGGAAGACTTGTCCGCGAGACAGGTGCGACATTTCTGCTCCATGGAACCATCCTCACAGACATCGAAGAGACCGTCGCGGGCATCAAGCGCCAACACAACATTCTTGCCCAGGTCGGAATTGATCCTGAGAGAGAGTACGGCTATAAGGTTTTGGAACCGCTTCAGACACTTCGGAAAGATGGGGTGAGAAAGGTGGCAAAGATCCTGGGACTCCCGGCTGAAATCACGAAGAGAATTCCCTTTCCAGGTCCTGCTCTGGCCACAAGGATTGTGGGAGAGGTGACAGAAGAGCGGCTTGAGATCGTCCGAGAGGCCACAGCTATTGTTGAGAAAGAGCTCGCAAAGACCCGGGCGTTTCAATATATGGCGGTGCTTCTTAATGATAAGGCCACTGGAATCCGTGAGAACAAGCGGGAGTTTGGACAGATTATTGTAGTTCGATGCATCAACAGCGTGGACGCAAGGACAGCAACGCCGACGAAACTTTCCTGGGAGAAGCTCCATCGGATCAGCAAGCGGATCACATCCATCAGGGGCGTAAACCGTTGCCTTTATGACCTCACGCCCAAGCCTCCGGCAACCATTGAGTATATCTGATCCATGGGTTGCGGGTTTTTTTCTAAGTATCGTTCGAAATAAAGATCAGTCCCTGGAAGACTGGTCTTCATTTATTGTACCTCCGTCAGATTGACGAAAGACAAGGATGAAGTCTGAAAGAAACAAAAAAGCTCGCTCCCTCTTCTCCTTCTGCGCTCATGTGGTTTACTCTCCCCTTTGTGGGAGTCGTCTTAAACGGAACCTCCTCTGTTCTTTATGCCACGGTTGCAGAGATGATCTCTCCAAGTGCCCGTTCCAGGGGATATGGCCTCTACTATGCGATCACTCTGGGCTCAGGAGCCATGGCTCCAATGGCCTATGGTCTGTTCAGCGACTCCTTTGGCCTCTCTCTTACCCTCATCTCCATTGCTGTGATCGTTTTATTAACCCTTCCTCTCACTCGATACCTCGCTGCACCCAAGAGTCTGGCGTATTAGGCCTTCTTCATGAGCTCTTTTAATCGATCCACGGCTGGGGGTAATACCTCTACGATGTTTTCTTCAAAACGGAGATGACACCTACCATCCAGGGGAGTCTCTCCCTGATTAATAATGACCAGACGAGATCTTCCTCTCAAGGCGACCTCGGGCAATTCATTGGCAGGACTGACGACGAGGCTCGAACCGACGACAATAAAAAGATCACATTGACTTGAATGCCAGAAAGAGTCCTCCAGATCTTTCTGAGGAAGAGGGTCGCCAAAGTTAATGATACTCGAAACCAGTCTGCCCCCACAGGAACAGGTCTCTAAGCCCAGGGACTTGGCCACCTGAGATTGGCATTGTTGACATCTAAGCCTCGCAACATTGCCATGCAATTCAGCCAACAACTCAGGCCGAATCCCCGACCGTAAATGGAGGTTGTCCACATTCTGAGTGATGAGAAATCTCAATTTCCCTAAATTCTGCAGTTCGACGATGGCTCGATGACCCGCATTCGGCTCGACCGAAGTGAAGAGTCTGAATTTGGCAGGAAGTCCTTTCTCTTGTCTTGTCCAGATGCCGTCCGGACCTCGAAAATCAGGCAGGCCTGATTCGGTACTGATACCCGCCCCTGTTAACAAGACGATCTTATGAGCCTCGAACATCCACAGAGCCAATTCCTGGATTCGTTCTTCTAGGTCCTTCATCTTTTCTTAACGATTCCCTTTAACCTTAATTCCAGCCAGATGATGTATACGATCATGAAAACAGCCGAAACCGTTGCTGGAACAGAGGTCTTCCTGCTGAAGAGGGCCAATGCCAGGCCGCCTGCCAGTCCATAGTTCTTAAGAGTACCAAGGAGGACAAGGCTAGTCAATACCTTTTCCGGTAAATGAAGAAGGGTTCCTGCTTTCTCGATTCCCCATCCCAATAAGAAGGTGCTTGCCAAAGCAATGACAACCACCGGAAGAAGAGAGAGGGGCTGGCCCAGAATCAAGTCGCGATTCAACCCCACAATCGTGTAAGTCAGGAGAAAAAAACTCCAGTTTGTAATGGGTCCCCGAATTGAGTAAGTATCCCCCGGCAAAGCCGGGGGCTTTACGATTGCTGGCCCCTCAAAGGGGCCTGATCGCAATCGGAAAAGAACAAGAAAACCTTAAGCCAATGGATCGTACTCGCATCGCCCTTTCACCCCAGGCACGAATCCATGATAGAAATGCATATTCCCGAAAATGTCAAACTCTGGGAGTCCCCCGGCAGAGCCGGGGGTTTACCTAATTGCTAATTAAGACGGGAAGCTATCCCGATTCTGAGAAGGAGACGAGAAACGATGACAGGAAAAAGAATGAGTTCCAACAGGATGACCGCCAATTTCGTAACATCCACAAAGCCCGGGCCGAGAAAAAGAAGAGCGCTGATCGGCATGATGATTAAGGCTCCAAGATAGCCACCCGTTGTTCCGATAAGAGAGAGGGTTTCATCGCCCCTCAAAAAGAATGTGAAAGGGATAACGGCGACCGCAGGAGGAACTGCAGCAATAAGGATGAAACCCATTCGGAGGGCCTCATCATGAATCAAAATGGCGTTGAGCACGAGGAGGGCAATTCCAAGGACGAAGTAGTTCATCACGATCCCGATGATAGCTGGAATGAGAAGACTTCGATAGGATCGGAAGGTGCTTGCGGGAAGCCCGATCGTAGAAAGGGTCATGACGATGGCAAGGGCAGGCAGGATGATGGGTTCGGTCCATCGGGCCCCCTTTCCCCGGAATAGGCCCATCAGTAAAGCTGAAGTCAATATGACATTCCTGTTCCGAAGAAACCTTTTCAATGAATCCGTCAGGATGTTTCCTCTCATAAAAACATTTGTAACCTTTTCGAGCCAATGACTTCAAGATTCTTGAATTCGATTTATCAATGCTGGGATATTGGTTATAATACCTTGAACTTTGACGATCGGGAAAGGAAAAGAAGATGGATCACGATGACTGGGTGCGGCAGGAATTGCGGGAATTGAGCCTATCTCTGGGCTTCCAGTATACGCATCTAGAAGAGATTGAGAACCGCCTCATCCGCATCAGAGCCGGCATAAAAAAGCAAGGGATAGAAGGTCTTCTGGTGATTCAGAAGATGAATCTCTACTATCTTTCCGGAACCGCACAAGACGGCCTTCTATTTGTACCCTTGGAAGGAAAGCCGCTGCTCATGATTAAAAGGGAACTCGAGCGGGCCAGGGGAGAATCGCCAATGAAAGACGTTGTCCCGTTCAAATCAAACCGAGAGATACCCTCGCTGATCCAGACCCATCGTGGCAAAGTGCCTCAGGTCCTGGGACTGGAGTTGGACGTCCTCCCGGTAAAAGATTACTTCAAGTTTCAGGGATTTTTTCGGGGCACCCAATTCATGGACGCCTCTTCGGTCTTGCGAGAAGCACGGAAGATAAAATCCCTTTTTGAGATCGATCTGATGAGAAAGGCAGGAGAAATAGGAAGGAAGGTTTACCAGGAGGCAAAAGAGATTCTTGAAGAGGGGATGACCGAAATTGAGTTCGGTGGTCTCTTGGAAGGAGCTGCCAAGAAATATGGCCATGAAGGGCTTCTCAGGGTCAGGTCCCTTAACTATGAGGCTTACACGTGGCACGTGCTGAGTGGTGTCACAGGAGGAATTGTAAGTCAGTCGGATTCTCCCATGGGAGGACTGGGACTCTCGCCGGCCTTTCCAGTTGGAGCCAGCCACAAGGTGATGAAAGCCCATGAGCCTATCTTAGTGGACTTTGGGACGTGTTACCATGGATATCAGGCAGACGAGACCCGGATGTTTTCCATTGGAAAAATGGAGCAGAAATTTATTGATGCCTACAACGCGTGCAAAGAGATCCATGATGCGGTTTTGGAGGATACTCGGCCAGGAGCAGATTGCGAGACCCTCTTTTTGAAGACCCTTCAGCTGGCAGAGAAGCTGGGTTACAAGGACAGTTACCTGGGACCCCCAGGACTCCAAACCCGTTTCATTGGACACGGCATCGGCCTGGAGCTGAACGAATTGCCTTTCCTCGCCCAAGGGCAATCTTATCCCCTTGAGGAAGGGATGACTTTCGCTGTGGAACCTAAAATCGTTTTTCCAGGAGAGGGTTCTGTGGGAATTGAGAATACGGTCGTGGTCACTCGTGACGGCTGTGAAATTCTCACCCCGGTTTCACAAGAGATCTTTCGAGTGTGAAGTTATTACCTTTTGGCATGTGTATCGACTGCACAAAGGTTCAATCGGGGTTCACTATAGAAGGAAATGCTGCTTGAAACATAAATAAAAAGGCAGCGCCAGAAATGGCTCCACCTTTGCTGATTGCCAATGGCTTATTGATTTCTAATATTGTTTGAAAGGCGAATTCGCTTCAAACGTCCTACCTGTAAAATCCTCTATGGTTACACAATTGAAGAGGATTTTCTTACCATACGAATGATTACCTAAGACCATCCTCCCCCAATTCACAACCGATTTCTTTGTTATTCGCTTTGGATCCTTTCTTCTCTCTGGCAAAATCCCTATAAACTCATATCCATTTTTCTTATCATAGGAGAATAATTCGTAAGCGACCATATAAATGAAACCTCTATCCAATGAATTTACGTCTTTGAATTCTTTAAGCATTTTTTATACCAAATCTTGCTATCGTTATAAGCTCTTATAATCATATGATTTTCTCTATCTGCCATGGCGTAAGGTTTAATGGCATTTCTTACAAAATTGAACAATTTTCATAGAAATATTGTCCTTTTCCTCTGTTTTCTGAAACGCCTTTTAAAAAAGCTCTTTTGATGAATTCCGGTTAGAATCTGCACCGACCCTCTTCCTGCAATTTGAATAAGATGGCCTAAAACCCGTCTAAATAATCAAAGACGAAAGGAAGGGAGTAATGATATGAATACGAAACTAATTCTCATTGGGATTCTGCTTCTGGTTGGTCTGACGTTGGCAGGGTGTGTATGGTATGGGGGTCATGGCTATGGCCATGGTTATGGATATTATGGCTATTCTCATAGCGATGGCTATTATAACCACGGTTATGATCGTCCCTATGGAAACTATCGCGACCGGGATGATCGTCATGATGGTTCAGGGCGTGGATCCCGTCATTGGCGATGAAATAAAAGGGCAGGGGAACAATCTCTAACGCATTGAGGTTTTCCCCTGCAGTGTGGACATTCCCACCCCAATCATCCCAACCGAACTGTTCCACTCGTATCTACCCTCCATCCTGATTACGACAAAGTCTCCAAGGGGAGAGGGATGCGCTAAGGGAAGGTCAGATCATTTGACCCCTCCGGAAACAAATGATAAGCTTCGTATGATGAATAAAGAGAGGGTTCAGCTTTTTGATGAATGGCCTGAGGCCTATGACAGGTGGTTCACAACGCCGATTGGCTCCCTCGTAAGGAAGTATGAAACTGAATTGATCCTGAATTTATTAAGCCCCAAACAAGGCGAGATCATCCTGGATGCCGGCTGCGGGACAGGAATGTTCACACTTGATATTCTCTCGTCGGGTTCAAAAGTCATTGGACTGGATCTATCCCTTCCCATGCTCAAGCGAGCAGAAAAGAAACTTAAAGGATACCCCTTCCAGATAGTTTTGGCAGACATGCTCCATTTGCCTTTTCCAGAAAGCTCCTTTGACAAAGTGGTTTCAGTCACTGCCCTTGAATTCGTTGAAGATGGAAAAGCTGCGGTCGGTGAGCTATTCCGTGTGACGAAGAAAGGAGGCCGCGTTGTTTTAGCCACCCTGAACAGCCTAAGCCCATGGGCCTTGCGCAGGAGAGTTGAAGCAAAGGAAAGACACACCCTATTTGAGAAGGCAATTTTCAGGTCTCCTGATGAATTATGCTCCCTTGCCTCTGTGGAAGGTTTGGTGAAAACAGCGATCCATTTTCAAACGGAAGATGATTCAGGGAGGGCTGTCGAAATTGAGCAAGATGGGAAAAGAAACAATTTGAACACAGGGGCCTTTGTGGCCGCGGGTTGGGAAAAACTTTGATCGGTGTAGGAGACAAACATGGACCAGAAGAAAAAGTTGTCTGTCGTCATTGAGCACTGGATCGAACATAATGAGAGCCATAGGGGTGAGTACAAAAAATGGGCTCAAACAGCGGGCGAACTGGGATTAGATTCGGTCAAGGTTGAGATCGAAGAGGCGATGGGAAAAATCTCTCAATCGAACCAGCATCTCATGAAGGCGCTGAAAACATTACAATAAGCACCTCCTCCTCAGAGGCTTTGTCATAATTAATGAGAGACCTCTCCATCGTTTAAACTGGTAAACGGAGGTTGTTATGAGAATATCGAGTTTGGATAAGATTGAAAAGATCAAGGCAGACATGGAAGGCGCAAGAGATGTTTACAAACAGGTTCCAATATCCAAGCAGGACGGCTCCCCAAACTTTTCGTTCCGGGTCTTTACTCTTGAGCCGAAGGGTCATACCCCTTTCCACAAGCATCCTTTTGAGCATTTAAATTATGTCATAAAAGGTCGGGGAAGCCTGGTCGAAGAGAGTGGAAAAGAACATGGGGTGAAGAAGGGTGATTTTGTTCTGGTTCTGCCCGATGAAAAACATCAATACAAGAACAGATCGTCAAAGACCCCCTTCATGATGATCTGCGCGGTTCCCAAGGAATACGAATAATCAAACAGGCTCCAGAATTCCCATGGACATGTCATCGATCCTTTAAGAATTTTAGCAAGGCTCCGTTAAAAGGATCGGTTTGCTCCACATTGGAAAGGTGCCGGGCCGAAGGCAGTATCACCAACTTTGAACCTGTAATACGCTCATGCATCGCCTCTGAGGCGGAGACCGGTGTTCCAGGATCGTCTTCCCCGACCATGATCAGAGTGGGAATTTTGATCCCGGAAATTCGGTCTAGATAATTAAGCCTCCGGATGGCTTCCACGCAGCCGATATACCCTGCCACAGGGGTAGCGAGAATTTGCTCCCGAATGAGTTCGACCATTGGAGGGTTCTGTCTGAGAAAGACTGGAGTAAACCAGCGCTCCAGAGTCTCCTCGAATAGAGCCTCCATTCCTTTCTTGCACACCTTATCCAGACGCTCTTGCCACACCGGTTGGGCCTCTGTAGGGATGATGGAAGCCGTATCGCACAAGACGAGGCTCTTAAGGCGGGACGGATGATTCAAAACAAGGCACTGACCGATCATCCCACCCATGGACAATCCAACAAAGTGCACTCGACCCATCCCCAGGGCGTCCAATAAACCGATAACATCCTCCGCCAGAAGCTCCAGGGTGTATGAACCTGAGGGAGCGTCGGTAGCGCCGTGGCCACGGGTGTCGTACCGGAGTACATGAAAATAAGGGTTCAAGGCATCGATCTGAGGATTCCACATCAGGAGATTGCAAGCCAGGGAATGGCTCAGAACGACCACCGGAGCGCCCTTTTCCCCGGAGAGTTCGTAATTCATCCGAATCCCATTGGCCTTGATTTGCATTGTTTCTCCGATGGAATTCTATTTTTCCAATACCTTTAATGCTTCTGGAACTGTCGCCTGGGGACTGATCTTGTACCAGGCAGCGATCATATTTCCGTTCTCATTGATCAGAAAAGAGGAGCGGTTGATTCCCTCAAATTTCTTTCCAACCATCGTTTTTTGTCCCCAAACACCATAAGTCTTAGCCACCTTGTGGTCTGCGTCCGAAAGGAGAGGAAACTTCAGGCTATTTTTTTCCGCAAATTTCTTTTGTGCCGGAGGTGGGTCAGGGCTAATCCCGACGACCTCCACGTTTAACTGGGCAAGATGCTTCCCGGCATCCCTCAGGCTTACGGCCTGTATCGTTCAACCGGAAGTGCCAGCCTTCGGATAAAAGAAAAGGAGGATCTTACGTCCCTTGAAATCCGAAAGGGAAACTTTCCTTTCATCCTGGTCGAAGAGTTCAAAATTCGGTGCCCTGTCCCTTGGTTTCAGCGTCATTCGCCTTCCTCCTTTGATCGATTGAAGATGTATCTCACAGGTTAAATGAAGGATGGATGCTTGTCAACGAAAAATGAACAGACCTTTGATGAGCGACTATGCGCTCTCTTGATATCACAGATTTCCAAACATGATTAAAGCGATTTCAGGACTTTTTCGGAAACCTCTTTTTTTCTTGACAATGGGAGAAAAGAGGATTACATTAGCCCTATTACCATAGGGGGGTATAGTATGGAACCGGAAAAGAAAGAGGTCTTGTTGAGATTACGAAGAATTGAGGGGCAGGTCCGCGGCCTTCAGAGGATGGTCGAGGAGGGTGTTCCTTGTGCGGACGTTTTGACTCAGGTGGCGGCGGCCACTGCCGCTATGAAAAAAGTGGGGACGGTCGTTGTTAAAACGTATATGGAAGAATGTCTGGATAAGACTCAGAAGAGGCTAGGCGCCAAGCGAGAGGGCGCCTTAAAAGATTTTCAAAAAGCTGTTTTTCGATATATCGATTGGGCCTGACCGTAGCGTAATATTACAGATATAAAGGAGGAACGACAATGAGCGAAGTCTTAGCGGCGAGGGGTGAGGAGATCAGAAAGGGAGCAATGACGATAGACGATTTGGCAAAGCAGGTGGCCGATCTAAGGAGGCAGGTTGAAAACATCAAGCCAGGGGTCGATGACAAGATCTCTATCATTGTTTTTAGTGGAGACCTGGACAAAGTGCTGGCTGCCTTTATCATTGCAACCGGCGCAGTGGCGATGGGGATGGAAGCGGTGATGTTCTTTACCTTTTGGGGCACCCCGGTTCTGCGGGATGCGAAGAAGAGCGTGGGTGGAAAGGATCTGATGGGGAAGATGTTCGGATTCATGCTCCCGAAAGGGAGGAATGCGATTAAACTATCGAAGATGAACATGGGGGGGATGGGGACGTCGATGATGAGATCCCTGATGAAAAAGAAGAATATTGCTTCGTTGGATGAGATGCTAGGGATGGCGGGAGAGTTGGGGGTGAAGATCTACATTTGTGAGATGTCGATGAGTTTGATGGGGTTTAAGCAGGGGGAATTCATCGACTATCCGAATCTGGAGTATGTGGGGGTGGCGACCTTTTTGGAGCAGGCCAAAAACAGCAAGGTTCAGCTTTTCATTTAGTGGCATTAAGAAACCATTGAGAAGGTGAGTTGAGATGGATTGGTTTTCCTATTGGGTGGCAGGGATCATGGTCTATGGGGCAATAGCCATTTTCATTCTTGGCATGGTCTATCGGGTTTATCAATGGTTGGGGGCGCCGAAGGCCCGTACCAAGACAGGGGTATTCCCCAAACCGGGCAGTGGGGCAGCGAGGTGGGGGCAGGTGGCCGTAGACTCCTTGACCTTTCCGCAGGCATTGAAGGCAGATCGAACGATCTGGATCTTTACCATTCTCTTTCACTTTGCTCTGCTGGGAGCCTTTGCGGGGCACTTGAGGCTTGTCCGCGAATTCACGCCGCTGGTGAACCTGTTGGGGTCGAAAGGAATGGATCAGTTCGCTTTATGGAGCGGGGGAGTGATGGGGGTCCTTCTTATGGTTGCCCTGATCTATTATCTCTTTCGCCGCCTGGCCTCTCCCTATAAGGAGATTTCCGTTCCGGAGGATTTCATTCTTCTCTTTTTGCTTATCCTTGTCGTTGTGATGGGCGACCATATGCGTTTCATCGGGAAGATTCACGCAGCGGACTATCGGATTTATTTTCAGAGTTTATTAGCTTTTAAGCCTGCATTCCCGAAGGTCCTCGCTGATTCCCCAACGAAATGGGCACTGGTGTTTCACGTTCTATTCGCCAATCTTTTATTCATCTACTTTCCTTTCAGCAAACTCGTGCATGTCATTGCCACCTTCCCGGCGAATCTGGCGAGGCGTGTATGAAGGAGTGGAAAAGAGAGGAACAGATTAATCATCGGAGGAGCCTATGAGTGACGAAATCAAAGCAGATAAGACAATGGATTTGAAGGGGTTGCCGTGTCCCCAACCGGTGATCAAAGTGAGCAAGGGGATCAAGGAGATTCAGGTAGGTCAGGTATTACAAGCCATAACCACAGACCCAGGGGCGCTGTCGGATTTTCCTGCGTGGGCCCGAACCAGCGGCAATGAGATCCTGAAGACGGATCAGGGGGGCGGTTTGATCACCTTCTGGATCAAGCGGGTAAAATGAGACCGAGGGTTTGAGTGAAGAGAATGTGCGAGGATGAGGGTCGTGGATAAAGCAAAGAGGGAAAAACTGCTGGATCTATTTCAATCGAAGCTGGACAGGCCCATGCGGTACTATTTGGATGTGTGTACGCGATGTGGCCTATGCAAAGATGCCTGTTTCGCCTACGCTTCGGTACCGAAGCCGGAATATACACCGGTCTGGCGGGCCGAGGTGGTGAGAAGGATATACAAACGCTACTTCAGTCTGAGTGGCAGACTTTTTCCATTTTGGGGTGAGAGCAAAGAGATAGACGAGGAGGCATTGAAGCAGCTCAATGAGGCCGCTTATACGTGCACCGGGTGCCGGAGATGCATGATGTACTGTCCTTTCGGGATCGACACCCAGGCGATTCAAGCGGTTGCCAAATTGCTCTTGATCGGCAATGAGAGTGAACCCGAGATTCTTTCCATGCTGGCGGACGCTTCGATCGAGAAGGGGAAGAGCCTTGACCTTTACAAAGAATCCTTCATTCAGGGAATTAAGAATTTGGAAAAAGAGGTGGTCGCCAAATGGAAAGGGGAGTCCGACCAGGTGATTCCGTTAGAAGTAGAGGGGGCAAATCTCCTTTATGTGGCCCTGGCCGGGGCGCATTCGATCATTCCCGCTGCCTCCATCATGAATGCTGCCAGGGACAACTGGACCCTGAGCTTCTTTGAGGCGGTTAACTTTGGAGCCTTTGTGGGAGATCCGAGAAAGACCCAGCTCATTGCGAAGCGAATCATTGACGAAGCCATCAGGCTGAAGGTGAAAGAGGTGGTGATCTGTGAATGTGGGACCGCCTTCCGGGTCATGAAGCATCTGGTCGGGAAACAACCCTTTGAGGTCTCGCATATCGCCGAGGTGATGGCGAGATATCTCAGAGAGAAGAGGATCCGGGTGGAGAAGGATCGAATCAAAGGGCCCATCACCTACCACGATCCCTGTCAATCTGCCCGGAACGGTGGGGTCATTGAAGAACCCCGGTATGTCCTTCAACATTTGACGTCCGATTTCATCGAGCTGACTCCCAATCGAGAATACAACCTATGTTGCGGCGGGGGAGGAGGACTGGTTGCCCTTGAAAATGAAGAATTCAGGCAAGAGACCGGAAAAGCAAAGGTCAACCAGATTAAAGATACTAAAGCAACGATTGTGGCCACGGGTTGTGAGAACTGCCATACGCAGTTAGGGTTTCTGAATGAGAAATATCATACGGGAGTGAAAGTGGAGTTCCTGACCAACATGGTCGCAAACTCATTGGTTCTGGAATCCTAACAAGAAAAAAAGGAGAGAGATAAAATGGCGACTACTTTGAAAGTCAAAGGAATGAGTTGCCAGCATTGCGTGATGTCCGTCACAAAGGCGCTGGGTCAACTGGAAGGAATCAAGAACGTTCAGGTGGACCTTGCCAAAGGAGAGGTTCGATTCGATAATTCAAAAGAGATTGCATCGAACCGGATTGAGAAAGCCATCAGCGATGCAGGGTATGAGGTCATCTCGCAGAGTGCATAGCTGCATTGAATCACCAAATTTCAAATAAATTCCAATTACCTAAATTCGGAAAAAAGTCTATTTGGTCATTTGAAATTCGAATTTGGAGCTTATTTGGGATTTGAAATTTGTGATTTGGGATTTTAGACGGTATACGCCATGCTCTATACTTAATAAAAGGGACGGTTGTTATGCCTATCTATGAATATCGATGTCGGAAGTGTGAGGTGATTTTTGAGAGATTCCAGAAGCTCAATGAGGGTAGAGAGTCTTTGACCTGCCCTGCCTGTGGGGCGAAGAAACCTGAGAAGATTCTTTCCGGTTTTTCTTCTTCCAGGGGATCGGAATCATCCTCTTCCTGCGGTCCCTCGGGTGGCTCGTCAAGATTCAGCTGAGGCTGATAGCGACCGGTGGTTCACCGGTTAAGCTAATTGCTTATATATATTTGGTAGGTCAGGTCATCCTCACTAACTTCTAACATGCTTCTCCTCATCCCCCTTTTCGCGGTAAGCAAGGGAGAGGGTAAGCTTGCCTGCCGGTAGGCAGGGGTAAGGGGGGTGATTTTAATTCTCCATAACCTTTTGTATAAAATAAAGCCCATTCTCAAAAGGGATGGGCTTTTGTTTTGTGCGCCCGG
>Ga0154839_1319_pt7 | contig 19642 bp, 17 predicted proteins | sample Rifle2008BG16ft_FD_116143 | JGI IMG/M metagenome (GOLD analysis project Ga0154839, IMG submission 116143) | Deltaproteobacteria bacterium RBG_16_47_11
GCAGAAGGAGCTTCGGTTCCATGGCCAAGGCCCGTGCCAACTCCAACTTCTTACGGTCTCCAATTGGCAGGCTGGAAGCCACGTAATCCTGATAATGGAATAGCCCCACCTTGCTAAGTGTCTGAAGCGCTCTCTCTCGAACCACAGCCGAATGCTGAAAAGAGCTGAAACCACCAACCATTACGTTCTCGAGGACTGTCATGTGGCCGAAGGGACGGACAAGCTGAAAAGTTCTACCAATACCTTCCAAAGCCACGCGGTGGGGGGGGCGGAGACGAGCAATGTCTTTTCCCAGGAAACGAACCGATCCTCCGTCAGGCTCCAAGAACCCGGAGATGAGATTGAACACGGTGGTCTTACCGGCACCGTTAGGCCCAATGAGCCCGAGGATTTCTCCCTGCCGGATTTGAAAGCTCACATCTTTCACAGCCTGCAATCCCCCGAAGCTCTTGTTCAGATTGTCCACCTCGAAGAAAGGAGAGGTTTTTTTCTCTTTCGCCGGAAGCATGATATCTGCGGGTCCTGGGGACGGGATGGAAATTTTTTCACAAGGGCGCGCACTTGGCAATTTTTGAATTATCGGAAAGAGAATCTTCCTTAACCATTTGACTACCCCATCGGGCATGTATATAACAACAACGATCAAGAGCAACCCGTAGATAAGAAAACCCACCCCGTTGTAGAGCCCTGCCAGCCATCCACGAAGATAGGCATCCAGCGGTGTAAGAATAAAAGACCCCAAAATCGGGCCGATGATCGTTCCCATTCCCCCGATGATCGAGAGCATGGCAAGCTGAACGGAAAAGGGGATTGAGAAGACAATTTCCGGGTCTATATACGAAGAGTATTGTGCATAGAAAGTGCCTGCCGCGGCAGTAAAGAATGCGCTGATCATCATGACAAAAAGTTTATAGCGCGAGGTGTTAATCCCCGTGGCTTCCGCAGCGTCTTCGTCATCGCGCAAAGCGGCCAAATAATAGCCGACGCACGATCGCTCGATAAGGATTGAAATACCAACGATTAATAAAAGAAGGACGTAAGCGATAAAGGCATAGGCTGCTTTGTCATAAAAAATAAAGTTCGCCAGCGAGGGCTCGATAGGGATGACCAGCCCCACGCCCCCGTTGGTGATTTCCTTGAAGTAGGTGCTCAAAATGCGCATTACCTCGCCAAAAGCAATCGTCGCCAGAACAAAGAAAGGGCCCCGAAGACGGAAGCAAGGATAGCTTATTATCACAGCGAACCCGACGGCCAAACCACCCCCAATCAGAAGCCCCAGCCATGGCGAGATGCCGAAATTTAGGTGAAGGAGTGTGGAAGTATAGGCTCCGATACCAAAAAAAGCTGTGTGCCCGAGGGAAAATTGTCCGGCGTAGCCTCCGATTAAGTTCCAGGCCGAGCTGGCCGCTGCATAGAAGAGGATCATCACTAAAATATTCAGGTTATAGGGTTGACGGATGAAGAGAGGCGATAAGCCTAAGAGAATAAGGAGAACAAGTGGAACGTAAACCATCGGTTGGCCAAGCCGGCGAAAGAGATTTCCCCTTCCCATACCCATTACCTTGTCACCTTCCCCATGAGTCCTGATGGCTTGAACACAAGAATCAGGATGAATACCAAAAAGTAAAAGAGCTCTTTCAAGCCCGGGGATATAAAAAAGCCGCTGAAGGCCTCAGCGAGACCTATGATCAGGCCTCCGATAAAGGCCCCCGCCATGCTCCCCATCCCCCCCAGGACGACGACCACAAAAGCGATGAGCACGAAATAACCACCGACTGTGGGAAAAGCGGGGTACATGGGCATGAGGATTCCCCCTGCGATACCCACGCAGGCTATACCAATGCCCAGTGCCAAGTAGTACAGACGGTTCACGTTGATACCCATCAAATGCGCAGCCATCTTGTTATCTGCCGTGGCCCGTAAGGCCTTACCTACGTATGTCTTTTTAAGAAAAAGAAATAGGGCAGTAACCATGGCAAGGGTAATGACAAAAGCCATTAGCCTCGGAAAGCTAATGATCAACCCATGGAATTTTAGGTTTGAAGTCGAGGTGGGGAGGTGCAGGCTTCGGTAATCTGGCTTCCAGAGCACCAGAGCCAAATTCTGCAGAACGATTTGAAGGCCCACGGTGGCAAAGATTTGGGTCACTGGAGGGGCACCTATGATGGGACTGATAATCAGCTTCTGAGTGATGATACCTAAGAGAAATAAAAGAGGTGTGGTGAAAAGGAGAGAAAGGTAGGGGTCTATCCCATAGAGCTGAAATAGCCAGAAAGTGGCGTACATCCCCAGCATGAGGTACTCACCGTGGGCGAAGTTCACAATCTGCATCACGCCCCAGACCATGGTCAGGCCGATACTGATCAGGGAATAAATCCCGCCCTGGAGTATCCCGACTATGAAAAGCTGGATTATGTTAAGAAACATATCAATGAGCCAACCAAAGATATTTGAGGTTTTTTCCCTGTGACAATTTTCCTCCTTTTCCACGCCTGACTGGGCGAAGTGCTTTCGGCGAACGCAGCCACTCCCCTTCATCCCTTCCCGGGTGGAGAGAGAATTTTCTACTGGAGACTTTGGAATAATGTTAGAGATAAACTGTCAGACTCAACCGGGTAGAAATCAACACCTCGTCCGGGCGAAGCTCCGGACGAGGTGTCCCTTGTTAGCGGTCTGTTTTTTCTCGTAATTCCTGTAGTCCATGTACTCCCGCCTGCGCAGGAATGACACAAGTCTTCAATTGGTCTTCTTCCTCTGCTCCCAGGTGGGCATAGGTATTTGGAGTTTTCCAGCTGCAAGCCTATCTGGGTACAATGCCACCAACTTCTCATTCTGCCACTGGTTAACAATTTGAGTAGCTTCCAGGTTCTGTCCTGCCATTGGATGACCGGGCGGTGCGTAGCGACAACCTATTCCGGTAACAGAGTCTTTCCAAGATCGATTTACCTTGAGAACCGCTTCACGCACTTTCTCGGGATCGAGAGAGCCTGCCATGGGTAACACCTCGCTGAACAAGATGTATGCGGGCTCAAAGGCCAACAATTGCAGATTCCCGGGATTCGGGGCCTTAAACTTTTCGGCGAAACGCTTCAGACACTCCTTCTGTATCTCTACACCTTTGGGGCTAAGTAAGCCGGGGGATACAGGTTGCAGGGCCAAGGTGACCGTTCCGTTTACGTCCTTACCGAAGGCCTTAAGCCACTCCGGGTGTCCAATCGTGGAACCGCTCTCAAGAAGGATGGAGAAATTGAAGTCCAGTTCTTTGCATTGCCGCCAGAAAAGATGAGTGTCGTTAACGTAGCCAGTGGGGAAAATAACATCGGGCTGGGCAGCGCGTAACTTCATAATCAAAGGGGATTGATCCAGGGTTCTATTACTGTAACTTTCTTTCAGGACCAATTTAAGCCCTAACTTCGAGATTGCTTCGGCTTGCGACCCGGAGACTGAAGTTCCCCAGAGCGAATCCTCGTGAATAATTGCCAGACGGAGGTCTTCGGGTTTCTTTCCCAAAGCTGGAGCAACTTTATCGCGTGCAAAATCAACCAGGATTTTTGCATATACATTCGTAGGGGCGTTATAGCGGAAAAGATACTTAAAACCCCGCGTCGTGATGTTTTCGGCACCGGACGTAGAAATCCAATAGACTTTTTTGTACTTCTCATTAATTACGGAGGCAGCGTACGCCCGAGAGCTGGAATAGCCCCCAGCGATGAGATCCAGCCCCTCCTTCGTAATGAGGCGCTCCATTTCGGAGATTGCTGATTCATTCGTAGCTGAGTCCCCTTTGACAAACTCGATCTTTTTCCCCCAAAGCCCGCCCCTGTCATTGACCATGTCCGCAGCAACTACATATCCTTCCCAGGTTTGCCTTCCCTCCTCAGCCAACGGCCCTGTAAACGGAAGCAGCATGCCGATGCGCACTGTATCCGCCGCCGTTGCCTTGAGCACAAAAGTTATGGAGACTACGAAAACCATGACCATCAAAAATCCAACAATCCAATTCCTCTTCCCTTTCATCACATTGCCCTCCCTTTCTCTTGATTTTTTAGCTGGAATTTTTTGCAATTACCGATACTTGTTAAATATTTTAGGCCCCTTTGGTAGCCCTACTCCTAATGCTTACCTGCCTACAGCAATTTCAAATACTAATACTCCTCTGCAAGTTTTAAAAGCCCCTCAAGCTCTTGTAGAGAATCTCCTTTCTTTTGAATCACAATCGAATCTTTTTCTAAGAATTCTATTGCCCTGGTCTCGCAAAACATCACGCACTTAGGGTCTCCGCCACAAAGATTGCACTTGATGACTTTATCGTCCACACTATCGAAATATAGAGCTTTATAAGGGCATGCTATTATGCAATCGTTACATTTTATGCACAATTCATCGTCAATTTCTACTAACCCGGTAGATCTATTTCTATCTATTGCGGAAACCGGGCAAGCAGCCATGCAGGCAGCATCTTCACATTGTTGACAAAACGTTTGAATATTGACGCCTTTCTGCTCCATTCTTGAGATTCGAATTCTTGACCTTTCAGGGTTACATGTTTCCGTATGAACAAGTGAGCAAATTAATTCACATAACCTACAACCGGTACAACGATCTGTATTGAATACGAGAACTTTATCCATTCGAATGAACCCTCCGAGCTTAAAAAAAAGATTATTCATTGAAAATGTTCAAGCTAGCCAGACTATACTGCTAATAGCACCTCAAGCAAATTACTGTTAAGATGCACTAATATTGTCTATTATTCATCTACAATCTGACCGTATCTTGCCAGTTCATCAGCGATATCACCTAATTTTAACTCTTCCAGTTTAGAACGTTTTGGTCTTCCGGTGTGCTGGTCCCATCCTCGCATAATGTAGTACGAATCAAGTAAGTTATTAAATTTATCAAGATGGAGTCGCTCACCAGCAAGGGGGCCATCCTTTACTGTCTCATTTTGAAGTTTTTCGCAGGGTAAATCACTCTCCCGCCCAAATCCAAGCCGCAAATTAAATGCCTTCTCTACATTCCAAATTCTTTCACCAATCGTCAAAAGGTCATCGGGGCTAAATTTTACACCAGTGGCTACCAATAGCAGGTCACTAAATTCCTCGAATTCCACTGGAAACCTGGACCAATAAGTGCTAAATTTACACATCTCCATAGCATCCACAACTGCAGCAAAGTTTTGATACCAGATAACCATTCGAGGCTTACCAACAACATCATAAACCGGGGGGTTTCCTACGTCCGGAGATCCAAACCGCTTTTCCATAATCTTCGGATCAACCCCCCGAAAACCCCCAATTTCAGCTCCAGGTTGACCTCGCAGATGATCGCCACCCCTTGTCGACGTATGAAATGCAAGTGCTATCGCCTTATGTCCTCTGACTTCAACGAGCGAAGGTTCGAGCTTTTTCATATGACATACATGCTTTTCAGCACCTCGGCCAATCTGTTGTGCCATCCAATAGGGTCCTTCTGCCAGCAAATTTCCTATTCCTTCTCTATTAGCAATTTTGTGAATAAGCTTAACTAACAAATCTGAATCACCCCAACGTAATTCCATACCATCCGTATCAGCTTTTGTAAGAATCCCTTGCTGGAATAAATCAATGGCCAAACTAATGCTCCCTCCCGTAGATATCGTATCAAGTCCATGCTGGTTAGCAAGGTTGTTCATGTAAAGAATGGTTTCGAAATCCAGGTTGCCTAATCTGGGTCCAAATGCAACAACTGTTTCATACTCGAGTCCCGGCCCTTCGGTTCCTTTATAGTTCCCATTGGGAACATGATAATAGTGATCACAATGTAAAAAACATCCATGGCATGACCTAGACTTCTTCACAAACTTGTCAACGAAGGTTGTTCCTCCAAGCCTCTCTACGACACCCTCCATCTGAGTCTGCTGCCAGTTAAAAATCGGCATTAACCCTAATGGATAAAGTCCTTCAGTCAGTATGGGTGTTCCGTAACGAGGATAAAAATCAAATTTATAGTCCGTGGTAATTGCCTTATATAAGGTTTGGAACTTGTTTATAACCCCTGTTGGATCAGCAACTTTTACTCCTTTGGAGCCTTTCACTGCAATAGCCTTCAAATTTTTAGACCCCATGACTGCTCCGCCGCCGCATCTTGCTGCTGCTCTTGATAAAGAGGACATAATCGCCGCGAATCGTACAAGCTTTTCTCCTGCTTGCCCGATGGCTAAAACCTGCACCTTCGGATCTTTCATCTTACGTCTAATAGATGCAGTTGCCTCCCATACGTTTAAGCCCCAAATATCAGCAGCATCACGGATATAGACCTTGTCATCCTGTATCTCAATATAAACTGGTTTATCGGCCTTGCCCCGTAAAATTAAAAAATCATACCCTGCGTATTTCAGTTCCGGGCCCCAATGACCTCCTGAGTTTGCATCTCCCAACAGACCTGTTGCTGGAGAAAGGAAGGACACATTAAATCGTCCTGTAGCTCCAGGAGTTCCGGTAAGAGGCCCTGTACCAAAAATCAGCACATTCTCTGGACTAAGTGGATCCGTGTCGGGTTGGAGCAGACTAAATAACATTCTCCCGTTGATTCCACGTCCTCCGATAAAACATTTTGTTAAATCTCTATCCAAAGGGTAAACGGATATTTTTCTATTAGAAAGATCGATATCAAGTACCTTCCCCACCCAACCAAACCAATCTTTCATAAAAATTCTCCCCTAATTAAGTTTACTATAAAACTATGTTGAAGAGTAAATCTTGTCTTGAAAATAGAACTTTACATATAGATACCGCCATTGACATCAATGACTGCGCCGGTAATCCATTCCGCATTGTCCGAAGCGAGAAATAAAACAGCATTAGCAATATCCTCAGGCTTCCCTGATCTTCCAACAGCAAGACTTTCGTTTAATTTCTCCCACGTTTCTTTTGGAAAACCGGCTGTCAATTCTGTAAAGATAGGGCCCGGGGCTACTGCATTCGCTGTTATTCCGTAACGACCCGCCTCCCTGGCTATACACATTGTCAAGCCAATCACGCCTGCTTTTGCAGCTGAATAATGTACCCCGTTCCCTATCCGTCCTGTTCTTGCAGCAACAGAGGAGATGTTAACAATCCTCCCATATTTGTGGCTCTTCATGATGGGAATAACTTTTTTACAACAGAAAAATACCCCTGTCAAGTCAATGTTTATAACCTCATTCCAATCTTTTACTGTCATGTCTTCAATTGAGGATGGTTTTGTAATCCCAGCGTTGTTCACCAGAATGTCTATTTGGCCAAAATCTCTAATAACCTTATCGATCATTTTTTCAACTTCTTCGTATACTCCCACACTCGCTTGAATTGCTGCAGAATTAACCCCAAGCCTCCGCGCACGTTCTGAAACAACTTCTGCTCTCTCCAGATCTATGTCATTGATTACTACGGTTGCGCCCGCCTTTGCCAAAGTTATGGAAATAGCTTCACCAATTCCTCGTCCAGCTCCTGTTATCACGGCAATTCTATTCTTCAAATCTATCACCTGGACCTCCATTGCTGCTCGCAGAGTCTTCAAGCTGCACTGGTGTAATCTGATTTCCCTCCCCTAACCATCAGTAAACCTTTGAAGACTGAAACCAGCGGGCACTCTCTGTTAGGCTTCTCAATTCTTTGGAATCCTTCACTTTCTTCTGCGGTGTTTAATCTTTCCTTAACCTCCTGAGGGTTTTTTCACTACTTCGCTTTAGCTCGGGCTTCACGAACCTCTTCGTCAGTGAGATCTATTTTATCAGGATAGAAGACTCTGAAATTGCCAAGCATATATTTGGCAGGAGGATATTTATCATTTCTTTCTGTGATGCCCAAAGCGTATGGATAAATTAAATTGTGTGTCAATGGGCGTATATAAGAAGTAAACCCAGACGGATCTAAGGCGGTATTAATTTTCATACCTTCCATAGCTGCGATTAAGGCTTGGGTGTCCTTTGTATTGCCCACTTTTTCCACGGCTTTAGCCAAGATATGAACACCCGCTTCGCATTGTGGGGTAATATTGACTGGATAGTGCCCAACCCTTTTGTAAAATTTCTCGACGTGCTCTCTATTTAGCTTTGTATCAGGCCAATTCAAGTGATGGTGTGCACCTAATATGAGGCCTTTGGGCATACTCTCACCAAGGGCTTCGAAAATCTCGTAATTTCCTCCCACATCGGGTACAAGAAAAGGGATTTGATCGAATAATTTAAATGGCACTGCTTGTTTAATGAACGCAACTGCGTCTCCACCCCAAAACCCGCTAACCAATACATCAGGCTTAGCTTTCAGGACAGCTGTAATGTAAGCTGTATAATCTGGTTCGAATAGTTTGGGCCAGGATTCCCCCACTAATTCAACCTCCGGGCGGAGCTTCTTCAAGAAAGGCCAAAAATCTTCCCATAGAGTATGTCCGTATTCATAGTCTGGGCCGATATACCAATACTTCTTCCATTTTTGTTCGGATTGAGCCCATAGAGCTCCTGCACGCGCTGACCAGGCCGTAATACTGCAGGTGTTGAAAACATAAGGATGCCCCTTATCCACAGTGATTCTCGTGGATGCCGGTCCTGTACACATAAGAATTTTCTTATTTTCCTTTGCTACTTCTGATACAGCAAGAGCGACGGCACTGCTCACTGTACCCAAAAGAAAATCCACCTTATCCTCATCGATGTACCTTTTTGCCACTCTCACGCTATATGCAGGCTCGGCTTTGCTGTCAGTAAATAGAAGCTCTATTTTCTTCCCTCGCACTCCACCCTTTTTATTAATTTCTTCTGCTGCCATTTTAACAGCAGCTTCACCATCAACACCATGCCTGCCAGCCCTTCCCGTCATGGGGAATAGACAACCAATTTTAATGGTATTCTCTTCAGCCATTGCAGCAACATTAAAAACAGTTTCACTTAACAGAGTAAACAATGTAACGATGATAATCGCTGCAATCAACATCAGCCACCTTCCTATCGTTGTATTCATTCTGTCCATCCTAAGTCCCCCTTTCTTTGCATTAGTTCGTATTACCCTTTCCACTAATCGAGTTAAAGACCTTCTCTCTACCTCACAATACATAGATATCCTGTTTACTTTCAATCCCACCCCCTTTCTCCTCTTCAATCGGCCTATTAAATTGAATGGAGCTCTGATGAAGAGCTTGATGAAACAATGACTCGGGACAACTAAAGCTTTTTCCATTCGATTAACAGTGATGAAATCGTAAAAAGTGCCGGAACCGTCACTCCGGCCCCTTTCCACAACGGGGTAAACTCCAGCCGGAGTCCAGAACCCATTGAACTAACTGGATTCCTGCTTTGGCAGGAATGACAAGACAGGAGCTATTTCGACTTTTTGCGAGACCATCAACAGTGCTTATACCGCTAAGTACTTTTTCTTGAGTTCCTCATTTTTTTGAAATTCTTTACTCTGTCCGTGGTATTTAATTTCTCCTTTATCGATGATATACACTCTATCTGATAAAGTCATGGCAAATTTCAAATGCTGTTGCTCGGTCAATAGCATTGGGATTCCCTGCTTCTTGATCTGTAGGAGAAGTTCCTCAAGCATCTTTACTATTAGGGGAGCCAGCCCCTCAGCGGGTTCATCAAGCAATATAATTTGGGGATTTCCCATCAAGGCCCTTGCAATGCTTAACATCTGTTGCTCACCACCACTTAAAGTCTGGCCTCTTCGATTTGAGAACGTGTTCAAAACAGGAAAAAAATCAAAGATTTTCTCCGCTGTCCAACGGGTACCTATGGGGGAATTTTTCCTGGCCAATTGAAGGTTCTCCAAAACAGTCAGGTTCGGAAAAATTCTCCTGTCCTCAGGAACGAATCCTATTCCCTTACGGGCAATAACAAAAGGTGGCTTACCGGCTATTTCTTTTTCTAAATATCTGATGCTTCCCGACCGGGGAGGCGTAATGCCCATAATGCTCAATATTGTCGTAGTCTTACCTGCACCATTCCTACCCATAAGGGCTATTACTTCTCCTTCGTCTATGTACAAATCAACATCGAACAGTATATGGCTGGGGCCATAAAAAGTGTTGATTCTCGTTACTTCTAAAATCATCTCTATTCCCCTAAATATGCTGTAACCACTTCTCTGTTATTTCTGATTTCTTCCGGTTTTCCCTCAGCAATTAATTGCCCGTGGTTAAGCACTCGGATTATTTGGGAATTAGCAAACACAAGATCCATATCATGCTCAATAAAGACTATAGTTAGGTCCCTTTTCTTCCATAAAGAAGTAATGAAATTGATAACATCGTGCCTTTCTTCTGGAGACATCCCTGCAGTAGGTTCATCCAGGAGTAACATCTTAGGATTAAGAGAAAGGGATATCGCTATGTCCAAAAGCTTTAGGTCTCCATGGGCTAAGGAGGTGCTTGACTCAATAGCTTTCGCCTCGAGCCCCACTTCCTCCAGGATTTGATAAACTCTCTTATTAATGTCGGAAAAACCGCTCGCCCTTTTTATCAATTTTGAGCTCTTTCCTTGATGAGAAATGACAGCGCCTTGAACATTTTCAAATACTGATAAACCCAAGAAAATATTACTCCTTTGAAAGGACCTTGCCAATCCTCGCTTACAAATACTGCTAACATGAAGGCCTACAATATCCTCTCCTTCAAAGAGAATTGACCCTGAATCGGGACGTAAGTAACTGCTCAGAAGATTGAAGAGAGTAGTCTTGCCCGCCCCATTAGGCCCAATGATAGAGCTCAGTTCTCCTCTACGTATATTAAAACTCACCGTGTCAATCGCTTTCAATCCCCCAAAAGATTTATTAAGGCCTCTGATTTCTAAGATGTTTTCCATTTAAACTTCCTACCCCGAATTTTCTTCCAATACTGATCAAATTAGTATAAGCAGATCCGGCTATACCGTCAGGGAAAAGCAACACTATTAAAAGCATTACGGTTCCTATACAAATTTCCCAGAACTGTGTACGAGCCCCTATCATATCCTCTATGATAAGGATGAGGGCTGCCCCAATTACAGGACCAAAAAAGCTCGAGAATCCCCCGGCTATAGTCATCAATATAATCTCGCCCGATTTTGTCCAATGCATTAAGTTTGGATGGATAGAATGTTCATATCCCGCAAAAAGTGATCCCGCAATCCCAGTAAATGATGCAGAGATGATATAAATAATTAATTGATACCGCTTTATCCTGATCCCAATAAATTCGGTCCGCTCGGAATTTTGCCGAATGCATTTGATGATACAGCCAAAGGGTGAGCCAACGATTCTACTGCAGATGTAAAGTGAAGTAAACACCACAATTAAACTAAAATAATAGTAGTTGTATGCGGACATGAAAAAGCTTGGTAATGATATCCCTTGAATTCCATTGTCTCCCCCTGTAAACCGGTACCATTTAAAGGCAACTCCCCATAAAAGTTGTCCAAAGGCTAAGGTGAGCATTGTAAAGAAAACCCCTTTTAACCGAATGCACAAAGGACCCAAAATGGAAGCAAACGCTGCTGATAAAGGAATACCCGTGAGCATAGCGATCCAGTAGGGGCAACTCGTTTTCGTCATTAATATACCTATCGAGTAGGCTCCGATCCCGTAAAAAGCAGCTTGACCGAACGAGAGCATTCCAGTATAACCAAAAAGCAAATTAAATGATACAGCAAATAAACTCATGATGAGTATTTCGTTAGCGAGATGCACTTGATATTTAGAAGTGGCAACAACTGGGATGAGAGAAAATACGAAGAGGAATATTAGCCACTTATAGACCCATATCTTCTCTAAATTCTTAAACAAATCATCCCTTTTTGTTGGCTTCACCAAGTAATCCCTCCGGGCGAATTATTAAAACTCCAGCCATAACTATATAGATAAAAAGTATCGACCATCGAGGAAACAACAAAATTCCAAAGGCTGTGACCTGCCCTATTATCAGTGCTGCTATCCAGGCTCCCCAAAAATTACCTAATCCCCCTATGACAACCACGATCAGCGAATCAATGATTATTTCAATTCCGGCACCCGGGGTTACCGTGCGAAGGGGTGCTGCTAAAGCTCCACTTAACCCTCCCAGTGCAGTCGCAAAAGCAAAAACAATAGTAAGAAATAGATTAACATTTATACCCAAAGCATTTACCATCGTTCGATCTGATGAAATGGCTCTTACTATTCTTCCAAAGTTTGACCTCTGTAATAAAAACCATATTCCGCCGGCGATAAACATACCCAAAAAGATGATAAAGAGATAGTAACTGGGTATGGCCCAATCGCCAATTGGGATCGTGCCCATAAAAATATCGGGTCTCGAAATGGATTTATAGTCTGTTCCCCAAATAATTTTTACCAAATCGTCCAAAATGAGGATAAAACTATAAGTCAACAGAATTTGGTATGGCCCTTCCTCTTGCCTACCATAAATACGTTTGAGAAAAAAGTATTCCATTACCCATCCGCAAACTCCAGTACCCACAATTGCTAAACAAACACCAAACCAGAAGTTTATGTCCATTAAAGAAATAAATTGATATGCAAAATAGGCTCCTAACATATAAAATGATCCATGGGCAAAGTTAAACAACCCCACCACCCCAAATATTAGAGTTAGACCGGAGGCAACTAAAAATAATACCGTAGCCATGGTTAAGCCACTTAAAACTTGAACTATTATGAATGAAAAATCCAATTTTCTAACCTCCCTTACGATGAGGAGTGCACCCCCAAGGCTCGTGTTCCTCGCTACGGGGTACGAGTAAACATCTTCTTCACTTGCGCTTGGTTCGTAACTCCATGACCTCTTTATCGCTGGGAATTATCTTTTCGGGTGGAAAAACAATCCATTTCCCGAGCATATATTTAGCCGGAGGATATTTATCATTGGGTTCTGTTACCCCTATAGCCCTCCACTGCATAATATCATGGGTTAACGGGCGCATCCAGGAGGTATACCCAGGAGGGTCTAAGGGTGTCCTGATTTTGATCCCTTCCATAGCCTTCACCAGTGCCTCGACGTTATCCACACTGCCTGCTTCTTCGATAGCCTTAGTTATAAAATAGACTCCGACATAAGAATTTGCACCAATTGTAATCGGATAGTGTCCAACTTTATCACGAAATTTCTTGACGTATTCTTTGTTAAGGTCCGTATCAGGCCAGTTCAGGTGATGGTGTGTACCCATAATAAGCCCTTTCGGCATCTTTTCACCAAGAGCTTCAAAAACCTCATAATTACCCCCCACATCAGGATGGAAATAATCCATTTTGTTGAATAGACCATAAGGTTCTGCTTGCTTGATAAATGCAACTGTATCTCCACCCCAAAGTCCACTCACCAACACATCAGGGTTCCCTCTCATGATAGCCGTTATGTATGGCGTGTAATCTGGTTCATAAAGCTTTGGCCAAGATTCCCCAACCCCTTCAACATCCGGGCGTAGCTTTTTCAGGAATGGCCAAAAATCTGTCCACTGTACCTGGCCATATTCGTAGTCAGGGCCAATGTAATAATATTTTTTCCATGGCTTTTTTTCTGCAAAAAGAGCTCCCGATCGCATTCCAGTAATTGTATTGGCACCAATCCTGAAGTAATAAGGATGCCAGTTTTCTACTGATGTCTTTGTTGTGGCATGACTTGTCCCGACAAAAATTACTTTGTGCTCTTTAGATACCTCCGTAACTGCAAGACCTACGGCGCTGCTGACAACTCCCATAAGGAAATTGACTTTATCTTCTAAGATGTATCTTTTTGCTACTCTTACACAAAAAGTTGGGTCGGGTTTTTCGTCAGTGAATAGTAGTTCAATTTTCTTTCCTAACACTCCTCCCTTGTTATTAATTTCTTCCGCAGCCATTTTGGCAGCTTCCATTGCATCCAAACCATATCTGCCGGCTCTTCCAGTTGTAGGAAACAGGCATCCAATCTTGATATCTTTCTCAGCACCTAAAGCAACAACAACCTCCCACGAAAGCACAAGGAGTGCCATAACGATGATCCCTGCTGTTCGTACTCTTAATTTTCTCTGCATAATTTTCCCCCTTTCTTCTTGCTAAGTGGTTTGGCTCCCGCTCATTCTTGAACTTTTCTCTGTACTCAATCCTCTAAATAGCCCCAGAGCAATTTCCGCATTGGCAAGCAACCCTTCGTGCCCTGATAATTCGCAACGCTAACCGTTACCTACCAAATTGGTAGTATCATTACCTCTGCCAGCCTCCTCATGTAAATCAAGTGATACCTGACCGAAGCCCTCGTACCTCTTCCATATAATCTCGTAAGGCCTCTTCTTTTCTGAAATCAGGCTCATATCTTAATTCTTCTCTTGCTTTTGAGAGATCGAGATGTCCTTGGGTTGGAACACCCATATCATAACCTGGTTCGATTTCTATTCTTGCATCAGGGATATACCTCTTCACCATATCGGCCACTTCCTGTAACGTTATCATTTCTCCAGAGCCGATATTAAATATCCTATGCCTCGTTTGGGGCGCAAAACATGCCAAGACTAATGCTTTAACAACATCCTTTATGTAAACTGGTTCATATTTTTGGCTACCACCGGAAACCTTCGCAGCTAATCCATGCACAGGGTTTTCTACGAGAGTGGCTAATTTTCCTACGCCCCTTTGTCTCCCAGCGCCCCACACGTAGGCCAACCTTAATGCGACAAAATCCACTCCATAGTCATTCGCATAGTTGAGGCCAAAATGTTCACAGGCTACTTTCGTAGCTCCGTATAGAGTTACCGGGATGAGAGGATGTTCCTCTGGTATTGGTTCTACTGAAGTAGCTCCATAGGCCGCTATAGAGCTTAAGTAAACGACTCTCTTCACATTCATGATTCTCGCGGCTTCGAGGACATTCACCGTTCCCCCAATATTGATGGTATAAGCGGAGACAGGGCTCGCTTGACTGTCGGCGGTGAGGAGCGATACAGTGTGCACAATACGTTCAATTTTTTCCTTTTTTACGGTATCCAAAAGCTCGGTCGCATTCAGAATGTTGCCTCGAATAAAATTTACCTTACCCTTCAAATGGTCCAACGAGTTTGGGACAGCAACGAGGTCATACGACACGGGTTCTCTTCCCTCTTCATAGAGTCGTCTTATGAGGTGAGATCCAATGTGCCCACATCCGCCTGTTACTAAAATAGCCATTTCGTTCCTCCTCTGTAGTTTAGCGGTTACCTAATCTTTGCCTTCTCATTTTTTGTTTTGTAAACATACCAATGGCAGGGCTCATCAGAGGCCGTAGGACAATTGATCACTACTTTCTCCAACTTAGACTTTGAATTTTTCAGAATATTAGAAATAAGGTAGCACTGGGCACAATAGTAAGACACTTCCTTTTTCCCCCAGCTCCAGTCGTACCCTTTTGAGGTATTCCGAAGATTAGTAGACTCTTTATCCAGACCTTCCCTCCTCATTCGCCCAGCCATCCCACAAGGATTTAGCTTTATCGTGAACTTTGCATCATCTTCTTCGATCGCAACTTCTGAAAATTGAGCATGCATGAGCGACGCCAAAGATCCGATTTTTTTCTCATCCGGAGCGTTGACAATCTCTTCACATAGAGGGTCTTGCAACCGATTCTTATAGGTTAGGGCCTCTATTACTTTTCCCTCCCCATGATTATTAGCTATAAAAGTCAAAAGAAGCCAAATCCAATTAGTTACCAAATAATTGGTCTTTTTGGTCTCATTGGCCAACTCATTTATCATCTCAATCGCCTTTTTCTTGTCTTTTTTGACCAATGATTCTCTTATTTTCTCCATTGTCGGTGTCGTCAAATTCTCTATCACAGATTTTTCCATTCTCTAACCTCCTTCTCCGGTATTGACCTATTCTCCAAAATTTCTGGAAACAAGTATGGAAAAGCTTATAGTCCTATTTGTTGCATGAATTTCTTCGGAATAGACTTTTCATCTTTGTAGAAATACCAATAGCATGGATCGTCTACATTATCAGCGTTCTCCACGAAACATATTGGATATCGCCTTCCGGTTTGCTCTACAGACATAATCTCGATCATGCAACAATGTGTACAATAGTAAGACACACCCTTCTTGTCCCAGCACCATTTATGTTTCTCCTTAGTATAACCGAGATGCATATTAGGATCTGTCGATCCTCTTTTTCGCATCCGCGTCCCACTTCCACAAAATTCTTGTTTTACTACAATACGGTCCTCTTCTTCAATTATTGAGAATTTACTGTTGTGTCCCCGCCACAGTAAACTGTAAATGTCAAGGAGTTGCTCAATTTTCATACGAGACAAATCGCCATGTACCTTACTGAAGGTCGTGTGCCTAAACCTTAATGCTTTTTCTAGCTCATCTTCACCATAGTTTTCGGCAATGTATGTCATTAAGAGACCCACCATATCCATCAGCGCATCATGCATCTTCACGGTCATCGCCTTAAACCCGGTCATAAGAGACAACGCCTTGTTAAAGTCCCCTTTTTCGACTGCCTCTATCGCCTTCTTGTAATCTGGAGTTGTTAAGTCTCTAAGTTCTTCTTTTTGCATCTCTCCCCTCCGATTCTTGATCTAACAATATCGATCATATCGCGATTGCCACGTTAACAGCATGTCTTTTAACCATCTTATCTCCATTTGAGCTATAATCTTGCCTCAATCTTGTATAAATCACCTCGATGCCGCATCCCTGAGGGCACGCACTGGCATCTTCGAACAGACTATTCAGCTATAACTCCACTCCAGGTGGTGGCTGAAACAATTCAATTATAAATCCTCCGATCCCAGCGGTATCAAAGTAAGCAAAACCCCCTCCTCCCGAGAATGCTCCGCTTGACATCACCTTGAACCCTTTCTTGACTAATATCGTCGTCTCTCTTTCTAAATCGTCCACAGTGAAACCAATATGATTGATTCCCTCACCCTTAGTATCCAAGAACTCTCTCTGAGTAGATTTCCCGGAAATGGGCTGAACAAGCTCAATACTTATTGAACCTATCCGGGCCAAACTCAGGCGGTTTTTAACATCTGGAGCAGGCCTACCGAAAACTTCCCTTTTGATAGGGATTAATTTGCCTTCTAGACTCTCAAATGGCCCGATGCCCAGAGTTTCATAGTATTTAGCAGCCCTCTCAGTGTCTCCAACCAATACACCTATATGATTAAACTTCCAATTATTTCTTACCATAATTCTTCCTCCAAATTTAGTATCGTTTATCACCTCTTGTCCAAATTAGGTTTTGAGAACAAATAGGCTCTCAAATAAGATTGGGATCAAAGGGTTCTGCCTGGAAACCTTATCCCAGTCAAAGGAGAGCCTACGATGAGTAGATTTACTATCATATTCAGTCAACTCTTACAATTGTTTCCCGAATCGAGTTCCACCCCATATGGCTTTTCAAGGATTTATGTTCATATTTTTTCTCCAATCTCTGCACCTTCACGGATGGCATCTAAAGCCTTGCGAGGCTTTACACAATCTCCAATTTCGTAGAGCTCAATGCCGTCAGCTTTTTTTGCTTTCAGTAAATCTATCATTTCTCTATTCGATTTTGAACCTACACTTATCACCACAGTATCTGCTCTAATAAGTTCCTCATTCCCGTTTCTCTTCACAACCAGGCCCTCGCGTTTTATTTCCTTCGCCTCAGAGTTAATGAGAATCCTGACACCCTTTTCAGAAAGATGTTTCAGCATTACTTTTCTCGTCATAGGCTCTGTATCCATAATCACATCCTCTAACATCTCGCAAATCACCACTGTTTTTCCTTGGTCAGCTAAGAGCTCAGCAGTCTCCGCCCCGGAAGAACCTCCTCCTATGATGACTACTCTATCCCCTGTTTTAGCACGACCGGCTAGTACCTCATGAGAAGTAACTACATTAGCTTCTTTTACTCCCTTAATACCTGGAATAAGCGGTGATCCTCCCATAGCAAAGATAACCGCCTCTGGTTGAAACTGTTCTATTAGGTCCATCGTTACTTCTTGCCCTTTCTGGATAGATACTTTCCTCTGATGCAGTTCCTTTTCAAGGTCTTCAGCGACCCAACTTATCTCCTGCTTAAATGGAGCACGAGCGGCCAATATTAACTGACCCCCTAACTGGGTGTTCTTTTCAAACAGAGAGACTTTATGCCCTCTCAGAGAAGCTACAGCGGCTGCCTCCATGCCGCCGGGCCCGCCCCCAATTACCATAACCTTCTTTGACTTCTCAGCCGGCACAATCTTATGCTCTCTGCCTACCATCGGATTTACCGTACAAGTAATTTCCAACCCTTTAAACATCCTGCTCGTACAGCCTTCGTTGCAACTAATGCATCGTCTGACCTCATCCAACCTGCCTTCTGCCCACTTCTTCGGTAGCTCAGGATCTACCATCAAGGGTCTCCCTATATGGATTATGTCTGCTTTATTAGACTGCAATATTTCTTCAGCCATCCCCATCTCGCGAATTCTTCCCACGGTAAACACTGGTATACTCACAACCTTCTTTATAGCTTCAGCCAAGTGTACCAAGCAACCTTGGGGAATGGCAGCAGGAGGAACCATCATCTCACCCGACACGGTGACTGCCCCAGAAATATCCAGGGCATCAACCCCTGTTTTTTCTAAAACCTTGGCGATGATTGTCGTGTCATCCGTGGTCAATCCCCCCTCCACAAATTCATCCCCAATATATCTGACCACTATAGGAAAATCATTGCCTACTACGTTCCGGATATGTTCTACTACTTCTAAAAGAAATCTCATACGATTTGCCAAATGTCCGCCATATTTGTCTTTCCGTTTGTTGAAAAGCGGAGATAAAAACTGATTTAACAAATACCCATGAGCAGCGTGAATCTCAACACCGTCCAGCCCAGCCTCTTTTGCTCGTCGAGCTGTTTCACCAAACATAGTTACCATTTCCGCAATCTCCGCCTCTGTTAACGTCCGAGGTATCACCCCATAGGCCGGGCTAGGCACGCTTGAGCTTGACACAGAATACTCCCCAATAAAAGCCGGTTTAGATAAATGTCCTGCATGATGTATTTGAGATATAATCTTTACATCATACTTATGAACAGTATCTGCCAACTTTCGGAATCCAATAATGTGTTTATCACTGCATAATCCTAATCTTGTAGGCCCTCCTTTTCCACTTGGATGAATGTAACATGACTCCGTAACGATCAGCCCTACCCCTCCCTTGGCTCTCTCCTCGTAATACTTTATCTGCCGCGGGGTAAGCTCTCCCTCTGTCGTAGCAAAGTTAGTGGCCATCGGTGGCATACTGATACGATTCTTTAACCTCATCTTTCCTATGTTGATCGGCTCAAATAATAGTTTAGACATCTCTTCCTACTCCTTTCTTGTATGATATTCTTGACTCTTCAATGTTGACAGAATCGCAATAATTAAAACTCAATAATCAACAGTCCCACCAATATATGCCTGCTGTATTCTCTCATCTCCCAGCAATTTTATTGCTGGCGCCTCCATGACGATTCGGCCCGTCTCCATAACGTAACCACGGTCGGCACACCTCAAACCTTGCCTCGCGTTTTGCTCAACAAGCAGAATGGTTATCCCCCGATTCTTCAAATCACGAATAATTCGAAATATTTCGGCGACCACTTTCGGCGCAAGACCGAGGGAGGGTTCATCCAACATAAATAGCATAGGCTTAGCCATCAAGCCCCTAGCAATA
>Ga0154839_1285_pt5 | contig 19203 bp, 18 predicted proteins | sample Rifle2008BG16ft_FD_116143 | JGI IMG/M metagenome (GOLD analysis project Ga0154839, IMG submission 116143) | Deltaproteobacteria bacterium RBG_16_47_11
TGGTCGTAGTTCCAAGCCGCCTTGTAAGTCAAGAGCCGGACGGTCTCAATCTTGGTTGCCATCTCCGCCAACTTGTGTTGGGTGGTCTGAAAATCGATCAGCCTCTTTCCAAACTGTCTCCTGTTCTTGACGTATTCCAATGCCCGATCGAAAGCTCCTTGGCTAATGCCAAGGGCCTGGGCTGCAATCTCGATCCGGCTCTCATCGAAAAACTCAAGAACCTGATAAAAACCCTTGTTCTCTTCGCCGAGGAGGTTGGTAAGGGGAACCTTTACGTCACTGAAGGAGAGTTGGGCTGTGGAGGTCATGCGGATCCCCATCTTCGGTTTGATCTCCGTTGCAGTAAACCCCTTGGTTCCTTTCTCGACGAGTAGGGTACATTGCCCACGGTAAGGAGGTTGGGCGTTCAGATCGGTCTGGCAGAGGACAACAAAAAAGTCTGCAATGGTTCCATTGGTAATGAACGTTTTAGTTCCGTTGATCACAAAGCAGTCTGCCTGTTTGGTTGCCGTCGTGAACAGGAGCGTAATATCACTTCCGTGATCAGGTTCTGTATAGGCACCCGCAGAGATGGCCTGTCCTTTGGCAACCGGGATGAGATATTTTTGCTTTTGTTCCGCGGTTCCGAAACGAAGAACGACTTCCGATGAAAAGTCAGCCAAGCTTAAGGCGATACCGATTCCGGAATCGCCACGGCAGAGCTCTTCTACGATCAAGATATTTTCAGTAACCCCGTAGCCCTGGCCCCCGTACTCTTTTGGGAAATGGATCCCCGCCAAACCCGACTGGCAGGCCTTTTCCCATATCGCATAGGGAAAGGTATAGGTTTCATCAAGCTCCAGGGCCTTTTCCTTGGAGAACTCACCAAGGGCAAATTCCCTGGCCTTGTGTTGAATGCCTTTTTGTAAAGAAGTTAATTCGAAATCCATGCCTTCATCCATTTCCTCAATCTTAATAATTCTTAGTGTTTTAAGATTTCTCTTGCAATCACAATCCGTTGAACCTCAGAGGTTCCCTCATACAGGGTTGTTCCGATGATGTCCCTCAGGTATCGCTCCACGGGATAATCTTTCGTGTAGCCGTAGCCTCCCAGCATCTGAACGGCCCGGATAGCCACATTCCTTGCAGTCTCTGTCGCGAAGAGTTTCGCCATCGAGGCTTCTTTTGTGAAGGGTTGCCCCGCTTCTTTCAAGGAGGCTGCACGGAGGACGAGAAGCTGTGCGGCTTCGAGTTCCGTATAGGAATCGGCAATCATCCACTGAATCGCCTCAAAGCTGGAGAGAGACTTCCCGAAGGCTTCCCTCTCTTTTACATACTGGGTTGCCAAATCGATAGCAGAGAGCCCGACCCCTACCGCGAGAGACCCGATGCCAATTCTTCCTCCATCCAGCTCCATCATTGCGATCTTGAATCCTTCTCCTTCTTTGCCAAGGAGGCAATGAGAAGGGATGATACAATTGTCAAAGATCAATTCATTGGTTTGGGAGGCCCGATGTCCCATTTTCTCCTCAGCTTTTCCAACCCTGAACCCGGGCATGCCTCTTTCAACCACAAAGGCGCTCATCCCCTTGCCTTTCCTGGCACTGCGGTCTGTGACAGCCCAGACCACTGTGACACCAGCGGCATCTCCACTGGTAATGAGCGATTTGGTCCCAATCAAAATGTAATTTCCTTTCTCACGATGGGCTGTTGCTCGAATATTCGCCGCATCAGAGCCGGTGTGGGGTTCGGTGACGGCAAAAGCGCCCGCAGGATATTGACCGCTACATAGCTTGGGGAGGTGCTTCCTTTTGATCTCATCCTGTCCAAACTGATAGATAACCTCCGCCACCATATTGGTCACAGACGTCGTGACGGCGTGGGAAGCGCATCCTTTTGCTATCTCGGTGATCGCGAGGCTGCTCGCAACTACCCCCACCTCTGATCCCCCATATTCAACGGGAATATTCATTCCCATCAGGCCCAGCGCTGCCATCCTTTTGAGGTTTTCATAGGGGAATTGTTTCTCCTCATCGAATCGGGCAGCCACGGGTTTGATATTTTTCTCTGTAAACTCCCTGGCCATCTCCCGGATCATCTCTTGTTCTGCGGTCAGCTTGAAGTCCATGATCATTCCTTGTATTCCCAAGAGGGGTCAAGGATTCGAGGATTCAAGGGGTCAAGTGAAACCGAGAATTAAGGCCTGAATATCGACGCTCCATTTTCAAATTGAAAACCATCACACCTTGGAATATCAAATGGACCTTGAATTTTATCCTATTGGATCCCTTGAACCCTCGACCTCTTGAATCCTTTAGTAGGTATAAAATCCTCTTCCAGTTTTTCTCCCGAGGAAACCGGCATCAACATACTTTCGAAGAAGAGGGCAGGGGCGATATTTCGGGTCTCCGAACCCCTTATAAAGGACCTCCATGATTGCCAGACAGGTATCGAGACCGATAAGGTCTGCAAGGGTGAGCGGTCCCATGGGGTGATTCATTCCCAGTTTCATGACCGTATCGATCGCTTCAGGCGTTCCCACCCCTTCAAGAAGGGCATAGATGGCCTCATTGATCATGGGCATTAAGATCCGATTGGAAATGAACCCTGGGAAATCATTCGCTTCAACTGGCGTTTTTCCCATTTTTTCAGCGAGGGTTTTTACAACATCAAACGTAATCGTGGATGTTTGAAGACCCTTGATGATCTCTACCAGTTGCATGACAGGGACGGGGTTCATGAAGTGCATCCCGATGACCTGCGAGGGTCTCCGGGTGGCTGAGGCAATCTTTGTAACCGAAATGGAGGAGGTATTGCTTGAGAGGACGACTTCTTTACGGCATATCTGGTCCAGGCTTTTGAAGAGATTTAACTTTAAGGACTCGTTTTCTGTCGCCGCCTCCACCACAAAATCGGCCTCGGCCATCTCATCCATTTGAACCGTTCCTCTGATTCTTCCCATGACCTCTACTTTTTTCTGAGAGGAGATCTTTCCTTTTTCCTCCATTCGATCCAGATTCTTGGAAATGGTCGCAAGGCCTTTTTCGATGAAGATATCTGCAATATCACTCAAGATCACACTAAGTCCGGAGGCACTCGCAACCTGAGCAATGCCATTTCCCATCTGCCCGGCACCCACCACTCCAATCGTCTTGATGTCCATAAAGCCTCCATTCAAAGATCAATAGAAAATTAGCATTAAAAAGTTAACGAAACCAATTGAAAACTCAATGCAACCCTGGCATTATTCCTGGATTTTAATTGATAACTTTTCAATACTATTCTGATTGAATTGCTAATTTTGCAATGTCAATTCTGCATTTTAAATGGTCATACTCTTTCCACGATCAAACTGGCGGCTTCGCCTCATCCCAGACAGAGAGAGTTCCGTAGGGTACCGCAGATCACAACCTCTTTCATGAGACACCTTCTTTCTCTAAGGGCCTTTCTTGATTAACCTTTTGAAGGATTTTCTCCTGGTAGTTTAAAATCTCTTCTTTTAGTCGATTCAGGTTATTGATCCTTTCGTCAATTTTTTTGACATGATTATCCAGCAATTCACAAAGTCGAATTAAAACCCTGCGATTCGTCTTGTGAATCTCATAAATATCTGCCAATTCGTGCATTTCGGATAGGGCAAGACCAAGGTGTTTTAGCCGCTTTATAAATCTCAAGCGCTGAAGGTCATTCTCAGTGAAGACCCTTATACCCCCTTCGATCCGTTTGCCTGGGTGTAGGAGACCAATCTCCTGGTAGTAACGAATTGTCCGGGGGCTCATTTCCGCCAAATAAGCTAACTCCCCGATTTTTAAATATTTTATTCCTTCCATGATTGGAAAACCTTTGCAGAAACAGCACTTAACGTAAACTGTAAGCATTCATTGAAAAAAATAGATTAAGGGTTCCATTTGTTAATGGAAAGTACCTGGTGCCCGCTCTTCTCTAACTCTTTTACAATATCGTCATATTCGTGGGTCTGAATTCGGATGGCGACAACCCTTTGCCCGTTCACCTTAAATGTCGGAGTTACGACGCTTAGCAGGTTTACATTATGTTTGCCAATAATTCCCAAGACATTATGCAAAGTGCCTGGTTTATCTTCGAGAGCCAATGTCAGGCGGGTTCCTTGCATCGTCAGACCGAATAAATCGACGAACAGAGCTAAGACATCTGTCTCAGTAATGAGTCCCACCAGTTTATTCCCATCCACCACAGGAAGGCATCCAATCTTGTGATCGTGCATTAATTGGACAGCCTCCTCGATCATCGTGGCAGAAGAAATCGTAATTAATTTGTCTTTAGGGGTCATGAAGGCAGAAACCTTCAACTTGCCTAAGAGGTAGTGCAATTCATGGACGCTCAGAGTGGTGGCGACGGATGGAGCGGCTTCCCGAATATCCCGGTCGGTCACAAGCCCCACCAGATGACCCTCCCGGTCAACCACTGGAAGATGCCGTATTCCCTTGTCCCGGATGAGGGCTCGGGCCTCATAGAAAGAGGCATCTGAATTAATCGTGATCGGGTTTTTCCGCATCATTTCCTTTATATAACCTTCGTAATCAATTCCCATAAGAACGCCTCCTTTTTGATTCCTTTCTATGACTTAACCCTTTTTAGCATTTAATAGGGAGACTGTCAAAACATTTTTCATCATTCCCAAGTTCGCCGATCCTCAACCTTTTTTGCTCCCTCCGGGATTGTTCCTCGCAGGATGAATTCGATATTCCCCCGTAATTTCATGACATCCCGGATAGATCTCCCGATCTCTTCCTTCAATCTGTCGATTTGAGAAACTTCTTCTCTGAGTTCAATCCGGAAGGTCATCTCATCCTTGTGTTCTTTTCTCGTAATCACGACCTGATACCTGTCAATCACCGGATGTCTGGCCATGATATCATCGGCTTGCTTAGGATGAATGAAGAGGCCTCTCACCTTTGTCATCTGGTCGACCCTTCCTAAAATTTTCACAAGCCGTGGAGATGTTCGACCACAGGGGCAGGGGGTCTCCGTAATGAGAGAAAGATCCCCAGTACCAAACCGGATAAGAGGATAAGCCTTGTTGAAGGTCGTTGCGACAATCTCTCCTATCTGACCCGGACGCAATTGTTTCCCTGTTTCAGAATCGACGATCTCCACGATCTTGTCATCCGGGATATGCATTCCCTTTTTCTCCATGCATTCATAACCCAGGCATCCGATATCCGCTGTCCCGTAACTTTGTCGGATGGTCATGCCAAATTTCTCCTCCAATTTGGATCGTAACGATTCGGGTAACATCTCGGCCGCGACGAAACCGACGCGGAGGGTTAAGTCTTTTCTTAGGTCAACCCCCATCCCTTCTGCTTTTTCCGCAATCGCGAGAAGGAAACTGGGGGTTCCACAGAAGGCATTGGCCTTTAGGTCTTTCAGGATATGAACTTGTTGTTCCGAATTTCCAACCCCTGTAGGAATGGTGATACATCCGATCTTGTGGAGGGTGTTGTCGACCATATGGAGTGCAAAAGGAACCATATGGTAGCTGAAGGTATTGATGGCAATATCGCCTCGACGAAACCCTCCTGCAACCATGGCCTGTGCCCATGCAATCTCTTCATATTCTGTTTCCCCAGGTTCGTGGATTGGCCCGGGAGAGACATAGATCCTTCTCAATTGGTGAATCGGAATACCCTCAAATCCACCAAAGGGAGGATTCTTCTTCTGGAGTTCCACGAGATCAGCTTTTTTGGTGATCGGGATCTTTTCCAAATCTATAATGGTCTGGATGTCCCTCGGTTTCAACCCGGCCGAATCGAGTTTGTTCTTAACCGCCACAGAATGTTTATAAGCATATTGTATGATTCCTCTTAATCTTCGGTTTAGATACTCAATCCGTTTCTTATGAGGTATGGTCTCGAGAGTCTTTTTAAAAAAACCTGAATTCCTATCCATCACATCCTGCTTGGGCATTGGAATTCTCCTTAACAGACCTCAACCTTGACCGTGCCATGGGCCCGTAAAAATCAATAAATATTCTAAGCCGGAAACTGTAGCGCCCCCATTCATTGGGGGCAAATAGAACTCCGTCCGCAATAAATGCCGACGCCTCGATATCTGTTCTCCTTAAATTACACCCCCCCATTCTTTCTTAGAAAAAGGGGGAATAGGGGGATTTAATGAGGGGCTACGTTTTGTTTCATCATTTCTTTCGGAATTTCCCTTCAAAGGGGACGAAAACATCGGCCCTCTCTTTCGAGGAAGCTGCCATGCATTCCTCTTCTTTCATTGTATTCCTTGATTCGTCTTTCTTCATTCCAATTTAAGCCTACCGATTCCACAATTATGTGAGCCACCGTTTCCTTCTTTTATAATGCTTTACTTGTCTGAAGCTCTTTCGCTCACCGAGGTCAGAGAGGCCGAGATAAAAGTCTCTAATGTCAGGGTTCTCCTTAAGTTTTTCTGAGGTATCATGCATTACAAGCCTGCCGTTTTCTAAAACGTAGGCGTAGGGAGCAACGGTTAAAGCCAATTTTACATTCTGCTCTACCAGAAGGAGAGGAATCTTTTCCTCTTGGTTCAGCCGGGTGATGATTTCGAAAATCTCCTTGATGAGAAGAGGTGCGAGCCCCATGGAGGGTTCGTCGAGAAGCATCATCTTTGGTTGTGCCATCAGCGCCCTGCTGATGACAGTCATTTGCTGTTCACCGCCGCTGATAAAGCCTGCCATGACATTGCGCCTCTCTACCAGCCTGGGGAAATAATTATAGACCATTTCCAGCCGCTCTTTAATGGCCGAACCATTTCCCCGCAGGTGGGCTCCAACCCGAAGATTCTCTTCCACCGTAAGATGCTCAAAGACTCTTCTCCCCTCGATAATCTGGAAAATGCCCCTTTTGGCGATCTCTTCAGCAGAAAGATGGTGTATCTTTTCACCCATGAACTCAATACTTCCATCCGTGACTTCACCATCCTCATGCTTTAATAACCCTGAGATGGACTTTAAAGTGGTCGATTTTCCAGCCCCATTGGCCCCAAGAAGGGCAACGATCCCTCCTTGAGGCACATCAATGGAGACTCCCTTCAGCACCAGAATGACTTCATGATACATGACCTCAATATTGTTAAGTTTCAAAATCGTTCCAGAAGGATTCGGGTTCAACTTTTCTCCTCCTTACCAGCCGAGCCAGGAAGCCCATTTGTCTGCAAATTTCGCTCGCATATCAATTTCACCTACGGTTTTAGGTTTTCCTTTAATGACCCTTCCCACCCTAACAACGGAGGTATAGCGATGGTCCACTGGTGTAATCGTCACTAATTGCCCTCCGAAATCCCTCAGTCCAGGCCAGTTCCTATAGGATTCGAAAACCTCTTTAATTCCGGGACCATTCAGTTTTCCTGCCTTATCTGCCTTTCTCATGGCATCTACCGCCATGGTGACCTTTACCCAACCCTGGACTTCTCGAACGTGCCGTGATTCCAGAGGAGTATTCGGGTCTATTTTCAATGCATATTCATGAACTATTTTCTTTGCAGGATATTCATCATGGAAAAGGGCACATGCAATCAGGCCAATTGCACCTTCTGCTGCAGGCCCGGCCAATCTTGGAAGGTTCTCGTCAAAACCCCAGGGGTTAATGATGAAGTCTGCTCCTAGTCCCAGGGCATAGGCATCTTTCAGTGTGGCAGATGTTGACATGGTGGTGTTGCCATGCCAGCAAAGATTGGCACCGAAATCTTTGGCTCTTAAAACCTGGCTCTTTGTATCCAGTGCAGATAAAGCTACATCCTGATCGGGGCCTATTTCAAACCCAAGAATGGTCGCTTGGTCTTTAAGAGCTTTGATTGGAGCAGTGGCATAAGGTGAAGCGGTGGCAATAAAGCAAACCAATTTAGGTTTAGCCCCCTTTTCTCTCAAAGCTTTCCATTTCGGTTCTTTCTTCCATACCTCTTCGAACCAATACGTAATCGCTCCTCTTGCATTGGTTGAATAATCTGTTCCATAAACAAAGTTGTAAGGGGTCTTTTGGGGATCAGTCAAATGGGCCGAAAAGGAACTGGTGAGATAAGGTATTTGATCAGCTGTGATCGTAGGGGCAAGCCCTTCTGTGTCAGGAGTTCCCCAACCCAAAATCATGACTGTTTTATCCACATCCTTGAATCTTTTATAGGTCGTGATGGCTTCTGGAATTTTGTATCCATAATCGTATTGGAATAATTTTATTGGTTTACCATTAATTCCTCCTTTGTCATTATAATATTGAACTGCAGCTCTTACTCCAACAGCCTCGCCCTTACCCACGTCAGACGTGGGTCCAGTGAGATCTTGTAATGCACCAAGTCTAACCTCCTGGGCTAGGACCAAAGAAGCTCCAAGACCTCCGATAAAGAGTGTTAGAATGATTGCTAAGATTCTAATTTTGATTTTCATTTTTCACCTCCATAAAAGTTTGAATGGGACATGAACGATAACCTCTTCCTTGACTCCCACCATCCAACGAAACGGCATCACCTCCTTTGCAGTGAAACTGATTCGTGTCAGTGTCAGTTAATGAAAAGACTTAATCTGAATTGCCGGACCAATACAAACACAATTCATATTGCTACGATTCTATTTGTTGCTCTTGCAATCTTTACTGACACTGACACTGTCCACTGACACTTAGTATGAAAACGGCCACAAATTAAAGTAATTCTTTATCTGCCACCAACGATAAGAGATTCCATTGGGTTCGAAGATGAGAAACAGCGCAATGGACAGACCAAAGATCGCTTCCTTAACAAAAAGAAACTTTTCAAGAAGAAGAGGTAAAAAAGGCATTAGAGTTACTAGGAGCGGATTTTGTGTTAAAACGAAAATCAGGGCCTTCAAACCTTCCGGAATCAAAGTCATGAACATCGCGCCAAAAATGGTTCCATGAATGCTTCCCACGCCTCCGATGAGGACGACACCAACTAACCAGAGGGACCACCCAAAATGGAAATGTTCTGGGCTGACCGCCGCAAGAGAGGAAACCCAAAAAGCACCTGCAATTCCCCCAAAGAAACCTGCAACAAAGAAGGCGAGTAGTTTATATAGGGCAATGTTTACGCCCAATGCTTCTGCAGCAATATCATTGTCTCGAATCGCAATCCAGGCCCGACCGATCTTGGATCGAAGCAGATTCGACATGATAAAAGTACACAGAACCACTAGCACGGTCATCACATAATAAACTTCCACATCCGACCGAATTGCCCATGGCCCAATCTTAACTGTGCCGGGTGGGATTGAGAAGGCTACCCCTCTCCCGCCGATTTGACTCACGTATTGGGTAATTAAGAATTCAACAGTGATGAATTGGGCCGCCATCGTGGTCATAATGAGATAAAATCCTTTCACCCGCGCAGAGGGGAGGCCAAACAAAACACACCACAGACCGCCGGTAATCCCTCCCAGTATCAATGTGATAGAATAGGGGAGGTGTAGTTGAAGCATTAGGAGTGTGCTCGTATAAGCACCCACGGCAAGGAACGCAGAATGCCCTAAAGTAACCTGACCACAGTAGCCAATCAGCAATTGGACACCCATGGCAGAGAGGATCGTATATCCGATGACGTTGGCAACTGAAATAAGGTATAAGCCCGCAAACTTTGGAATGAGATAAAAGATAGTAATAGACAGGAGAATCATTTTCCCCCAAACGAATTTGGTCTGCCACCACGCGTGATCCTGTCTGTAGTATTGATGATAAACCCCGCAAGGTCGATAACCCATCTTAACCTCCCAATTATCATTGCAAAATTAGCATTTCAATATACTGGAATAATGGAATATTGGGGTACAGAAAATAATTCAAGGCTTAAAATTGGCAGTTTTACCCATTGTTTTATCATTTCATTGTTCCATAATTCCCGGTTTCATTGGATTGCTAATTTTTCAATTTACAATGATCTTTCAGACTCGTTCAATTCTTACCCAGCCCCATAGTCCGTAAGGTTTAAATAGCAATACAATAACCATTACGGCAAATGGAAATACTTCCTTAACTCCACCGGGTGTAAAGCGACTCAGATAGCCGTCAGCTAAATTCTGTATAACTCCAATTACCAAACCCCCTACGATAGCCCCGGGAACCGAATTTAATCCTCCCAATACTACAGCAGGTAAGACCAGAAGCCCTAAATAACCAACAGAGATGTTTAGACCGTTGATGTTTCCAAGAAGTGTTCCACCTACTCCTGAAGCCATGAAGGCAATCGCCCAGGCGAGAGCGTAAACTACTTTTGCATTCACTCCCAGAGACAGAGCAGCCATCTCGTCGTCAGCAGTCGCCTGCATGGAGAGCCCCCATTTGGTATATTTGAAGAATGAGACAAAGGCGAGTAGTAGGATAATCGAGGCAACAAAAGCCCAGAGATAAACCTGATTGACAACAATTTTCTCTATGAATATAGGTTCCATCGGAAATACCATAGGGGTGAAAACGACCGTATCTGTTCCCCAGATCAATTCGACCAACCCTTTAAAAAAGAAGGAGAGACCCACGGTCACCATGATGACACTGAGTACTGGTTCTCCTACCATGGGCCGGAGAAAGATATGTTCGGTTAAGAGGCCTAAGACGAATCCAACCACGAGGGTGAAGATGAGCGCCGGGATGAATGGGATTCCCCAGTTATAGAAAGTGAGGCAGACATAGGCCCCGATCAGCGTGAGTTCCCCCATGGCCAGATTGAGGACGCCCGAACACTTATAAATAAGTGTCCATCCTAAAGCCACGAGGGCGTAGATGCTTCCCACCAGAATTCCTGTAATGAAGAGCTGCAAGAAGAGTTCCATGAAACCTCCCAACAAAAGGGATCAAGGGTTCGAGGATTCAAGGGTTCAAGAAATTCACATCTTTTAGCTCAACCCCTTGAACCCTGGGCCCCTGGAACCCTATTTTTATTCTGGCACTTCCATCACCTGCAGGTCGGTGATGATACGGGCCACTCTTCCATCCTCATAAGTGATGGTTGTGTCCATGTGGACTTTATCGGTATTGGAGTAAAGGCCACCGACAATGTCTTTGTAACGTTCTTCGACAAAGGCCCTTCTTAATTTTCGTGTTCGGGTTAGTTCGTCATCGTCTGGATCAAATTCCTTATAGAGATTTATAAATTTATTAATCTTTGCCACCGGGGGGAGATCTTTATTCATTTTGGCAATCTCTTTTCGAATCAACTCATAAACTTCAGGTATCTGGGAAAGCTCTGGATAACTCGTGTAAGCAATATTCCGGTCTTCCGCCCACTTGCCGACCACTGCATAGTCGATGCAGATGACACTGGTGATGTAGGGTTTATTGTCACCGATGGTCCAGACATCTTTGATGTAAGGACTGAACTTGAGCCGTGTCTCGAGATACTGGGGAGCAAATTTTGTCCCATCCCTTAAGGTCATGACGTCCTTCGTCCGATCAAAAACGACCAAATGGCCATCTCCGTCAATGAATCCTGTATCACCGGAATGGAGCCATCCCTCCCGTAAGGATTTGGCTGTCTCCTCTGGCATTTTGTAATATCCTCTGAAGACCGAGGGGCTTTTTGAGATAATTTCTCCTTCCGGGGTGATTTTCACTTCGGTGTCTGGGATGGGGGTGCCGACGGTGTCGAATTTGATATCCTTGTTTCGATGAAGCACCGAGATCCCTGCGATCTCCGTCTGACCATAGATCTGCTTCAAATTGACATCAATAGCGTGAAAGAACCGGAAGTGGTCGGGGCCCATGGCCGCCCCTCCGGTGTAAGTATACCGAATCCTTGAAAGACCCAGGTGATCTTTTAGCTTTTTGTGGACACCCGCATAGGCAAGGGTGTCAAGGGCTTTCCAGTACCAGGGGATGGGCCTTTTCGAAAATTTTAGATCAGCCTTACGATACCCGATTCCCATCGCTAATTCATAGGTTTTTCTTTTCAACCAGGAAGCATCGAGATATTTGACCTGGACATTTCGAACCATCTGTTCGTAAACACGGGGTGGGGCGAACATAATGTGAGGACCGATCTCACGGATATTCTCTTGGGCCGTTTCGGGTTCCTCTGGAAAGTTGAGGGTAAACCCTGCCTGGATTCCACAGGAGATCGACATCATCTGCTCTCCGATCCAGGCGAAAGGGAGATAGGAAACAAAATCGTCCGTCTCAAAATAGGGATCAACCCGCATCAGGTTTCGGCCCATGGTGAGCATGTTGTAATGGGTCAGAAGGGCCCCTTTGGGGAGGGACGTAGTTCCGGAGGTATAAAAGAGGAGACAGACATCGTCTCCCTTTCCTTTCATGACGAGATCTTCGAAGAGCCCAGGCTCTTTCTTTTCGATCTCTTCGCCAATCCTCATGACCTCCTTGAGGTTGATGAGGATTGGGTCATCATAAGGCCGCATCCCCTTGGGATCATCCCAGATCATCCTTTTGACCTTTTGGCATTTCTCCTTGATGCTGATAAATTTATCGACCTCCTCCTGCCCTTCACCCACGATCAATTGCGTATCGCTGTGATCGATAATGTATTGCACTTCATCGATGAGGGAGTCCTGGAATAGCCATACGCCTACCCCGCCGATGCACATGGCTGCCATCTCTGCCCAGAGGGCTTCGGGCCGGTTATCCCCGATCATGGCAACCTTATCTTCCCTTCTTAACCCAAGAGAGACCATGCCCAGGGCAATTCGTTTCACATTTTCGTAATACTGTTTCCAGGTGATCGGGTTCCAAATTCCAAACTCCTTCTCCCGCATGGCTACCTTTTTATCCCAATACTTTTTTGCAGACTGGAGAAAGAGCTTGGGGATCGTAAGATCACTGGTTATTTCAATTTCCTTCCAGTTAGCGGCGTGTGACATAGAGATCCTCTGCTTCACCCAGATAGGCTTTGATCACCTGAGCGTTTTTCTGAACCTCGAGGGGTAACCCTTCTGCGATCTTCTCACCGAAATTAAGGGCCATCACCCGATGGGAGATATCCATGACCACCCCCATATCGTGCTCCACCAGGATACAGGTGGTTTGCCACCGTTCCTCTTCATTAATGTCGAGAATAAAACGGGCCATATCCTCGACCTCTTCTAAATTGAGACCTGCAAGGGGTTCATCTAACAAGATGATCTTGGGATTGAGGGCCAAGGCCCTTGCCAGTTCGACCCGCTTCTGGAGTCCATAGGGAAGCATGGCCACCACCTTATCTCGGATATGCTCAATTTCGAGGAGATCAATAATTTCTCTCTCGATATAGGCTCTGTGTTCAATCTCCTCATGGGCCGCCTTTCCAAAATAGATCGAACCACTGATCAAGCCTGTCTTGAGATGGATATGGCGACCCAATCGGATGTTATCGAGAACAGTCGTCCCCTTGAAGAGTTCAATCTTTTGGAAGGTGCGGGAGATCCCCAATTTGGCTCTCTCATAAGGTTTAAACTTGGTAATATCCTTTCCTTCAAAAAAAATCTCCCCCTTCTGAGGATGGTATAGGCCATTGATACAGTTGAGAAGGACTGTCTTTCCTGCGCCGTTGGGGCCAATGATAGAGAAAATCTCACCCTTTTTGACCTCGAGGCTAACCTCCCACAGGGCTTGAACTCCTCCAAAGGCCATATTGAGGTTACTAACCTTCAGTTGGACTTCTTGGGTGACAGCCATTCCTCTCTCCTAATTCGTCCCTAAAAATTCACAGTCCGTTAGAAAAAAAGGTTTCCTAATTCAGGTTAGAATGATTCACCCCACCGAATTTTGTGAAGGGATTCATCTATCTCTGAAAGTGAATATGTTTTGAGGAGGAGTCTTTTTTTCTGGAATCGAAAAAATGGTTCATGAAGTTCTGACGGCAGGGAAAAAAACCCACCAAACCCTCATTAACAGAACTTATTTGAGTTGTCAAGTTTTATGAATGTGAAAAAATTTACAACCTTTGATAAAATTTCTTTTTAAATCTGATGGGTTAGAGTAATAACAAAAAATTTGACCCCTTCGGCCGTGCCAAGCCTCGGTTTTGAAAACGTGGTGAAGAAGCACAGCGTTAACCCTGAGCAAGTCCCGGCCTTCAGGCCGGGGGAGTTAGAAGGGTTGACTTTGATTCGTCAATCGTGGTATAAACCCAACGCACCAATTCTCGAAACGTGGGGAAAGGAGGAAAAGCCCTTATGGAAAAGAAAAAACTTGCCGAGGGTACCCCGGAGGAAGTCATGGCAAGAGGGGATGTCCGTGAGGCTTACGTTGGAACAGAGGAGTTAGCATGTTAGAGATTAAGAATCTCATGGTTTTTTATGAGAATGCCCTTGCCATCAATAACATCAATATGAAGTGTCGGAAAGGCGAAGTCACCGGTGTTTTCGGTGCAAACAGTGCAGGGAAATCCACCCTGATGTACACGATCTCGGGAATCATTTTAGATGTTAAAAAGAAGGAGGAGATGAGGGGGGGCGAACGGATTACTGTCCTCGGGGATATCCACTACGAGGGAGTCGATATTACCCACATCAAACCCAGCGAAAGGGCGAAAAGAGGGATCATTCTCTGCCCAGAAAGACGAAGGATTTTTCCTGAAAGTAGCGCGCTGGAGAACTTGAAAATAGGAGGCTATCTTGCTACCAAGAACCAAACGAGGAAAACCCTTGATTATGTCTTCACCGTCTTCCCTCCCCTTTTAAAATTGAAAAAACGGGAAGGCGGGTTTCTCAGTGGGGGGGAGCAGCAGATGCTGGCCATTGGCAGGGCACTCATGGCCCAACCGAAGTTGCTTCTCCTCGATGAACCCTTACTTGGACTGAGTCCTTTGATGGAGGCCATGCTTGCCCGATCCGTTCGGGATATCAATCTTCAAACAGGAATTACGATCCTTATTTCTGAACAATATGCCCGTCCGATTCTGCCGATCATCCACTATGGCTATATTCTTGAAAATGGAGGGGCTGTTTTAGAAGGGACCGCTCAGGAATTGATGGATAATCCCGATGTGAAATCTGCCTATTTTGGGTTGTAGAATTTAAAGGAAAAGTTTGAAACTTTTTATCAAACAGAAAGAGACCTTAATGGCAATCTATCATCTTTTCGGAATGAAAACAGCACGCACCGTGCCACCCCAATTCCAAATGATCGAGCCATCTGGATTCACATCAGGGTTTAGCGTTAGCGTTTGACCATCGACTGTTCCGTCAATATTGCTTAGAGTAACTTCAATTTTTCCGGTAGCCTGATTGACTCTTGCAGCACTAATCCTTGTAACCTGAACCGAAAGCCCAAGGGAAGATCGGATGGCAGTCATGTCCGGACAGTCAGGCCACGAGGTTCCCCCACCACTGGCTTCTGCTTCCTGACGGTAGACCCCCACGCTGTGGGCAATATAATTGACTGCATTTAAGACTTCGACCATTCTCGCCCTGATGACATGGGTCTGATACATGGGGATTGCAATAGCAGCAAGAATGCCAACGATGGCAATGACAATTAACAATTCGATTAATGTAAACCCTCGATTCCTTTTATTCTTAGGCATATTTCAACCCTCAAAGTGAGATAAATTCCATAAAAAAATTTCTTCGAAAATAATTAGAGCAAAATTAGTGCCAAGAGAATAAATCGTTTTTAAACTAAATCTTGATGCCGATCTATAAGAAATTATTAAAGTTTTCTTTAAGAAACCTGGTGATTGGTTTTACGGGAATCACAAGAAGTGTTGTAAAAAATGTAATTGTTTGACATTTTGACATTACCCATTTTCCGCAGGTATTCAGGTTAAAAAAGTAAGTTGTATCAAAGAGAGGTTGGAGTAGAGAAGAAACAGGTCGGTTGCCGAAAAGGGAACTATTACCTCTATGCCTTTGCCATAACTATTCTTCCAAAAACAAAAATAAGAGATAGGAAGCCCATTCCTAAAACAAATGTTGCTGCCATAATTCCAATTAATAAGATCCTCATCTTTTCTCCTCCCTATTGATTAAATTTTTAAACAACGTCAAAAATAAGAAACCCGTGGTGAATATAGGCCACGGGTTTGCAAAATTCCTCTTGCTTCGGCAACCCGGCTATCCAAAAGGGACCCGTGGCTTTCCGTCCTCCGATTGCTCGGAGTTTGGCTTTATCGGCATATTGATTTTAGTTTTGATTTAGAGCAAAAATAATGCCAAAAAAGGTTGAACGATCTAACTATCAAATTTTTAAGGAGTTTTCTGAAATATAAAACATCTATAGGATGTTAAAATGTGCCCTTTATTGCCCAAAGGCAATAATTACTTAATCCCTTAGACGGTGTGAAATTATTGGATAAAGGCTGACCGGACAGGGGATATTTCCAAAATCGTAGGATGCGGAAATTGAAAATGTGAGGGTAAAAGAAAATTATTCGGGGAGACAATGGGGGGAGGCTTTAACCTCCCTATTCAAGGGCGACTAAAATCGCCCCACCCTACTCGAGCAAGGGATTGCGAGGAGACAGATTTTTGAATACTTATAGGAAAGAAGCATTGTATTAGCTGATGTTCTCTAAGGGATTGAAATTTGTTAGAAGCGGGCGGAGATGGCAAGAATGGTGTTGCCTCTCCCGTGTCTGGGACCTCCAATGAGAACTGTCCTTCCCGACGAAAGTCTCACGAGTGTATTGAGAATCGGTATCTCTCTCCGTTTGATCCTGATGCGTAATTCAACCAAGTTTTTATATTCCCCAACGAGAGTGACCTCCATGGACCTTCCCGGATGGACAGGGACATCAACTGGTCGGTTACCTGTCAGGTCCAGAATTATATCCTTCAAGAGGCGATAAGAGGTAAAACTGAAAAGGTATCCCAATTCTCTGTGGACATCCCTAAGAACAGGGTCGATGGAGGCCCCTTCATTCGAGGCCTCAATGATTCTAACTCGGGCCTGTACCTGGGCAAAGGCGACGGAGGTGAAAAAGAGGAACAGGATAAGGGTGAAAGAGGAAAAAGAGGTTATTTTTTTCAAGATTCGGACGAACCCTCCTTTTCTGGCTCTTCCAGGAGCCATATGACCGTCACATTCCCCTTTTCTGATTCATAAACCATGACATTATAGGATTGACTCTCAAGATATTCTACAACAGAGGCCTCGGAAGAGGAAGGGGTTTTTTTAAAGACGGATGGAGCCAGGGCCAGAAAAACAGCGACGATCGCAGCCGCCGCAGGGACCCAGACTTTTTTTCGGAACAGCGGGGTTATATCCAGCCAGCGACGAATGGATTCCCTCACGGCAGGTTTTTCCTCCCGTTGGATTTCCTTTTCAATCTTCTGCCAAACCCAATAGTAATTTTCCTTCTGATCAGCTTCATCGATGGGGGCTTTGATCAGATATCTAAGCCCTTCCATTGTTTTCAAGGCATCTTGGCAGGATGGGCAATCGTGAAGATGGCCATCGACAAGGGATCCCTCTTCGTCCGTGACCTCCTGGTCAAAATATTTTTCGAGAAGATCTGATATGGAAGAACAGGAATCTTTCATTTCCTTGGTTCCTCTCTGAGATAATCCTTCAATAACTCTTGCATTCTTTTCCTTCCGTAGTGAAGACGGGACATGACCGTCCCGATCGAAGATTTCATCGTTTCGGCTATTTCCTCATAGGAAAGGCCTTCGACCTCCCTTAGAAGGACTGCCGTTCTCTGGTCCACGGGGAGCTTATTCAAGGCCTCATTTACCTTTCCTTCCAACTCCTTGTAAAGGAAGATTCGATCCGGTCTTTTTTCAGGTTCTTCAGCCGGTTGAAATCCCTCCTCCGCGTCAAGACTTGAAATGTGAGGTTTCCCCATCTTTCGTATATGGTCGATCGCTGTATTGATTGCCATTCGATAAAGATAGGTTGAAAAACGGGATTCCCCTTTAAAATTTTTGATGGAGCGGAAGAGTTTGATAAAGACTTCCTGAACAATATCAAAAGATTCCTCTCTTTGCCTTAACACCCCGTAGGCAACCCGATAAACCTTCCTGTGATACAAGTCATAGATCTGCTTCAGTGCCTCCTGATCGCCTTGTTGGCAACGAGAGATTAATTCCGCCTCATTGTGCTCCACTGGATCTTACCTTTTTAGACGGGAAACAGTTTAAAATATTCAGCAGTTGAATTATGCCCCCTTAACCGGAGGAGAGCAAGACAGATCATACGCCACTGGTTCTTTCGTATATTTTGCGATTGACTTCAGCTTTCTTTTCGAATATTTTAGAGCAGCCTTTGCATGAATAAACGGGAATGATGGAAAACTGAAATATGATAGTCTTGTAAAAAGTCCGAAATCCGTCACTCCGGCGAAAGCCGGAGTCCAGAACCGATTGAAATAACTGGATTCCTGCTTTTGCAGGAATGACAAACTGGAGAAAATTTGACTTTTTACGAATCCACCAAATATGGGAATAACGGAAAAATCCAAAGGCTTTTTGCGGGCAAGTGGGCGCTAACCCCGAAGGAATCGCTATGGAGAAATTTAAAAACATGGGGATGCTCGTGATTGGATGGATCTTTATCCTGCTTGGTATCCTTGGACTTTTTCTTCCTTTCCTTCAGGGAATCCTTTTTATCATGGTCGGATTAGCCATCCTCTCATCGAGAAGCAAGACGATCCAGCGCTTGTTGAAACACCTTGAGGAGCGTTACCCCCGACAGCACGAACGGATCGTGATCTGGCGGGAGAAGATAAAGAAACGGTTTAAAAAGGATTGAATCCTCCTTCTGTTTCAGAGACGAGGTGGAAAGTACCCCTCAAGGTCAAACTTAATGTTGCATTCAATCGGCAGTTGGGTTTGCTTCCAAATCTTTACGAAGCGGTTCTTTTACATATTTTATGGGTATTATGCCGTCTCGCCTTAGGTGGCCTTTGCAAAATGTCTGGAAACTGAGAAGCGAAACGCCCAAAGGTGGCGCTGTAAAGGTTTGAGGTTTCCCACCCGTTTGGCGGGCAACCTCCGGAGATGTAAGATCGATATTATTCTTTTTGCCGGCCCAGCACACCCAACTACCTCGTGAAACGTTTTTTTGTTCAGCTGCAAGGTTCAACTCTGAGCCCTGGTTATTTATGCTGGGGAGGCAAAGGGTTGACAAAGAAAACAAAATTGGTTAACCCCGTGCGTAAGAGGTGTTCTTCGGCGTCGGATGAGGGAATGCGGGTTTGCTCCGCACCTGCACGGAACAGGGCTTGTCCGCGGGGCTTTCTGAGAGGGGTAAAACGACGATGAAGAAGAGGATCGATTTACATGAGTGGATGTCGAAGCTGAAGCGGATCGAGGACAGGGTTGAGAGG
>Ga0154839_1184_pt2 | contig 18909 bp, 15 predicted proteins | sample Rifle2008BG16ft_FD_116143 | JGI IMG/M metagenome (GOLD analysis project Ga0154839, IMG submission 116143) | Deltaproteobacteria bacterium RBG_16_47_11
CACGGGTGGAGCCCACAACGAACTGCCCCCGCTCATAAACGAGTTCAACCGCCAATCCATCGAGTTTGGGTTCTGCGATATAGGCAATATCTGTAGAGGATCCTAAAAACTTCTTCACACGTTTATCAAAATCCCTTGCCTCTGTTTCGTCGAAGGCATTGGCCAGGCTGAGCATGGGAAGGGTGTGCCTGACGATTTCGAAAGCTTCTAAAGGAGAAGCGCCAACCCTTTGTGTAGGTGAATTCGGAGAACGAAGCTCGGGGTACTCCCCTTCGAGCTTCTCAAGTTCTCTCATCAGGCGGTCGTATTGAGCATCGGATATTTCTGGCTGATCAAGGACATAGTAAAGAGTGTTGTGATATTCAATCTCCTCACGGAGTTTTTCCATTCTTTTTTTTATCGTCTCTGATGCCATCACACCCATTTTAGACAGGATGGATAGCCTTGTCAAATCAGATAAATCGCATAGGGCATAGAGCCTGCCTGCCGCAGGCAGGGATGCAGGTAGTGGAGAAAGACCGGGTATCGTTGTTGAAGCTCGTATCGAATCTCGTTTTTCGACACTGGATACTCGAGCTTCTATTTTCAAGGTTCCTGCTTCGATACGAGCATCGTCTCCGTTAAACATTTTCTTTGACATTATACAAAACGGGTCTTGAACCCAGACTGGTACAGGGTGGGCTTCCTAACCCTAACCTAAAGACCATTTTATAGTTCCACGATGGCATACCTGTCATGAAAACCCCATAGAAGAAAAAGGGTCTAAATATGGGGTAAATGAGCCCTTGTTTTAATAGATATAGGGGTCTTGTGAACAAAATTGTAAAATTGAATTAACTATAAAATTTTACTTGACAAATTTAGTTTTTCGGGATATTTCTACATCCCAAGTGGTAAAAAGTGGGATAAGGTGGTATGGTTTCCTAAAATGGAGGGGATGAAACAATGTTCAGGGGTAGGTACGAGCATGCCATAGACTCTAAAGGCCGCATCAGCATTCCTTCAAAATTTCGAGAGACCCTCAACAAAAAATATGATGACCGATTAGTCATCACCAACTTTGACGGCTGCCTTGTCGCTTTCCCTTATGAGGAGTGGAATGTTTTAGTGGAACAAAAGATTGGTGGCTTTTCGATCATGAGAAAGGAGATGAGTTCGTTCTTAAGATATTTCTATTCGAGCGCCATCGATTGCATCATCGACAAGCATGGGAGACTCCTCATCCCTCAGACCTTAAGAGATTATGCGAATCTTCAAAAGGATGTCGTATTAGTGGGCGAAGGACGATTCATAGAGATATTTGCCAAAGAACGTTGGCTGGAAGTAGTGCAACAAGTTGAGGGAGGTTTTGACCAGGTCAGGGAAACCCTGGCCAATCTTGGAATTTAGCATAGCGCAGAGCAGAGAGCATGGATTTTTTAATTTTTAGAATTTATTTTATGTCATTTCGCTATGCGCCATGCGCCTTGCCCTTTGCGTTCTTATGAATCGATGGGACTTCAACATATCCCCGTGATGGTGGAAGAGGTGATGACTTTTTTAAGATGTGACTCTGGTCGCACTTATGTGGATGCCACCCTGGGAGGAGGTGGTCATGCTTCAGAAATATTGAGACGGGCCGCACCGGATGGGATGGTCATTGGGATGGAATGGGATGAGGATGCCCTCGCTGAAGCAAGAAATGCATTATTGTCCTTTGGTGAAAGGGTGAAGATATTTCGAGAAAATTTTGTTCATCTCCCCGACTTAATGAAGGTTGAATCTGTTGATGGACTTCTACTTGATTTAGGACTTTCTTCCTTCCAGGTAGAAAAAGAGGGAAGGGGATTCAGTTTTAAAGGAGAGGGGCCATTGGATATGAGGATGGATCAGCGGATGGATCAAACGGCCGCCGATCTGATCAACCGCCTTCCATTAAAGGAATTGGAATATACTTTGTTTCACTATGGGGAGGAGAGCTGGGCCAAGAAAATTGCAAAAGCCATTGTTGATGAAAGAGAGCGAGGACCCATCGAGACGACCCAGACATTGAGAAAGATCGTCCACCATGCCATTCCCAGACGATTTCATTCTCGGAGAATCGACCCTGCCACCAAAACCTTTCAAGCCCTTCGTATCAGGGTAAATGATGAATTGGAGAATTTGAGAAAAATACTCGAAACCGGATGGACGCTTTTAACAAAGGGAGGACGGATGTGCATCATCTCTTTCCACTCCCTTGAAGATCGAATGGTCAAGGTGACTTTTCGAAGGCTGGAGAAAGAAGGAAAGATGAGCATCTTGACGAAAAAACCGGTGACGCCTTCTGAGGAAGAGAAAAAGAGAAATCCGCGATCCCGCAGTGCCAAACTGAGGTGTGCGGAGAGGGTCTAAGAAAATGCAAAGGAATTTTGAATGACCAAGACTGTGAACAAAAGTGAAGATCGAATCCTCTGGACAGGGGAAGATTCAAAGTCCAAACCAAAGCGAATGAAATTGAGGTTCGTCCTCCTTTTTACCGTGATCATGCTTTTTTTCATCGGAGGCTCTTTGTTCTATGTTTGGTCAAGAATTCAAGTCATCCAACTCGGTTACCAAATTTCGAATGCCCTGAAAGAGGAAAGGGCGCTCACCGAGACCAATAAAAAATTGAGGTTGGAGATCGCTACACTCAAATCCTATGCGCGGATTGAAAAATTAGCCGTGGAGGAACTGAGAATGGCCAAGCCCAAACCCGAACAGGTGATCGTGATTCGATGAAGCGGAAATCAATCAATTGGTTCAAAGTCCGAATCATCTTTCTTTCATTCCTTCTCTCTCTTTGTTTTGTATTGATTGCAGGGAGGATGTTTCAGCTTCAGGTGCTAAAAAAGGAGCAGCTCTATAAACTGGCGGCTCAACAGCATCATATTCAGATTCCTCTCGTTCCGAAGCGTGGAGCCGTTTGCGATAGCAAGAATAATGAACTGGCGGTAAGCATTGAAGTCGATTCGGTCTATGCCGATGCTCGAAAGGTCGAAGAGGTCGAAAGGACGATCAATAAGCTTGCCTCGATTCTCCAGATCGATCGGGGAGAATTAAAACAGAAATTGAAGAGCCGCCGATCCTTTGAATGGATTCAAAGAAAAATTTCTTCAAAAGAAGCTGAGCAGATCAAAGCCCTTCAACTTCCCGGCATCCATTTTTTAAAAGAGAACCGACGATTCTATCCCAATTCTCAACTGGCCGCCCATCTGGTTGGTTTCGTAGGCCTCGATTCAAAAGGACTGGAGGGGATTGAATACCAATACGATGCCCTGCTCAATGGAGCGAACCATGTCATGACCACCGACAGAGATGCGTTAGGTCGGGGAATCGCTATGGGGAAGGTTCCCTTTAAAAAAGAAGACCCATACCGGAATATTGTCCTGACCATCGACAAATCCATCCAACATATCACCGAGACAGAATTGGGTCGCGGCGTTGAAAAGTGGGGAGCCAAAGGAGGGATGGCTATTGCTATGGATCCCATGACCGGAAAGGTTCTGGCCATGGCCTCTTACCCCACTTTTAATCCAAATCAATTCATTCAGTACCGCTCTAAAAATTGGAGGAATCGGGCGATCTCCGATATCTTTGAACCCGGTTCTCTTTTTAAGACTTTTCTGGCTGCGGCTGCTTTAGAGGAGCAGGTGGTTCGGCCATCAGATTCTTTCTTTTGTGAAAATGGGTCCTATACGGTTTATGACCGAACGATCCATGATACCTCCAAACATGGGTGGCTCACCTTTCAGCAGATTATCAAATTCTCCAGTAACATCGGGGCCTCAAAGGTGGGCGAGAAGATGGGGAAAGAACGTTACTACCGATATCTTTCTGCATTCGGATTTGGAGAGAAGACTCGGGTCGGTCTTCCGGGGGAAGGGAAGGGGATCGTCCACCATCCGAGATATTGGCCTCCGGTCGCCTTGGATACAATCTCCTTTGGTCAAGGAGTCTCTGTGACAGGGATTCAACTGGTGACGGCCATGTCCGCCATTGCCAATGGTGGGTCACTGATGAAGCCTTATGTCGTAGAGAAGATTTTGAATGAGAAAGGTGAAGTCGTCCAATCTTTTCAACCTGAGGTCGTCAGAAAGGTGATCTCAGAGGAGACCGCTAAAAAGGTGACAGCGCTGCTCAAGGGGACCACTGAGAAAGGCGGAACAGGGGAAGGGGCGGTGCCCGAAGGATATGAGATAGCTGGAAAGACTGGAACAGCGCAGAAAGCGGATTCTTTATTGGGTGGGTACTCTGAAGATCACTATATGAGTGGATTTATAGGATTTGCTCCTGCTGAGGGGCCTAAGCTTGTCCTATTAGTCGTGATTGATGAACCACAGGGGAATAACTACGGAGGAGTGGTCGCTGCTCCGATATTTAGAGCCATTATAGAGAAGGCCCTCCCCTACCTCCATGTGGTTCCGAAAGGAACGACGATTGTGAAGAACGAGGTCGATTTGACTCCCTCCAAAGCAGTATGGGTCAACCCATCCTCGATTGATGGAGTGAGGGTAGGGAAAGGAGCAGGGATGACGGTGATGCCAGACCTCACCGGTTTATCCATGCGGAATGCCATGAGCCGGATGGAGGGGAAGGGACTGATCATCAAGGTTTCGGGGAATGGAAAGGTCGTGGAACAAAACCCCAGGCCGGGGACAGTCGTTGAAAAGGGAGACCTCTGTTATTTAAGGTTTCAGTCCCCATCATAATGAGAGAGCCGCATAGGGCATAGAGCATAGCGCACAGCGTTTAGAAAATGGAATTGAAGAGATTAATAGAAGGCGTTGAAATCAAAAAGATCGTTGGAAACACCCCAAAAGAGATCGAGGGGATTGCTTACCATTCGAAGCAGGTCCAAAAGAGATTTCTTTTTGCAGCCATTCGAGGGATGGAAGTAGATGGACACCAGTTTATTGGAGAGGCGATTGAGCGGGGTGCGGAGGCGGTGCTTTTAGAGGAAGAGCTAGAGGTCTCCAACCGGACCATGATTTTAGTTCCTGACAGCCGCCAGGCGCTGGCGAAGATTTCCTCAAACTATTATGGTGATCCGTCTTCACGAATGAGGCTCATCGGTATCACCGGAACAAATGGGAAAACGACAACGACCTATCTCTTAGAATCCATTTTTAAAAAAGCGGGATACACGGTCGGCGTGATTGGGACGATCAATTATCGGTTCGGTCAAAAGACAATTCCTGCTCCCAATACCACGCCAGAGTCTTTAGACTTACAAAAAATTCTGTGGGAGATGCTCAGGGAGGGGACCTCTCACGTCATAATGGAAGTCTCCTCCCACGGGCTTGACCTCGAACGGGTTTTTGGATGTCAATTTGATGGTGTGGTCTTCACGAATTTAACCTCCGACCATCTCGATTATCATAAGACCCTGGAACAATACTTTGAAAGTAAGAAGAAACTCTTTTCGGATTATTTGATGAAGAGTCGTAAAGAAAGACGGTTTGCTGTATCGAACCACGACGACCCCAAAGGAAAAGAGATTGTAAAAGGAGTTGACCTTCCCGTCATCCGTTATGGAAAGAGCCCTTCCTGTGATATCACAGCAGATCAGGTGATCTCCTCCTTTGAAGGTCTTTCCAGCCGGATCAGAACTCCAAAGGGTAATTTTTCTGTCCATTCAAAATTGATCGGAGACTTCAATCTCTATAACATCCTCGCTGCGGTGGCGGTAGGGGTGGGCATGGATGTCCCCTTAGAAACCATCAGGGAAGGACTGGAGGGATTGGAAGGGGTCTCTGGGAGATTTGAGAAAGTGGAGAATAAGAGAGGCATTCACATCATTGTTGACTATGCTCATACTCACGATGCCTTGGGGCGAGCGCTATTGGGATTGAAGGGGATCTTAGAAAACAGTCCCCAGAACAATGGGAAGATGATCACGGTCTTTGGATGCGGAGGTGATCGGGATCGAACCAAGCGACCCCTGATGGGTGAAATCGCTGGGAAGCACAGTGATTTGGCTATTCTCACATCAGACAATCCAAGAACGGAGGATCCTTTAGCCATCCTGAATGAGGTGGAGAAGGGCTTGAAATCCCTCCCCATAAAAGTGTGGGGCCAAAATGAAATAAAGTTTTGGAGAACCCAAAAGGGTTATCTCAAAGTTCCGGATCGAAGGGAAGCGATTCGGATGGCCATTCAACTGGCCCAACCTTCGGATACGGTTCTCATTGCCGGAAAGGGGCATGAGGATTATCAGATTATCGGAAAGAAGAAGTTTCCTTTCGATGATCGGGTTGAGGTAAAAAAAGCCTTGGAGGAAAAGTGATCCTTACCCTTGAAGAGGTCCTGAAGGCCACTGGAGGAAAACTCCTCCAAGGGGAGAGAAATACCTTCTTCCAGGGGATTTCCACGGATTCAAGAACGTTGTCTGAAGGAGAACTTTTTATCGCCCTGAAAGGGGATCGCTTCGATGGCCATCACTTCACCTTAGAGGTTCTTGAGAAAAAAGCAGGCGGCGTGGTGATTGAAGAGGATAGGGTCGGAGACATTCGATGGAATGGTTATCGATCCAGAGCCGTCATTGCCGTAAAAGACACCCTCTCTGCTTTAGGAGATCTTGCCCATGACTGGAGACGTAAATATCGTACTCCCGTTGTGGCATTGACCGGCAGCAATGGCAAGACAACGACGAAAGAAATGATCGCCGCTTGTCTGGAGACCACCTTCCCCGTTCTCAAGACAAAGGGGAATTTAAACAACCTCATTGGGCTTCCCCTCACCCTCCTCGCCCTCACCGAGAAGGAAAGGGTTGTCATTCTCGAGATGGGAATGAACGTGCCAGGTGAAATTCGTAGACTGACTGAGATCGCAGAACCTGATATTGGATTGATCACTAACATCCAAAAGGTCCATCTCGAAGGGATGGGAAGTTTGGAGAAGTTAAAGGAAGAGAAAGGGGAACTCTTCCGAAGGATGAGACGGGATGGAACGATTTTAGTAAATCAGGATGACCCCCGGGTGATCGATCTGGCTAATCATTACGTTGGACAGAAGATCACCTATGGAATCGAACGCCCCGCAGAAGTGATGGCTAAAGAAATTAAGCTCAAGGGAGCGGAGGGAACCTCTTTCACCCTGATCCTGGAACATGAGGTGATGGAGATTCATCTGCGGTTATTGGGGAGGCATTTCGTTCCGAACGCCCTCTCTGCAATAGCTGTGGCATGCCTCTTTGGGGTGGAGGTGAACCAAGCCAAAAAGGCTTTGGAACATTTTCAGCCCTTTCCCATGAGGATGGAAGTCATTCCTCTCAAAGGAGGAAAGACCCTGATCAACGATGCCTACAATGCCAACCCATACTCGATGGAACTCGCCTTGGAGACCCTCGCCGAGGCGAAGGGGGAGGGAAAAGCCATCGCCGTATTAGGCGACATGTTAGAACTCGGAAATTTTACAAGAGAAGCCCATGAACAACTGGGAGAGAAAGTGAGCAAACTTTCGATTGACTTCCTTCTCGCTTTGGGAGAGGAAGCGCCCGTTGTCGTCGAGTCAGCGATTCGTCATGGATTTCCAGTGGAGAGAGGAAGAGTCGTGGAGAGCCATTCAGAGGCCATCTCCCTTGTAAGAAAGATGAGTCAGAACGGAGATTGGATTTTGGTCAAGGGTTCAAGGAGGATGGCCATGGAAAAGATCGTAGAAGGTTTGCAAGACGGGAGGGCTTAAAAAGTGCTGTATCATCTACTCTATCCTCTTCATGAACTGTTTTCCTTCTTCAATGTCTTTCGTTATATCACCTTTAGAACCATTTATTCGATTCTAACAGCCCTTCTGATCAGTTTTGTCATCGGGCCTTGGTTGATCAATAAATTGAGGGCTTTCCAGATTCAACAGGTGGTAAGAGAGGATGTCCCCTCGCGGCACATGGCCAAAAACGGAACCCCCACGATGGGAGGAAGCCTTATCCTGGCCGCCATTCTCATCCCAACCCTTTTCTGGTCTGACCTGACCAATCCGTATACCTGGATTGTTATATTGACCACCTTGGCGTTCGGAATTCTCGGTTTTTGGGATGACTATAAAAAAATGAAAGATAAAAAAGGTATCGGGATCCGGGCTCGATACAAATTTCCCATTCAGGTGGCCATCGGTCTTGTGATCAGCTTCATCCTGTTTACCACCATTGATCACGATTCCAGGTTGATCTTTCCTTTCTTTAAAAAAGTGATGCCGGACATTGGGAATTGGTACATTCTCTTTGGGATGTTTGTGATCGTAGGTTCAGCCAATGCGGTTAACCTGACGGATGGATTGGATGGATTGGCCATCGGACCCGTCCTCATCGCCAGCGGGACTTTTATGCTTTTCTGCTATCTCGCAGGGAATTTCAGGTTCGCCACCTATCTCCAGATTCCTTTCGTCAAAGGGAGTGGAGAATTAACCATCTTATGTGGAGCCATGGTCGGCAGTGGTTTGGGATTTCTCTGGTTCAACACCTATCCGGCTCAGGTCTTTATGGGTGATGTGGGCTCTCTCTCTCTGGGAGCAGCCTTAGGAACCATCGCTGTCATCACGAAACAAGAGTTTCTTTTAGTCATTGTGGGTGGAATTTTTGTGATCGAGGCCCTTTCCGTCATCATCCAGGTGATCTCCTATCAATTACGCAAAAAAAGGGTCTTCAGGATGGCACCCATTCACCACCATTTTGAATTGAAAGGTTGGGCGGAGCCGAAGATCATCGTTCGATTCTGGATCATTGGGATTATTCTCGGGCTGGTTGCGATCAGTACGCTAAAGCTAAGATAATCCCCAAAGGACAATTAAGAATGAAGAGTTATGAGTTGAGAATTAAGATCTGAAAACATTTTAAAAACTCCTAACTCATCACTGGTTACTGATTACTGATAACTGATTACTGATTATGGATAACTGATTACTGATTATGGATCTTTACGGTAAAAAGGTATTGGTCGTAGGCCTGGCCCGAACAGGAATCGCGACAGCAAAATTTCTTAAGACGAAAGGTTCCCTTGTGACCACCACCGAGGTGCAGCCGAAAGAGAAGATGAAAGAGGCTGCTCAGGAATTAAAGGGGATGGAAATCTCCATGGAATGGGGTGGCCATCAAATAGGGACTTTCCTCAAGCAGGACGTCATTGTGGTGAGCCCTGGTGTTGACCTGAGCATCGAGCCCATTCAAAGGGCAACGGAACAGGGGGTTCGGGTGGTCAGTGAGATCGAACTCGCATACCCCTTTATCCATGCCCCGATCATTGCCGTGACAGGAACCAATGGGAAGACCACCACCACGCTGCTCATCGGTGAGATGCTGAAAGAGGATGGAAAGAGAGTTGGAGTAGGAGGCAATGTCGGCGAGCCGCTGGTCCTTTTTACAGATGGGAAAGATCGATGGGACGTGTTGGTGGTTGAGATCTCCAGTTTCCAGTTGGAGGCCATCGAGGATTTTCGGCCACGCATCTCAATCCTGCTCAATATCACCGAGGATCATCTGGATCGGTATGCTCGTTACGAAGATTATATCGAAGCAAAGGTGAGGATTTTTGCAAATCAAAATTCGGGGGACTTGGCTATCCTCAATAGAGATGATCCCATTGTGATGCAGTATGGAGAGAAGGTGAAAGCAAAAAAAGTTTTATTCAGTTTGAGGGAGAAACTGGGTGAGGGCGCTTTTTCAAATGGCCAAAATATCTCCCTTAGGCTTGGAAGGGAGGAGGAGAAATATTCCCTATCCAAGGCGCCATTGAAAGGAATTCACAATGTGGAGAATATGATGGCAGCCCTGATCGCGGCAAGGATCTTCGGATGTTCGAAAAAAGCGATCCAGGATGTCCTCGATCGGTTTGAAGGTCTTGAACACCGCCTTGAATTTGTCCGGGAGATCGAAGGAGTTCGCTTCTACAATGATTCCAAAGGAACGAATGTCGGTTCAGTGGTTAAATCTCTCCAGAGTTTTTCAGGGCCCGTGATCTTGATCGCAGGAGGGAAAGATAAAAACGGGGATTTAAGTCCCCTGAAAGCATTGGTCCGGGAAAGAGTAAAACATCTGATTCTGATCGGTGAGGCCAAAGAGAGAATGGCCCGTGAACTTGTAGGACAAACCGATACGGTGCTGGCCAAGACCATGGAAGAGGCGGTGTCCCTCGCCCGTCAAAAGGCAAAAGAAGGAGAGGTGGTTCTCCTCTCACCCGCCTGTTCGAGTTTCGATATGTTCAAGGATTACAAGGAGAGAGGAAAGGCATTTAAAGAAGCAGTCAAAAAACTTTAATCACAGAGCGCATAAGTTTATCTGGTTTCTTTAGTTTATTGAGTCCGTTTGGTTGACCCAATAAACCAGAGAAACCAAAGAAACCGAAGAAACTTAGAATTTCAAACAGGGTTATGGGGAAAGGTAAAAGAAGGCTTGATCTTATTTTGTTGATGGCCACCCTTGCTTTAGTGGGGATGGGAGTTGTAATGGTTTACAGCACCAGCGCCATTATTGCTGGAGATCGTTTTGGAGACCCTTACTACTTCTTGAAGAGACAAGCCCTTTATGCTGCGATCGGTTTTGTTCTCATGATCCTGACGATGTTTTTCCCTTATGAAATTCTAAAACGATTTGCCTATCCGATCCTCATCCTTTCCATTCTCCTTTTGATTGCCGTGTTGATCCCAGGTATTGGGCATCGAGCGGGTGGAGCCATGCGTTGGTTGAAGATTCAATCCTTCTCCTTTCAACCCTCGGAATTTGCGAAATTGGGCTTGGTTATTTTTCTCGCCTACTTTCTGGCCAAGAAAGAGGAGAAGATTCGGAGTTTCTCTTTTGGATTTCTTCCCACGGTCCTCCTCTCGGGTCTCGTCATCGCTTTGGTGATGAAGGAACCCGATTTTGGAGCAGCTTTCTTTCTCACGGTAATGGTCTTTCTCCTTCTCTTCCTCAGCGGGGCTAGGGTGATTTATATTGTCGGCGCTTTTTTAATTGCCATTCCCGTGGCGTATGTTCTTTTGATGAATGTAGGGTATCGCTATAAAAGGCTGATGAGTTTCATCCGGCCATGGGAAGATCCCAATGGCACCAGCTTCCAAATCATCCAATCCTTTCTCTCCTTTGGTTCCGGAGGTCTTTTTGGATTGGGATTGGGAGAAGGAAGACAGAAGCTCTTCTTTCTTCCTGCTCCCCACACAGACTTCATCTTTTCCGTCATTGGAGAGGAGTTGGGTTTGGTGGGAGCCATAGTCGTCGTCCTCCTTTTTTTCATTCTCACCCTCAGGGGTATTCAGATTGGTCTTTCCCTTGGAGACAAATTCGGGGCCTATTTAGCGTTGGGGATCACTTTGGTGATCTCCCTTCAGGCCGTGATCAATATGGGAGTAGTTTTGGGACTCCTCCCCACAAAAGGGTTGACTCTTCCGTTCATCAGTTATGGTGGGACATCGCTGGTCGCCAATTGTGTGGGGGTGGGAATACTTCTTCACCTTTCGACCCATGTGGAACGAAGATGAGGTGTGTGATTGCTGGAGGCGGTACAGGAGGTCACCTTTTCCCAGGCATGGCGATTGCTGAGGCATTCATTGAAAGAGAAAAGGGGAATGAAGTTCTATTTATCGGGACAGAGAGAGGGATCGAGGCCAAAGTTTTACCAGGAGGAAAATTCCCGCTGCGGATGATTAAAGCGAAGCCGATTAAAGGAAAATCTTTTCTGAGTCAATGTAAGGCGATTTGGAGCTTACCGGTGGCCATCTCTGAAGCTTTCTCGATCTTGAAGGAGTTTGAACCCCAACTCGTCTTGGGGGTTGGAGGTTATGCCTCCGGTCCGGCCCTGATGGCAGCCTTCTTTCTCAGAATAAAGAGGGCGATCCACGAACAGAACGTTGTGCCAGGAATGACCAATCGTATCCTTAAATGGTTCAGTCAACAAATCTTTGTCTCCTTCGAAGAGGCGAAGAAATACTTCCCTGAGGGGAAGACTGTGGTGACTGGCAATCCGATCAGAAAAGAGTTTTTTGCTTCCCTGAGGAAAGACAAGGAAGGGATGAAGAGAAAAGATCGATTCACCCTCCTCATCTTTGGGGGAAGTGCAGGGGCCCATCGGATCAATCAGGCGATGATGGAAGGTCTGAGCGACCTTCAAGAGATCAAATCCTCCCTGACCATCATTCATCAAACAGGGAAGGAAGATCTCGATTTTGTTTCTAAAGGTTATCAAGAGAAAGGGTTCGATGCGTTGGTCAGACCTTTCTTTGAAGACATGGGCGCTTACTACCAGATCTCCGACCTGATCATCTGCCGCTCAGGGGCGAGCACTGTGGCTGAATTGGCAGTCTGTGGAAAGGCCGCTCTTCTCATTCCCTATCCTTTTGCGGCCCACAATCATCAATGGATCAACGCCAAAAAATTATTCGATCTTGGAGCGGCGAGTATGATTTCGGATAAGGAGTTAAATGGCCAATCGCTGGCCCAAATCATTCTTCATCTTTACGGTCACTCAGAGGAGCGTGCCAGGATGGAGGAGGCGATTCAACGGTTGGCGAAACCGAGAGCAGCAGAGGAGATCGTCGACCACTGCTATGCCCTCGTTAGAGAACGAAAGATAGTTCATTGAGTTCAGTGGGTTCCTTGTGTTTATTGGGCTAACCCAACGAACTCAATGAACCCAGAACACGAGAAACTAAGATGTATCGAAGAGGAAAAATTCATCATATTCATTTTGTAGGGATCGGTGGAATTGGCATGAGCGGAATTGCCGAGGTGTTGCTCAACCTGGGTTACACCATCAGCGGCTCTGATATCAAGGAGACAGAGGTCACCCGAAGGCTCAAGTCTTTGGGATGTGAAATTTCCTATGGTCATCGGAGGGAGAACCTGAAAGAAGCAGACGTCGTGGTCATCTCCTCCGCCATTCGCCAAAGCAACCCCGAGATCGAAGCCGCTGAGGAAAGATTTATTCCTGTCATCCCCAGAGCGGAGATGTTGGCAGAGCTGATGCGAATGAAAATCGGGGTTGCCATTGCAGGGACCCACGGGAAAACGACGACCACCTCTCTCATTGCCACTGTCTTGGCAGCGGGTGGTCTCGATCCAACGGTCGTGATCGGAGGGAGACTGAACAGCATTGGCAGTAACGCCAGGCTTGGCCAAGGTGATTTTTTGGTTGCCGAAGCCGATGAGAGTGACGGTTCTTTTCTTAAATTGATGCCCACTATTGCCGTGGTGACCAACATCGATGCAGAGCATCTTGATTATTATAAAGGAATCGATGAGATCAAAGAGACTTTCCTCTGTTTTTTGAACAAGATTCCATTTTTTGGATTGGCTGTTCTCTGCCTTGATCATCCAAATATTCAGAGTCTCCTCCCAAGGCTGAAGAAGCGATTTACCACCTATGGGTTGACGACACAAGCTGATCTCCAAGCGAAAGAAATTGTCTTTGAGGGACTCTCCACCTCTTTTGACGTCGTCCATCGACGTCAGGAAATAGGAAGGTTGAGTCTTCGAATGCCGGGGCAGCACAATGTCTATAATGCCTTAGCCACGTTAGCCACAGCCTTTGAGCTGGATATTTCCTTCCAGGTCGTTCAGGAAACGCTCCGCGATTTTAGCGGAATTCAGAGGCGATTTCAGATCAAAGGAGAAAAGAAGGGAATCCTCATTGTGGATGATTATGGACACCATCCCGTTGAGATTATGGCGACGCTGAAGGCCGCACGAACGGGTTGGGGGAAAAGAATCGTTGCTGTATTCCAACCTCACCGTTACAGCAGGACTCAAGCCCTGTTCAAAGATTTTCTCACTGCTTTTTATGATGCCGATGTGCTCATTCTTACCGATATCTATGCGGCAGGAGAAGATCGGATTGAAGGTGTGGAGGCGGAGGCTCTCTTTGAAGGACTCCGCGAATATGGCCATAAGGGTGTTACCTATTTAGGGGACAAGAAGGAGATCGTCGAACATCTCCTTGGGGTTATTGTCCCGGGGGATTTGGTGATCACCTTGGGAGCCGGAGATATCTGGCAAGTATCAGAGGAGTTGGTGAACAGACTGAATGATTAGTTCGGAGTAATGAGTTCGGAGTGATGAGTTTTAGAATTTTACTCCGAACTCCCTGCCTGCGGTAGGCAGGCGAACTCGGAGTCAATGAAGCGGGATTATCAAAAATGGACGTCGGGGTTAATCAAAGGGAAGGTTCTTTTCGATGCACCGATGAGACAATTCACTTCGATCAAATTGGGGGGACCGGCTGAGTGCCTCCTCTTCCCAAAGGATGTGAACGAATTAAAGAAGGTGGTATGTTTCGCCAGGAGAAAAAAAATTCCCTTTTTCATTTTAGGAAAGGGAACCAATCTGATCGTGAGGGATAAAGGAGTACGTGGATGGGTGATCAATCTAACTCGAGGAATGAAAAAGGTCATTATGGATGGAGAGACGGTCGAGGCAGAAGCGGGTCTCCCTCTTCAACGGCTGGTGCAGTTCTCCATTCAGAAGGGACTCACAGGGTTAGAACCCTTTTTCGGCATCCCTGGAACAGTAGGAGGGGGATTGGCGATGAATGCCGGAGCCTGGGGCGCCGAATTGAAGGATGTCCTTCTCTCCATGACCTTGATGAAGGAAGGTGGAGAAATCATCGAGAGGCCCCGTTCGAGGCTTCGTTTCTCTTATCGAGGATTAGCCCTCCCTCCTTCATGGATCATTCTTAAGGGTCGTTTTCGGTTGAAGGAGGGGAGGAGAGAAGAGATCCTTGAAAGGGTAAAATCTTATTCGGAGATGAGGAAGCGAAAACAACCCTTAGACTCTCCCAGCGCTGGCTCCGTTTTCAAAAATCCAAAGGAAGGGCCGGCAGGAAAATGGATCGAGGAAGTTGGGCTGAAAGGATTTCGGATAGGTCAGGCCATGGTTTCAGACCGTCATGCCAATTTCATCATCAATCTGGGAAAGGCCAAGGCTGAAGAAGTGATCCATTTAATGGAGTTCATCGAAAAGAAAATCTATGAAGAAAAGGGCATCTCCCTTGAGAGGGAGGTGAAGGTGGTGGGTGAGTGAAAGAATCCTCCCTTAAGAAAAAGAGGGTCGCTGTCATGATGGGGGGTCTCTCCCGGGAGAGGGAGATTTCTCTGAAGACCGGAAAGGCTATCCTGAAAGCCTTATCTGAGAAGGGATATACGGTAACCGCCATCGATGTAGGGGAAGATATTGGAGAAACATTGGTCAGAGAAAAGATCGAATGTGCCTTTTTAGCTCTCCACGGAAGATTTGGAGAGGATGGGACCATTCAGGGGATGCTGGAGTTGATGAGGATTCCTTATACCGGGTCAGACGTTCTGGCAAGCGCATTGGCCATGCATAAAATCATGGCCAAGAAGTTTTTCCTCTGCGGAAAGATCCCGACCCCACGTTTCGAGGTTTTTCAACGGGAAGAGATCAAGAAAGGTTTACAGAAAAAAATTTCTCTTCCTTTACCGGTGGTCGTCAAACCGGCAAGGGAGGGGTCCACGATTGGCGTTTCCATTGTCCTGAAGGAAGGGGAATTGGACCCTGCCTTAAAAAAGGCAATGGAATACGATGAGGAGATATTAGTAGAGGAATTTATGAAAGGCAAAGAGATCACGGTCGGCATTCTTGAGGATATTCCTCTCCCCATTATTGAGATCGTTCCCAAGAGCGGTTTTTATGATTATCATTCGAAATATACAAAGGGTGAAACCCAATATATTCTCCCCGCGAGAATTTCAAGGGAAAAGTATCTCACTGCCCAGGAGATAAGCCTCAAAGCCTTTCAAACACTGGGTTGCTCGGGGGTCGCCAGAGTCGATTTGATGACCGATGAAAATGAAAATCCTTTTGTGATCGATATCAATACCATGCCTGGGATGACCGAGACAAGTCTTTTACCCAAGGCAGCCAGTTATGCAGGCATCCCCTTTGGAGACTTAGTGGAACGGATTCTATTAGGGGCCTCATTGAAGATAGAATAACTCCCCCTCCCCCCCTTTACAAAAGGGGGGCTGGGGGGATTAGGAATAGAGGAGAGATGGAAGAGGGCATCACGGTACGAGATGGGAAGTTTCTCCGACCGAAAGTGAGGAGGGAAGAGAAAGGGGGAGAAAAATTTCAGAGGATGGTGAAGAAGGCGATTCGAGTGACTTTTCAACTTCTTCTCCTCTCTTTTTTCCTCTTTATGGGCCATTGGGTTTATGGGCATCTCTTGGGAGATCCCTATTTTCGAGTGCGGGAGGTTGAAGTGGAGGGAGGTCGAAAGATGACGAAAGAGACCCTTCACTCCCTTACGGTGATGGAAGGGATGCCCAACCTCTTTTCGGTTAACCTCAAGAAGGTTGTTAAACGATTGGAGTCCCATCCTTGGATTAACCAGGTGAGGGTGAAGAAGGTTTTCCCCAACAAGATATTGATTCAGGTAGAAGAAAGAAAGCCGATGGCCATCATTCAATTGGGAGAACTTTACTATATCGACACCTATGGAGAGATTTTTTCTCCAGTAGGGGATAGAGATGACTATAACTACCCTTATCTCACCGGATTGACCCGTCAGTTTTTAGAAAAAGAACCGGTTGAGGCAAAACATTTGATCATGAAAGCCCTGGAGCTTTTAAAGATCGTAGAGCAGGGAAAGGTTCCACCTCTTAAAGAACTGTCTGAGATCCATATGGAAAAAAATTTTGGTATTCAATGCTTCACCAAAGCGGAAGGGGTGGAAGTCAGAATGGGATGGGACCACTTTGGAGAGAAGTTGAAAAGATTGTCTCTCATCTGGTCAGACTTTCGAAAAAGAGGATTTTCAGCAGTCTCCATCGATTGCAGCGATTTGAAAAGAATGGTGGTCAGAAAGATTCCCTGAGGGGAAACTTGAAAGGAGGTGATCATAAGGTGGGCAAGAAGGATTCATTGGTGGTCGGATTGGACATCGGGACGACGAAAATCTGCACCGTCGTCGGAGAAATGTCTGACGGGGAAGTCAACATCATCGGCCTCGGGACTTTCCCCTCCAAGGGATTGCGGAAGGGGGTGGTCATCAACATTGAGAGCACCGTCCATTCGATCAAAAAGGCGGTTGAAGAAGCAGAGTTGATGGCAGGATACCACCTCACCTCTGTCTATGCAGGGATCGCAGGTGGGCACATTAAAGGGATTAACAGTCATGGTGTCATTGCCGTGAAGAATAGAGAGATCGGATCGAATGATGTGAAGCGGGTGATCGATGCGGCAAGTGCCGTCGCCATCCCTATGGATCGGGAAGTGATTCACATCATCCCACAGGAATTCATCGTGGACGATCAGGATGGGATCAAAGACCCTGTGGGGATGTCGGGGGTGAGGTTGGAAGGAAGGGTTCATATCGTCACCGGTGCGATTACCTCTGCGCAGAATATTATCAAGTGTGCCAACAAAGCCGGGCTCGATGTGGATGATATTGTATTAGAACAGTTGGGTTCGAGCGAAGCGGTCCTGACTCAAGAAGAAAAAGATTTGGGAGTTGCCATCATTGACATCGGAGGTGGGACCACGGATCTGGTGATCTTTTCAAATGGCTCGATCAAGCATACGGCGGTCTTTTCCTTAGCGGGAAGTCATATCACGAATGATATTTCCATGGGACTTAGGACGCCAGTGGAGGAAGCAGAAAAGATCAAAATAAAATATGGATGTTCTTTGACGGCGATGGTCCGGAAGGATGAAACCATTGAGGTTCCCAGCGTGGGGGGCAGGAAACCCCGTGTCCTGTCCATGCAGACCTTGGCAGAGATCATCGAGCCGAGGGTCGAAGAGATTCTCGCCTTAGTTCATCATGAAGTAGTACGGACGGGCTTTGCCAATCTCCTTGCCTCTGGAGTTGTCCTCACGGGTGGAAGTGCCATCCTGGAGGGCATTCCGGAGTTGGCGGAGCAGGTTTTTAACCTGCCCGTTCGGAGAGGAACCCCTGTGGGCATTGGGGGGTTGGTCGATCTGGTCGCGAGTCCGATGTATGCGACTGGAGTAGGTCTGGTTCTTTATGGAAGTGAAAATAAAGGGCAGAGCCGATTTAAGGTGGGTGAGGGAAACGTCTTCAGTAAGGTCACTCATCGAATGAGAGAATGGATTGGAGAATTTTTTTAAAACATCATGGAATGATGGAATCATGGAAGGTTGGAATAATGTAGAATTAAAACCCAACATTCCAGTATTCCAACGTTCCACTATTCCAATTTTAAAAGAAGGAGGGGAAAATGATCGAGTTCGACGAAAATAAAAATTTAGCCGCCAAGGTCAAGATCATCGGAATCGGAGGAGGGGGAAACAATGCCCTGAACACCATGATTTCCTATCAACTCTCTGGGGTCGATTTTATCGCCGCCAATACCGATGCTCAGGCACTGGCGGCAAATATGGCTCCTATGAAATTGCAGTTGGGTGAAAATTTGACCAAAGGCTTAGGAGCCGGAGCCAACCCAGAGGTTGGCAGGAAGGCTGCCCTGGAGGATGTGGAGAAGATTCGGGAAGCTCTAAAAGGGGCAGATATGGTCTTCATCACAGCCGGGTTAGGGGGCGGGACAGGTACCGGCGGGGGGCCAGTGATTGCTGAAGTGGCCCGTGAAATGGGGGCCCTCACCGTGGCGATCGTGACCAAACCCTTCCACTTCGAAGGGAAGAAGAGGATGAAACAGGCTGAAGAAGGGTTGGCCAATCTGAAAATGACGGCCGATGCGCTCATCACCATCCCGAATCAGCGACTTCTGAGCATCAGTGGGAAGAGCATGACTCTGATCGAGGCATTTAAAAAGGCAGATGAGGTTCTCTTCCATGCCGCGAAAGGGATCTCAGACATCATTGTTGGCCACGGGATCATCAATCTGGACTTTGCCGACGTCCGGACCGTCATGGTTGAAACGGGAATGGCCTTGATGGGAACGGGAATTGCTTTTGGTGAAAATCGATCCATCGAAGCTGCCCAGAGAGCCATC
>Ga0154839_1029_pt1 | contig 18613 bp, 22 predicted proteins | sample Rifle2008BG16ft_FD_116143 | JGI IMG/M metagenome (GOLD analysis project Ga0154839, IMG submission 116143) | Deltaproteobacteria bacterium RBG_16_47_11
CCCTTTCAATCAACGGGGCGAGGTTTCCTGGTTGAAAGGTATAGGTTATCATCCCCGCTTCCATTTTGGATAGGTCTAATAAGGAATTGACCAGGTCGATCAAACGTTTGCTTTCTTCGGAGAGAATGGCCAAAAGCCGCTTTTGCTTCTCCGGGACGGCTCCTCCCACCCCCTCCCGTAAGAGGCTGATCCCCTCTTTTATGGAAGTGAGCGGGGTGCGCAATTCGTGGGACATTGAAGAGAAAAAGTCAGACTTCATTTTATCCACCAACTTCAGCTTACCGCACATCGAATTGAAAGCTCTCGTCAACTCCGATATCTCTGGGGGAGAGGGGATATTCAAGTTATCATTGAAGACACCCTTGGAAATTTCTTTGGTCTTTTCCATCAAAATCGTGAGGGGTCGGGTGATGCTTCGGGTGATCAAAAAGGACGTGACGACGACAAAAACAATGGCTATGGCAGACATCGTGATCACCAGTTTCCGAGCAGAGGCTGAAGATTCTCCTAACATTTTCATTCTTTGCTGAATGTCGCGCCGAGAATAGACCTCCAGTTTTTTCAGTTCTTCCAAGATTCCATCTGAGGCTTTTTCCATCTCCTGTTCGTACCATCTTTTAGAGTAGCTCTGATTCTCTTGAACATATTCAATCTCTTTGTCAATCAATGATTGGAAACGTTGGTAGTGGGTTTTTGCCTTGCTCAGCGAATCTTTTTTCTCGGAGGTATCTACAATGAGGAGAAGTTCAGAAAGAAATTTCGTGAAGTCCCCTTTCGCCGACAGAAACTGCTCATAAAGGAGGATGTCCTTTGTAAGGACATATTTCTTTTCGTATCGTAACTGTGATAGGACGGAGTCTGCTAGTTTTTCCTTGTAATCTAGAATCCGATTGTCGATGTTTAGAATATGGCGGGTCCCCGTGTTCAGTTGGTGTAATTTTAAGATGGCATAGACACTCACTAAAATGACCAGAAAGAATATGGCGAAGTAGCCAATCATCAATCTGGGGAATATGGTTAATCTCATCTCTGACCTGACTCCGTTCTGCCCAATTCAGGATTGAGGAGGAGCTAAAACACTTCGACTATGATCAATAAAGGATGAACAGAAGCCGCTGGTAAAAAAGGTTATCTCCCCAGCTCAAGGAGATGGCAAGCTTCAGAAAATTTAACACATCTTCCCGGGTCAAGCAATTTTGATCGACTTTTTTAACTCCTGTATTGATCTCTCCATCGGTCAGATGGCCTAGGTTTCAAATTCCTTTTTTAATGACTTTCGATTGGCGGAATTTGATATTTCATCTTTAAAATGCTAAATTTGAATTCATTCCTCCCAAGAAAAAACGGGGAAGTAGAAAGCAGACGGAGCGTAGAACCTCTTTAAGCATACTTTCAGGAAAACGATGATTGAGGTGATTGTTGGGCTGAGATGAGGGCATTCGATGGCAAAGAAAGATGATTCGAAATGGATATCGGAGAAGGCGAAAGGCTATTTCAGCCAGGGGTTTAACTGAGCGGAATCAATCTCCTTGAGTTTCAAGGACTATTTGGGGATAAAAGATTCCCTTATCCCGCGATTGGCCACAGGATTTGGTGGGGGGATTGGGCGGAAAGGGTCACTTTGTGGGGCATTCACCGGTTCGATCATGGCTATAGGGATGAAAATAGGAAGAACCGATCCCAAGGATAAGGAGGCAGTGGCAAAGGTCTATGGAAAGTGCCGGGAATTCTGGGACCAATTCGAAAAAGAGTTTGGAAGCAATGTCTGTTACAACATCACAGGGTTCCATTTGGATAACGAGGAAGAACGGCAGAAATGGTTGGCTTCGGGAGGCATGGAAAAGTGTGCGGCCATCGTTGAAAAAACCGCCCAGATGCTCTGTGATTTCTTCAATGAAATCAAGTGAAGATATTGATTTTTTAGTGAAATTAGGATAAGTTATTCCATCATTATTCAGGGTTGAAGGGAATGAAATTAGTCTGGATATGGCGCAAAATTGCAAGAAGGGAATATTGCCCAGGACCTCGACATTAATAGTTTAACAAAATTGGATGGACGAGAGGCCATGGGCAATACCCATGGCTTTTTTATTCAATGTTTTTTAAAATTCTGAATCCGAAGAGCGAAATCTTAAACAATATCGAAGTTAGAATATCAAATGCCCTAAACAAAATAATTTTTGTAAAATTAGAATTTTGGTTATTAGAGACTTACTGATTGAAATCTGAGAATTTATCTCTAACATTTAAAACAATTTCCCTATGAGCCTCCCCTCCCCCATCGAAGGGGGAGGGAATATACAGGGAAAATTTAAAATATCTTCGGTTAGGATCTGTTTAGGGTTTAGGATTTCGGATTTCGATATTATGAGTCTATTTGCTACAAGAATTTAGGAAGGATGGAGGAGTTAAGGAGATGGATCGTATTTTCAGTGGGATTCAGCCGTCGGGTGAAATTCATATCGGTAACTACGTGGGCGCTATTCGTAATTGGGTTCAATTGGTCAATCGCTATGACTGTGTCTATTCTGTGGTGGACTATCATGCCATTACGATCGAATACGAAGTGGCCTCAATGCAGCAGAGGATTTTAGAAACAGCGACCGTCCTCGTGGCCTGCGGTTTAACCCCAGACCGATGCAAGCTTTTCGTCCAATCCCATGTGCCTGAGCATACGGAACTGGCATGGATCTTCAACTGTGTCACTCCCGTGGGTGAATTGGAAAGGATGACTCAGTTTAAAGAGAAGGGAAGGCAGCACCGGCACAATGTCAATGTAGGGCTTCTGGATTATCCAGTGCTCCAGGCTGCAGATATCCTTATCTATAGGGCTGGGTATGTGCCGGTGGGGGAGGATCAAATACAGCATGTGGAATTTTCAAGAGAGATTGCCAGAAAGTTCAATGCCCGTTTCGGGGATACCTTCCCAGAACCCAAAGTTCTTCTTTCCGATGCGCCGAGAATTCTGGGCACGGACGGAAGCGCAAAAATGTCCAAATCGTTGAATAATGCCATTGGTCTACTTGACCCTCCTGAGGTAATCTGGGAGAAACTGAGAACCGCAGCAACGTGTGAGCATAGACAGCGTCGTAGCGATCCAGGACATCCAGAGCACTGCAATATTTTTACCATGCACCAGGCCTTTTCAAAACCGGATCAGATTGCTTTTGTGGATCATCATTGTCGGACGGCAGGGTTCGGATGTATCGAATGTAAAGAGATCCTTTTTAAGAATATGACGGAGGAGATGGTTCCGATCCAGACCCGTGTCAAAGAAATCAATCAAGACCCCCAATACATGGTCGATGTATTAGAATCCGGCGCCGCTCGATGCAAAGCCATTGCAGGAGAGGTGATGGATGAGGTGAGGACGAAAATCGGCGTCAAATCAGAGTGGATGAGTCAAGGATGATATTTAGCCTTCTAAAAGAGGGAGTTGAACCGTTATTTCTTTCTTCTTTCCTTCCCGATAGATAGTAAAGGTGATGTCGTTTCCCCAGCCCTTTTCGGAAAGGGCATGGTGAATTTCTTTCACTTCTCTGACTTCTATTCCTTCCACGGCAATCAATTGATCTCCGGGGAGAAGCCCGGCCTTTTCAGCGGGGCTTCCTGGAAGCACCCGCTCGATCCATAACCCTTTAGAATTCTCTTTTGTTTTTAAAATCACCCCGATCATCGGCCTTTTTTTCTCTGGAGGGTTTGGCTTTGTGATCCAGAGGAAATTGGCAAGGGGCGAAGAGGCTCCGGTGAAAGTAAAATCTGCATCCATTTTTTCTCTCCATGCTTTTAAAACGATGGTTTGATAAGGAGTGGGAGTTCGTCGATGGAATCGTTTCGGGATTCCAAAGCCAAAAACGATGTGCCCACTGCCAGCGAATACCAATACGGTCCTTTCTTCTTCCTCGGAGGACTTCATAAATGTAGAGAGGCTTTCTGCCATGCCCTCGTCCCAGAGGCATTGAGCCTGATAAAACTTTTCAAAGTCCTCTGCCGATCCCTCCTTATGATCTTTGTAGATAGACTTGACATAGGTGCGATGTTGCTGATTCGTTAAATCCATTTCGGGAAGCATCTTTTCATCTTCTTGATGGAGCTTCCCAATTCCATTCTCAGCCACCTTTCTCACCAAATCCCTCGGAACGTTAAGACCCAATACCTTGAGATGGTGGTTTTTTGCTTCGTCAAGAATATCCTTATAAAGCGCATAGTCCACGCCCCAAGTGGTGTCCCACTGAACTTCTTTTAGAAATTCTTCTTCGGTCAGAAGTCCTTGGCTCCACCGATCCAATGCGGCTTGTTGAGACCTCTCAAACATCTCCATGCCTATGACAACATCCTTCCCTTTGGCTACAAGGTCCTGGATCATTCTCACTTGAATCTGATGGTGTTCAATTTGGTCATGGGATTCCCCTATAAAGATAACCCTGGTCGTATGGAGATCATTCAAAAGCTGTGCAAAGGGGATCAAGTCTCCCTCAGGAAGTCTGAGAATCTCCTCTGGTCCAACGGGAGCTTTTATCATGGATATTTTTAAAACCCAAGAAGGAAGAGGTGCTTTCCCTACACAACCGGGGAAGAGAACCCCACAAGCCAGAATCGGCAACATCCGTGCGAAGAGGCTTTTCATTCAATGGAGTATAACACTCCATCTTTAAGAATTGAAGGGGAAGCCGGTGCTTGCATCTGGAGGGAAGATTATGGTAATGAAAATAGGAGGGCATCTTTTTTCTTTTTAGGGGAAAGAAATGAAAACGGCAAATAGGATCGTTTCCATTTTGTGGGTTGGTTTTGTTCTCAGCTGCGCCACGGGTCAACCCATACAAAAGGAACCCGAGAAAATAACGGTACAGAGTGGATCCCCGGAGAAATACGAAGCTAAATATGATGGCCTCTTGGAGAGATTGAAGACACTGGAAGAATCTGTTTCCATCCTTCGCTCAGAGGTGGCGAATATGGGATACCGCTTTAACAGCGGTCAAACCCGTCGTTCTCTCACCACCTATAGACTTCCCAAGGAGGTATCTCTCTGCGAAGAGCGCTTTCCATTAGAAGACAGGAATGTCTGGGAAAATTTAGATCGAGAGTTTCTCGTGGCATTGTCCAACGAGGTCCAGGTCCTTTTATGGATGAAACGAGCACGGCGATATTTTCCTTTTATTGAGAAGAGGTTGAAAGAGATGGGGCTTCCGGATGACTTGAAGTATGTAACCATCACGGAAAGCGGCCTTCGACCTGAAGCCGTCTCTTCATCGGGGGCAGGAGGGATCTGGCAGTTCATTCCCTCCACCGGCGAGAAATATGGGATGAGGAAGAACCGAAACATTGATGAACGGTTTGATTTTTTCAAGGCCACTGAAGGCGCTCTCTCTTATCTGAGAAGCCTCTATGAAGAATTCAAGAGTTGGACACTTTCAATGGCCGCCTATAACGCAGGGGAGAATAAAGTTCGAAAAGAGATCGATCTTCAAAAGACGAGGAATTATTTCTATCTTGATCTTCCATCGGAGACAGAACGGTATGTCTATAAGATCGCTGTGGCCAAAATCATTCTTTCCGACCCAGGGAGATATGGATATACCCTAGGAGAAAAAGAGTTTTATCCTCCCCTCCAGATGGAGAGAGTTCAAATTGAATTAACCCAGCCTCTTCCCGTTATGGAGATCGCCAGGGCCACCGGTTTTTTTTACAAAGAGATTAAAGAGATGAACCCGCACCTCTTTGAGGAAACGATTCCACCTGGAAATCATTTTCTTAATCTCCCCCCAGGGACCTCTGAGCGGTTCCTGGTCTTCTTCTCTGCTTGGAAAAAGGAGATGGAAGGCAAATAGTTGTGAAGCTCCTCGGCTTCTGTCCCGACGCAAGCGGGGGATATCGCTTCACAGGGGCCTTTATCAGGACCCACGGACTCTGCCCGTGGGGCTACACAATTTTCTTGAAATTGTTAGGGAAAAGGAATATTCTTTTTCTAAATGTCTCCTCGCCCCCTCCTGCCTACCGCAGGTAGGTACGAAAGGGGGTTGAGGGGATTAGGTCTGGCCCAAAAAGGATTACTTTTGTGGATAAGAAAAGAATTTTAGTAGTGGATGATGAGGCGAACATTCGGGAGACGGTCTCAAAAATCATCAGCCTTATGGGCCATGAGGCGGTCACCGCTGGAAATGGGAGAGAGGCGTTAGAGATTCTAAGGAATGAGCCCTTCGGCATCATGATCACGGATGTCAAGATGCCTGAGATGGATGGGTTCGAATTGATAAAGGCGGTGCGGGATCAATTTCCAGGTACCTCCATCATCTGTATGACCGCCTATGGAGCTTCCTATGCTTATACGGATGTGGTCGATGTGGGAGCCGCGGACTATATCACCAAACCCTTCGGCATCGACGAGATGATGGCAAAATTGAATCGGGTGATCCGTGAGAAGGATCTCATCACAGATCTCACTCAAAAATCGGTGGATCTGGAGAAGGGCAATGAAGAACTGAAGCGGCTCGACCAGCTGAAGTCCACCTTCATTTCCAGTGTTTCCCATGAACTTCGAACCCCTCTGACCGTCATTAAGGAATTTATCTCCCTGATGCTGGAAGGACATGTAGGAACGCTCACCGAGGATCAGGAAGAATACTTAGGCATTGCCAAAAAGAATATTATACGCTTGACGAACCTGATCGAGACCCTCCTTGATTTCTCTAGGATCGAATCTGGAAAGGGTTTGAAACTGAGGTATGAGCCGATTCGTCTGACGGAGGCAGTGGAGGATGCGGTGATGACTTTTTCTCAGCAGTTGGAAGAAAAGAATATCACCGTTGAAAATCGGCTCGATCCAGATATCCCCATTGTTTTGATCGATCGTAATCGATTGGTGGAGGTCTTCATCAATCTCATTGGCAATGGAATTAAGTTCACCCCTCCGGGAGGGAAGATCACCGTTGATTCGAGGGGACTCACCGAGAAGAGGGATTATCTAAAGATTGTGGTGACGGATACAGGGGTGGGCATTTCCCCGGAAGACTTGCCCAAAGTATTTGACCGTTTCTATCAAGGAGGGAGAACCCAGACAGGACTCATCACAGGGACAGGGCTGGGACTTGCCATTGTTAAAGAAATCGTCGAAACCCATCAGGGATATATTCACGCGGAGAACAAGTCTGAAGGGGGTGCCTCCTTTGTCTTGACCCTTCCCATATTTGGGATAGAGACCATCTACACCCTCATTCTCAATCCGATGCTCGAAGAAGCGGAAAGAGATAAGGTCCCTCTCTCCTTGATTCGAGTGGACTTTTGGGAACAAAGGACCAAACGGGAATCTGTCCTCAGCCATGAGTCCTGGGAGGGGGTGATGTATGCCCTTCAAAAGATGGTTCGTTCGGTCGACGCAGTCATCCCTTTCCAAAACAGCGCGGTTTATATTTTTTCTTTTAACGATAAGAAATTGGCCAAGGAAATTGGGGAGAGGATTCAAGTAAAATTGACCCAGGGAAACTATACTCCAAAAGGGATAAACGTTCAGTTCAGAACTTATACTTACCCCAAAGAGGCCCATTCCAAAGAAGAATTTCTGAAAGGATGCCGGCTGTTCCTAAAAGAGGATTGATCCCCTCCAAGAAGGGACTCAAAGAGTATGAAGAAAATATTCACTGTCTTGATGGCATTGATTTTTGTCCTCATCGCTTGCGGGAAAGAATCCCTTCCTCCACAAGGCAAATCAGAGAATCCACCCATTCCGAAGGTCATTGTGGAAAAAGAAAAGATGGGAAAAGAACAACCTCCTTCCCCGGAGGTAAAGATCAAACTGAAGAAGGATGGCAAGGAGAACTATTCCTGGGAACTGACCGGTTCGGATGTGGATCAAGTCCTAAAGGTGAACGAAAAACTGAGGAAGCAATTGGGAGGAGGACAAGCCCGATAGGTAAAGCATAGCGCATAGAGCATGGCGTTAAAACCCTTTGCGTTTTGCGCTCTGCGCCATGCGCTTTGCGATTCATTATTGTGAGGAAAGGCTAAAGGAGGTACGGACAGGGATGGAAGGGTATATTGAACAGATCTTTAAAGAGCTTCCTTTTGGGATCGCCATTGCAATCGTTGTCTTTTTGGGCATCCTCTTGATTCTTTGGCTTCTTCTCCCTCTCTGGGTTCTATTTATTCAGTGGAACACGGCCAAGATCAAGGATGAAATTCGGAACCTCATCGAGCTTGAAAAAGGGGATTGGGATGAAAAGGGAGAGGAGACGGCTGAGCCGAAGGATTGAGTGTGTCCTTTTCATCCTGTTTTCACTGTGGATTCCCATCACCCATTCCCAGAGCATCCTGAGAATTCCTCTTTACATCCATGACAAAGAAATCTGGGTGGAGGTTGCCCAGACTCCAGAAGAGCGGAGCTATGGGTTGAAGGGCAGAAAACATTTGGGGAAAGACGAGGGGATGCTCTTTATTTTTGAGACAGAGGACTATCACGGGTTTTGGATGAAAGATACACTCCTTCCCCTGAGCATTGCCTTCATCCGCAGGGATGGCCGGATTGTTTGGATTACAGATATGAAACCCCTGACTTCAGATTCCCATGTCCCCCCCAGGCCCATCCTTTATGCTTTGGAGATGAACAAAGGTTGGTTTTCTTCTCATGGGGTCAAGGTGGGAGATGTCGTCCGTTTCTCGAAATAATTCAGGGTTCAAGGATCAACTGAATTGCGGAATGCGAAATGCGGAATGGGGAATTAAACTCCGAAATCCGCAATCCGAAATCGGAATTTAGATGGTAGGGTAATCTCCGATCCAGCAGTAGAGACAGAGTTTCTCTCTGGGGAGACCGATCGCTTCAACCATGTCTTCGATTTCTTGATATCTCAACGTGGTCACTCCCAATTCCTTCCCAATCCATTCCACCATCTGTTTGTACTTTTTTGATCGCTGATCGATGTATTCTCTAACCTCTTCGATATCCCTTCCTTCAAGGGCCTGAATGGCCCTTCGGGCGGCCAGTTCCTCTTTGGACCGGGTAGAGAGGGCAAATCGACACGGAAACATGAGGGGAGGACAGGCGGGTCGGATGTGGACTTCCTTCGCTCCGCACTCCCAAAGCTTTTTAATGGTGTAATTTTTTAGTTGGGTTCCCCTGACAATAGAATCCTCACACAGGACGATCCGATTCCCGCAGATCACTTCTTTGACAGGGATGAGTTTCAACGTTGCGACTAGGTCTCGCATTTCTTGGGAAGGAGGGGTGTAACTCCGTCCATATCCGGGTGTATATTTCACCAAGGGTCTTCGATAAGGAAGCCCTGATTCCATCGCATACCCAATGGCATGACCGACACCCGAATCGGGGACGCCCGATACAAGGTCAGCTTGCACGTCATCGTTCTTCGCCAGAGCCCTTCCACATCGCTCCCTGACCAGTTCCACACTGATCCCTTCATAACTGGAGGCAGGATAGCCTGTATAGATCCACAGGAAGGCACAGATTTGGTTTGTTGCTTTACCGGGAGATTTCTCCTCCAATCCTGATTTCCCAATAAAGACGATTTCACCGGGGGTAAGGTATTTTTTGATACGGAACCCCAAATTTAGGAAGGAACAGGTTTCTGTGGCAATGGCGAATTCTCCCTCCTTTTCTCCGATCACCAGAGGCGTTCGTCCCAAACGGTCTCGGGCGGCATAAATTCCATCTTTTTTCAAGAGGAGAATAGAGGCAGACCCTTTGATCCGGTTGTACACTCCTTCGATTCCTTCAGGAATGGTTCCCCCCCTGGTGATCAGTTTGGCGACCAACTCCACGGAGTTGATTCCGCCACTCGACATCTCACCAAAGGTTTCCCCCTCTTTGAGGAGTTCTGAACCCAATTCATTCACGTTCTCTATCAAACCCGAAACAACGATGGCGAAATTTCCGAACTTGGTTCCGATAATCAGGGGTTGAGGATCCCGATCGCTGATAACCCCAATCCCCAGATGGCCCTTCATTTCTTTATATTCATCGAAAAATTTTGATTTAAATTGGGATTTGCTAATATCATGAATGGAACGGTGAAATTGCTTTCCGAAGACCGCCATGCCCCCATATTCCGTCCCCATATGAGAATGGTAATCGGTGCCGTAAAGCAGTTCATCCCCACAATTTTTGTTCGACACAATTCCAAAAATTCCGCTCACAAGACCTCCCTTTTTCCGATCGGGATTTTATCCATAGCCAAGGAGACAATCCTTAGCAACTCTGTCGTTTGAAATTCTGTATTTCGAGCCTTTGCCAGCCCTTGATAAGAGGGAATGGTGTCTCAAAAAATTCAATCGGGTCTTCACATAATACACCAGGGTCAATAAGATTCGGAGGCCACAGGAGTCCATTGGACGATCAGGGCATCTTCATTTCCATAATAGTTTGGAACTAACCCTGTCATTTGAAATCCCATCTTAGAATAAAAAGATTGAGCTCCTTGGTTGCGTCTTCTCACCTCTGCCCATACCTTTTTAAGGGGGGGAGTCTTCATCGCCCTCTCAAGGAGTTCCCTCCCGATGCCTTTTCTCCGATGATGAGGCTGGACAGCGATCGAAATAATATGCCCGTCCTGGGAGAAGACGATATATCCTAAAATCTTCTCTCCCTTTTGTCCATGGTTTGTACCGACATAAACTAAAAATGTTTCCGGATAGAGGGTGTGAAGGTTGAGGAAGGTTGTCCAATCATAAGGCGATTTGGGAAAAGATTGTTTTTCGATTTGAAGAATGAATTCTAAATCGGGGAGAGAGAAAGGCCGGATCATTGGCTTTTTTTTATTCCTGAGATAACGGAGGCCACCCCACGCGTCAATGATTGACAGCCTACATTTACCAAACCGACTTTCCTCATGATCTGCTCATAATTTTCTGCGGATGCAAAATGGAAGACCGATTCCGGAAGATAGGCGTAGGCCCCTCGATCTCCGGAGATGAAGCCTCCCACCCGAGGAAGGACTCTTTGGAAATAGATCGGATATAATCTTCTCATCAATCCATTTTGGGGAAAAGTGAATTCTAAAATGATCACTTTTCCATCCTTTTTGATGACCCGGACCATCTCGGAAAGGGCCTGTTCTTTCTTCACAATATTCCTCAGACCAAAGGCGATCATCGAAGCGTCAAAAGTATTGTCCCGGAAAGGAAGGGAGAGGGCGTCTCCGAGGCTTAAAGTGATCGTTTGTGACAAACCTTTTTCAAAAACCTTTTGGCGGGCTCTTTTGATCATGGGTTCGGAGAAGTCCAATCCGAAGACCTTCCTCGGATGATCATTCTGGTGGATGATCTCGATGGCGACATCCCCTGTTCCTGTAGCCATATCTAATATCCAGCCTTCGAGCCCTTTCAACTCCTGGACCGCCCTTTTCCTCCAATAAAAATCTCTACCCAGGCTGAGAAGATGATTGAGGAGATCGTAGGTGGGGGCTATATTGTCGAAGAGGCTCCGAATCGATTGGGGATGGAGAAAGTAGGTTTTCATCTCTGACAAAGATGGATTCAATAAGGCGATAACCAGATAAGGAGATAAGGAGAAAGTTAAATTGACCCCATCTCCCCGTCCCTTATCCCCTCATCGATGATTTTTCAAAGTTAGAATTAACATTAGGCAATTTTCATGAAACTTTTGCCTGGAGCACCGCAGATCGAGCAATTCTCCGGTGGTGCCTTTTCAACTGTATTACCGCAAACAGGACAGACATAATAATCCACGACCTCATTTTTCCCAAGTTTTTCCAGGGCTTTTGAGTATAGAGCGGCGTGGATCTTCTCTACCTCATTGGCGAAATTAAATGTCTTAAAGGCTGCATCATTCTTCTCTGCCTTTGCAGCTTCCTTCATCTCGGGGTACATGCTCTTGAACTCATGGGTTTCGCCACCGATGGCCTCCTGAAGATTTTCCTTTGTCGATTTAACCCCATTCAAAACGCGAAGATGGTTATGGGCATGGACGGTTTCGGCTTCAGCGGCCGCTCTGAACAGCTTGGCCACTTGTGAATACCCTTCCTCATCTGCCTTCTTAGCAAAAGCGAGGTATTTTCGATTGGCCTGAGATTCTCCTGCGAATGCCTCTTTCAGATTTCCTTCTGATTTCGTTCCCATAAAGCCCTCCTTTCCATCTTTTTAATAAAAAAATTATAACAGAGTGAATGGGAAACAGCAATTGACATTCTTGAACAGAATGAGTAGAATCCTCTGCGTGTTGGAGAACAGGAAAATGAGGTCTATCTTTTTTCTTGTCTTTATTTTAGCCGTCTGGGTAGCCTCCGGTTACGGAGAGATGTATAAGTGGGTGGATGAGAAAGGGACGGTCCATTTTACGGACGATCTTTCGAAGATCCCGGAGAAATATCATGAAGACGCGGAGACTCGAAAACCTTACAAAGAGACCCCAACTCCGAAACCCCAAGAAAAGTCCAAACCCTCTCTCCCTGAAAAAATCTCTGAACCCGAAGGTATTACCGTTGACCTTGTGCGAAGCGGGGAGGTGTCATTCACAGAGGTCGTTCTGAATCAAAGGGTAAAGCAGTATTTCATTGTGGATACAGGAGCAAGTTTTACGGTCATCAGTCGAGAAGCAGCGAAGGAATTAGGAATTACGATTGATGAAAACACCCCTTTTATCCCGATCACTACCGCCAGTTCCGTCATCTTTAATCCTCTGGTAACATTGAGATCCATACGTGTTGGGGAAGCAGAGATTGAAAATGTAGATGTCCTGGTCCATAATCTACCGGGTAGTTCAGCAGGGCTATTGGGTAATTCTTTCCTCAGTAAATTTAAAGTGGTGCTGGATTCCGTCAATGGAAAGATGACACTCTATTCCTTGCAAGGAACTCCTTCCCCGGATCGACCTGGCGGGTATGGAAGGGATTTTTGGGTGAGTCAGTTTCGTCTCTATACCCGAGTACTGGATGAGTTGAACAAGATGAAACGGAGGTACGAAGGGAGAGGAGGATCAAGTTCTGAATTGGTTCGGGTCAACAACGCAATCAGGCATTTTGAAAATCAACTGAGTGAACTTGAGCGAAAGGCCTCTTTGGCTGGTGTCCCCCGGAACTGGAGACAGTAATTAAATTGCAGATTGCAGATTGTGGATTTCAGATTGAAAAAATCTGAAATTTGAAATTTGAAATCTGAAATGGAATTAGGGCGTATAAATCACCACCAGGAGTTTGGCCTCTTCTTCGCTGACATTACGAAGTTTGTGTGTGGTGCCTGAATTGAAGTGAAGCGTTTCTCCTTTTTTGAGAAGATTCTGACTTTCTCCTACCCTCACCTCGATATGACCTTTCAAGATATAAAGAAATTCCTCTCCCTCATGCTTATATTCCACCATCTTATGATCCTGCTTGGGATCGATGGTGACAAGAAAGGCCTTCATATGTTTTGTCTCTGCCTCCGGAGTGAGGGTCTTATAGGAATAAGCCTGAGTTCGTTTGTAAAAACTTTCCCTCCTCTTTCTCTCTGAAACTTCCTTTTCTTCAGCAGAGAGGAAAGAACCTGAGTCAATGGCAAGAGCCTTTGCGATCTGGATCACCGCAGAGACTGGAGGGATGGCAATCCCTTCCTCGATTTCTTTTAGATATCGGTGTGATAATGCTGTTTTGTTGGCCAGTTGTTCGAAGGATATCTTTCTCAATTCTCGAAGTTGCTTCATCTTGGCTCCGAAAGATTTTTCATCGACCTTTTTGGTTACCATGCTTCCTCCTCTTGCAAAACCTTCTGGTCACCACTTCATTATATTCCCAATTTTTTATTTTTCAAATTAATTTTTCGGCTGGATGATGAGAGCGCCTTGTTCCCCCCTGGCTGGAATCCCCTTTTCTCCTGCCTGGGTTAGGCGGGAGGGAAGGTTATTTTCTAACAGAAATTTATTCTTTGGGTTATGCCCAATTCATTATATAATAGAACTGATGGAAGCGATGGAGCAATGGGTGAAGGCGGGAACGGTTGAGAATCGATTTGAGGGCGATAGGATCTCTCAAGTTCTTCAGGAAGCCGGGATTCCATTTCTCATCAAATCGTTTCTCGATACAGCCTATGATGGGCTTTACATCCCTCAGAAAGGATGGGGGATCGTGATGGTTTCTAAGAAACATAAGGAAGAGGCAGAAAGGCTCATTTCCGAAGTCAAAAAAACTTTTGTGAAGGAGGAAGAAGATGAATCTGGGCAGCTTGGATGAGATTCTGAGATTTGCTATTCGGAAAGAGGCTGATGCAGCCGCTTTCTACAAAATGGCGGCGGATCGTTCCACCCCCGGCGTCAAAAAGACGTTTGAAGAATTGGCCAAAATGGAGGAAGGGCACAAGAAAAAACTTGAAGGATTCGATCTGAAGAAAATCGGTCAGATGAAATTGAAGGAAACAAAAGGGCTGGGAATGAGTGAGATGATGGAGGATGTGCCTTTTAGCTCAGATATGAGTTATGCGGACCTTCTTCGAATGGCGATCAAGAATGAAGAAAAATCCCAACGCCTTTATCTTACCACAGAAAAGATGGTGACAGAGCCGAATTTAAAAAAATTGCTTTTAATCCTCGCCCAAGAAGAATCGACTCATAAAGAGAAGCTGGAGAAGATTTATGACGAAGACATTTTAAAAGAGTTCTAAGCCCTGCACCTCATGTGATTCAAGGGTTAGGAGTGGAGAAGGGGAGGGTTCCATGATACCCGGATTAACCGGAAGATGTGAGATGATCGTCAAAGAAGAAGATCTGGTCAGCCGACTGGGAGATGTCGCTGTCGATGTCCTCTCCACGCCAAGGCTGATTCAACTTTTGGAGACCGCTGCCATTGAGGCGATCCGTGACTATATTCCCGGGGATCAAGTGAGTCTTGGGACAGAGGTGATGATCAGGCACCTATCGGCAACGCCCCTTGGCATGAAAGTCACTGCCAATGCCCTTCTTAAGGGAGTAGAAAAGAGCCGGCTTTTGTTCTTGGTGGACGCCTATGATGAAAAGGAAAAGGTGGCAGAGGGAGAACACGAAAGGATTCTCGTGTCCAAGGAGCGGTTTCTTCAGAAGGTGGAAAAGAAGAGGGCGGGATGATTCCGATTTCGTTATGCTGGGATACTCGAAAAAGATCGGTCCTACTTAAATGGAATGGATTTATCTCCGCGGGATGGCAGGATGGAAAGATTTTGATGAAGATTCTCGGATCACCCATTCCCCTCCCGTTGAAGAAGAAAGGGATCCAACTCTTCGGTAAACTTCCCATGCGGTGGATTTACTTGAAAGGAATTTTTTCCTTTCTTTCAAAATGGAAGCTCAAGAAAGTGGAGGGGACTTTTTCCTTTCCAGACCCGATGGTCAATGGGGTACTTTACGGCTGGATGAGTGCCATTCAGGCTGGGAGCGCGGATCGAAAAAACCGTGTGACCGTCAATTTCTTAGGCGAGAATTGGTCCGGAGGCGAGATGACCCTTTCTCTTAAAATATTTTTCCAATATCTAAGAAGTTGGATCTTTCCTCTGATCCGTGAGATGAGGGGAAGGAAGGTACGTAAAGGAGGCGAATCATGATGGAAGCCACTGAGTTGATCAAGGCACTTTTAGAAGGGTTTAAGGCCGTGGCGAAGACGGAGACCATCATCGGAGAAGGAATTAAAGCCGGAGAATTCACCATTCTCCCCGTCTCCAAGATTTCTTTAGGCGTTGGAGCAGGAGCGGGGACAGAACAAATCAAGACCTCGGGTGGAAGCGGGGGCGCGGGGGGAGGAGGGATCTGTGTCGAGCCGATCGCCTTTCTGGTGGTCAAGGATGGTGAGGTCTCTATCCTCAACCTAAGAAGAGGGGCAGCCATGATAGAGGCTTTCTTCGGTAAGATTCCTGACATGATGGAGAAGGCGGTCAATATCGTCAGAGGAACGAAAAAGACTGAGAGAACCGATCCTTTAAGCAGATAGGCCAGCCTGCGGCAGGTGGGCATGAAAAATTGGGCAACCCTAACTGCCGTCATTCTGAACTTGTTTCAGAATCTAAAAAGCGGGACCCTGAAATGGATTCAGGGTGACAATCCATTGACTGGTGTTGGTTCAATCGCAGAGATGAAGCGCTTTGAGATCTTGGATCATACAGCCGATATCGGCATCATCGTTCATGGCGAAAACCTCAAGACCCTATTTGAAAATGCCGGAGAGGCCTTCTTCCATCTCATCACCGATTTGAGAAAGGTAAGGCGTCGGATCGAGAGGCGGGTCAATATTGGGGGAGAGAGTTTGGATCGTTTGATGGTGGATTGGTTGAGCGAACTTCTCTACCTTCATGATGTAGAGAATCTTCTCTTTAAAGGGTTCAAAGTCGACTCCGCCGGTGAGGATGGTTTGAAGGCCACGGTGAAGGGGGAGCCATTTCAGGAGGGGGTCCATGTGATCAAGACAGAGGTGAAAGCCGTGACCTACCATCAGATAGAGGTTCGCCAGGAGAATGGACGCTGGAGAGCTCAAGTCATTCTTGATCTTTGACCGTCAACTCATTCGAATTATACCGAATCTGACGAATTCGATTGGAGGGCATAGCAAATATTCGATTCATTCGCTCTCATTAGCTTTATTCGATCAGGAGTCCGTAACCAGGTATGAAATCATCTTCCGATCAAAGGGGTGAGTATTGTGACGGATGAAAAAGTCAAGATACAAAAGATTGATGATTATCGGTGGAGAATTCCCCGAGAGGGAAAGATGAAGACCGATGGAATTATCTATGCCGATGAGCGGATGTTCAACGATATCCGAAAGGACCAGAGTCTGGTTCAAGTAGCCAATGTCGCATGGCTTCCGGGCATTGTGGGCCATTCCTTGGCCATGCCGGATATCCATTGGGGTTATGGCTTTCCCATTGGGGGCGTGGCAGGTTTCGACATGGATGAAGGAATCGTGTCACCCGGAGGAGTGGGTTACGATATCAACTGAGGTGTCCGTTTGATGCGCTCAGGTTTGAGCCGCACGGACATCCAGGGAAGAATAAAAGAATTAGTGGAGGCCCTCTTCGTCAACATTCCTTCAGGTGTAGGCTCCCACCGGAAAGACCTCAAACTGAGTCGAGAGGAGGAACGACGGGTTTTAAAAAAGGGAGCCAAGTGGGCCGTGGAAAAAGGGTTCGGTTCAGCAGAAGATCTTGACCACATTGAGGAGAGGGGATGTATCGAGGGAGGCGATCCGGACCGCGTCTCTGAAAAGGCCATGGAAAGGGGCAGGTCCCAATTGGGGACATTGGGCTCAGGAAATCATTTTGTTGAGGTGGGGTATGTGGCTGAGGTCTTTGATGAGACCATTGCTGAAACGTTGGGCCTTTGGAAAGATCAAGCCACTGTGACCGTCCATACCGGTTCAAGGGGTTTGGGGCACCAGGTTTGTGATGATTACATCCGAGTCATGCTGGACGCCGCCAGGAAATATCAAATTGAACTTCCAGACCCCCAACTCTGTTGTGCCCCTGTCTCTTCGCCAGAAGGGAAGCGGTATCTCGAGGCAATGGCCTGTGCAGCCAATTTTGCTTTCACAAATCGGCAGATGATTACCCATTGGGTGAGGGAGACCTTTGAGCAAGTTTTAAAAAAGGGTCCGAGAGATTTAAAATTGGATTTGATCTACGATGTCTGCCACAATATTGCAAAGATTGAAACTCATACAGTGAATGAAAAGAAAAAGAAGCTCTGTATCCACAGGAAAGGGGCAACGAGAGCCTTTCCTCCAAACCATCCAGATATTCCATCGGATTACCAATCCACTGGCCAGCCCGTCCTCATCCCAGGGGATATGGGTAGATGTTCCTATGTTTTGGTGGGGACAGAAAGAGCCATGGGAGAGACCTTTGGGAGCACCTGTCATGGAGCAGGCCGGGTGATGAGCCGGCACCAGGCCATTAAAGCAGCAAGGGGGAGGGCGATTGTAAGGGAATTGGCAGATAAAGGCATCATCGTAAAAGGTGCAAGTCAAGGAACCATTGTGGAAGAGATGCCCGATGCTTATAAAGATGTCAATGATGTCGTGAATGTGGTCCATCATGCCGGCATCAGTCGAAAAGTGGTAAAGCTCGTCCCCATGGGGGTGATCAAAGGATAGAGGGTGGAAAGGCACACAATGAACTGTGAACAATAAACACTTGGACTGTTCATCGTTTATAGTTTATCGTTCATCGTAAATATGGACACGTGACACAAAGATGAAGATTCTTGCCATTGATATTGGTGCGGGCACTCAGGATATTCTCCTTTTTGATTCGCGACAAAAGGCCGAGAATTGTATCAGCCTCGTCCTTCCTACGCCGTCCAAATTTCTTGCAGAAAAGCTAAAGGCGATCGAAGGCCATGTCTATATCCGTGGCGATACGATCGGAGGCGGATCCCTTGGCAGGGCCATCCTTCACCACCTTCAAAAGGGATACCGAGTGGCGATGGAAGAGTCTGCTGCTTATTCCATTCGCAATGATCTGGATGAGGTCAAGTCAATGGGGATTGGGGTGGGAAAGAAGCCTGAGATCGATCATTTTCAGGAATTGGAGATCCGAGAAGTCGATCTACGCCTGTTTGAAAAATTTCTTTCAAATTTCGGAGAGGACCTTAAGGTTGATGTTATTGCGATTGCCGTTCAGGATCACGGCGTTTCCCCCAAAGGGGTTTCAGACC
>Ga0154839_1002_pt1 | contig 17865 bp, 16 predicted proteins | sample Rifle2008BG16ft_FD_116143 | JGI IMG/M metagenome (GOLD analysis project Ga0154839, IMG submission 116143) | Deltaproteobacteria bacterium RBG_16_47_11
AGGTGCATACCCCAGGAGGCAATTTACAGGACCATGGAATTCATTTCCAATTTCTTATTGCCGCCTTCTAACTCACTCAGATCCTTACGCTGCGATCAACCTCCATCCTTTTAGTCAGCTATCTCTGATAATCCCACCTGTTCTAACAAGGCGGATCGCTCTTTCCGAAGACCCGCATCGTCCGGGGTGGCGTCAATAAGGTCAGATATGGCCGCCAGTGCATCATACCAGATTCCTGCCTCAGCATAGATGTAGGGGATCGTTTCTTTGTCTGCCTGAGCCAGTTTCGTCCGGATGTTTTCCGAAGGTTCAATACGCTCGATCATTCCTCCGGCGATAATATCTCTCGACCGGCGGTCAGGGTCAGGGATAATCGCTACATACCACCGGTACTGTTTATCCAGGGAAAGGGAAACCGTATAGTCTTTCAGATCAATAGGGTGAATGCCAGGCTGGGTAGGGAGAGGGATCCCAGTTTCTAAGAGCGGGTATATCGCCTGATCTTCAATAATCGTTACTTCGACGGGGTGGTGGACCGGCTTCGATAAATACCAATACAAGGTAGGCTGTTCTTGAACCGTCAGTCCGGCATGGTCTGGAACGAGTACAAAAAGAGTAACCAGTTCATACTGGATACCCCGGGTTCCGCCTCCGACACGACCCACTGGAGCGCCACGCCGGGGAGGGACATAGATTGGCATACTCACAGGCTTTGTCAATTTTTTGTGTTGCGACTCTATGTCTTGAGAAGAAGGTTTTTCCTTTTGGTCCTCAGAAGGGGGGGGAAGGACTGGAGAGACTCCTTTCCCTGCAGGCCTCTCCTGGGAGAAACTGAACGATGGAAACATGAAGAGCATTCCTGTGATCAAAATCAAAGCTATCAACCTATTGTATTTCATATCGTTTCCTCCGAATGGGAACTATCTGTTTGCCCGTCCGCTCGACAGACTAAACAGTAAGCCGTGATTTTCTGAACCTTTCCCTTTAAGCTCAGCTCTCCGAGCTCTTCTGTCATAAATTGGTTGCCAAGATAATGCAATGTTGTTTCACCAATGAGTATACGGCAGGGACTGTTCATTGAATCCTTTCCAGCGAGATCCTTATCAAAACTCTCGAGCCTTGAGGCGATATTGACTGTGTCCCCAATCGTCGTATATTTCAACCGTTGCATACTTCCTATACTCCCTGCCACCACAGGCCCTGTGAAAATTCCAACCCGCATCTTCACCGTGGGAAGATCATGTTCCTGCAAGAGGGTGTTCAGTCTTTTGATCTCTTTTTCCATGGCAAGCGCACAATGGGCGGCATTGATGGCATCCTGACGGATATCTGATTCTGTCGTTCGGGGCAGAGGGATACCGAAGTCTGCCTTAAATCCGTCTCCTATATATTCATCGATCACCCCTCCATGGTCAATTACCAATTGAACCATGGCTTCCATGTATGTATTCAACCAATCAATGAGTGCCTGCGGATCCATGCTTTCAGATACGGTGGTAAACCCTTTAAGATCGGTAAACATGACTGTGACGGTGGATTTTTGAGAACGGAGTCTGCCTCCCTCTAAAATCTGGTCCCGTTGTTTCCAGAGGGTTTCTGCGATCTCTTTTGAAACGTGCCTCGAAAAGAGTTGCATCAGGGATGCACGCTCCTTTCTCTCTTTGTTGGACATATAGGCAGTAATCACTGTAGCAGAGATGAACCAGGTCATCGCCGGTGGGACGATAGGGACCCACCAACCCTTCAAGAATGCGAAGTAAGCGGCAATGGCGAGGATGAGGAGACCCCCAAAGGCCAGAAGCGAAAAACGCCAAGGTGAGCGCACACCCACTGCCAGGATTCCTCCTGCAAGGCTCCATAAAAATATCCATAACCATTCCTCCCCCTTACCTAATGTTCCGATAGGCAAGTCGCCTTTCAGGGCAAACCGGATCAATTGGTCCACCATATGCCCGTGGAGGGCAACCCCTGAAATCTGTTGATCGGCGTGAAGCCCATGACTGAAAGGTGTAAAAAAGAAGTCCTTTATGCCTTCGGCTCTTGTGCCGAGAAGCACGATCTTGTCTCTAATTACCCCCGGAGCAATTTCTCCGGACAGAAGGGCGGTTAGGGATAACGATAGAAAAGGCTTTCGAGCATTTTTAAAATCGAGTAAAAACTGGTAACCACGAGCATCTGCTCTGACATAACCCCCACCATTAGGTCCGAGGGGTTGGATCGTTGTTTGTCCAAGCCGAAGGTGTTGTGGATGGGTATCATCAGGTTGAGGCCTAATTCCTTTTGACTGGAGGTAAATAAGAGCGAGTCGTAGAGCAAAAGAATAGTAAAGATTTTTCCCGTCGTCCAGAAAAAGGAGACCCCGACGGACTATCCCACCAGGGTCGATGAGAACGTCATTGAAACCAACCTGTTCTGTATCCCTCATCACCGCTGGGGGAGAGATAGAGACTTCCTTTTCTCCAGCAAATTTCATTGCGGCGATAATGTTTTGGTTTCTGGTTAGAATTTCTTCAAATTCTTCCCTTCCGGGGGGCACAGGGATGTCCCGATAGAGATCCAGGCCAACGGCACAGGGCTGACTTCGAACGAGAATCTCCAATGCTCGTGCGATGGTTGCGTCGGTCAATGACCAACGCCCCTGATTTTGAATATCCCTCTCAGTAATTTCAATAAGAACAATGGGAGAATCAATTGGGGAAGATTCCGGTTGTAACCTGATATACCAGTCGTAAGTCATGAGTTCTATTGATTCAAGACTCCCCGCACTTCGTAAACCCACAATGCAGAGAAAGACGAAGATACTTACCAATGAACTGGCGGCGATTGGGGATCGAAACAGTTTGGGTACTAAATTCATCAGAGATAGTTAGTTTCACAACCAGTTATTAATTAACAGGAAAGGAGACCAGTAACCTGGATGTTGGTACCATGGATCCTGGAGCAATTTCAATTGGGCACGTTTGAGGGCGATGGCCCTGGAAATCGTTGGGTCTTTGAGTTGTCTGTAGAACTCTGCCACCAATTCCGAGGAGACCTGATCATTGATGTACCAGAGCGTGGCCAGAGCACTCCGGGCACCGGCCTTGATAGCGATACCTGCCAAACCCAAGGCGGCACGATCATCACCCGCAGCAGTTTCGCAGGCACTTAACGTCAACAACTCAAGGGGGGGTTCCCGAAACTTGAAGAGACCCACATACTGGCTCAACTGATCCATGGTCAGTCGACCATCGAAGGTAAGGAGAAATGTTTTTTGAACATCCCCTTCGAATTCCCCATGAGAGGCAATGTGGACGATGGTGAACAATTTTTCCCTCATTTCCTTTTCCATCCGAGAGTTGAGGAATTGGCGGTTCATGAGGAGATCGCCTCCATAGAGACGCTGAATTGCTTGTAGTTCAATCGATACATTGGGTAAAGGAGGAAATCCCTGCACGGATTCCGTGAGGCCAGCAGAAAGGACCCTCAGATGATCTCGTTTGACAGGACGAGGATCTGTAAGATTGAGGCCAGGCGTGATTGCGACGGCATATTTGCCGATCAGAAACTCTTTGCCATCATGCAGTGCCGTCATTGGAATCGTCCGAAGCGGGCCGTCCGGAACAAAGACAAGAGTATCGATGACCAAGGATTTCAGATCAGGTTCAAGAGGACGAATCAGCCAGTCATACAATTGTTGGGCATGAGGGAGATATTCCCGGGTCGTCCTTTTCACTAAGGTCCATCGGAATCTTCTGATCTCTTTTGTAAGTGTTTCTTTGCCAACCTTCACCGACAATCGTTTGAGTCCGGTTGGAAGACTGACTAATAATTCCATTCGATCCGGGAGGACAACGGGATATACTACCACCGCCGTTTGAGAAACGATATCGAGCCTTGCGACTCTATATTGAGCAGCATCCACACACTCATCCTTAAAATAATCCCTAAGTTCAGCCGCTTTCAGTAATTCGATGGTTTCTCGGGCTTCGAGGAGATAAGGAGCCACTTGTTCAGGGAGTTGTATCGAGGCCGCGCGTTGAAGAAGGAGATCGACGAATTCTAAGTATATCGGTTCCACAGACTCACGAAAGGACAGTCGAGGGGCTCCATAACAAGTGGCTATTTCGTGACGGATGGACTGAAGGGTATAGATGGTATTTCGGTATGCCGAAAGAGCGTCACTATTTTCTCCAAGCTTTTTTAACAACCGTGCTGTTTGCCACTGCCATAGGTAGAGTGATTCGGGGGCATTTCCCTGTTGAGCTGTAACGATCGCACGACGAGTCAAATCCAGTGCTTCCGGGTATCGTTTTTCAAATTCTGAAAGAGTCCCCAGGTATCCCCAAGCGTAGGAGAGTGATCGAAGATCGCCAGTATTTTCTGCTACGGTGGCTGCTTCCTTGAATGTTTTGGAAGAAAGGGAGAGGAGGTCCTTTTCCTCAGAAAGATGTTGACGAAGATGATAATAGCTAAGGCCAATGTTAATCAACCCATAGGCTTTTTCATGGGAGTGGCCTAAGCTCAGGGTTTGATCCAATGCCTGGTCAAGAAAATTTCTGGATTCCTTATATGATTTATTCTGGAAAAAAGCCATGGCTGAGTTGGAGAGTGTTCGAGCGACCAGTACTTTGTTTCCGGACCTTTTTGCAAATTCCATACTCTCCCTATAGGCCTGAATCGCTTCACTGTACTTTTGTTGGGTTGTTAATAGGTTTCCCAGATTATTCAGGATGGCAGCTTCCAGGCCAGAATCTCCTATCTCCCTTGCCATCCCAAGACCGTCATTCAAATATTGATAGGCTTTATCTGCTGGTCCAATAGTAATATATAAGTTGCCAAGGCTACCTAATGCAGAGGCGGTCCGGGACCTGTCCTTTGACTTTTTGGCTAATCCTAATGCAGAGTTGAGGTTTTTCAATGCTTCATTATATTGCCCGATATATTGATAGGCCTGAGCAAGGAGGAGAAGGGCTTCGCTCTGTTTATTCGGGTTTCCTTCTTTCTCATATAATCCTGCCGCCTCTCTCCAATCTAGAATAGCTTTTTCAAAAGCTCCTTGATAGAAAGACTTCGAACCTTGGTTCATATATTTTTCAGGCATAGAGTTGATTGGGGAGAAAGTGGACTCAGCAAAAGACAGGTGGAGAAAGGATAATTGGATTCCGATAAGAGAAAGAAAAAGGCATAAGAATGTTGAAGATAGAAGAGGATGACGACGAAGGACCTTTCCTGAGATTGATTTTGGCGAAATAGAATTGGAAAACATAACTCCCTTTCTTATCCAAGTCTATTTATTTTTGGCTATCCTGTCAAGAGAAAACAACTGGATTTATTTTTTGCTTGACACATAAATGGGTTTCCCCTATACATAAACTATCCACTCCTCCTCTTCCTAAAAGGGGGGAGGGAAGGAGAATGGCTACAAGAGGTTCTCAGGACTAATGAAAAAGGGCCAGACTCCTAATCCGGCTCAGGGGCAGATCCAAACCCAAGGGACCCGAAAACTTCACTCTTTGCTTGAGCTTGGGCAGCTTATTGGTCTGGATCTTAAGCTCAATGAGATGCTGTTAAAAATTGCCCAGAAGGCTGCAGAGGTGATGGAGGCGGACCGCTGCAGCCTATTTCTCTATGACCCCAAGACCAATGAATTATGGTCAACCGTGGCTCTCGGAATGGGAAAACAGGTGATTCGAATTCGATCCGGGGTAGGGGTGGCAGGATATTGCTTTAAGACAGGGGAAGTCGTTAACCTGAAAGATGTCTATAAAGATCCTCGGTTCAATAAAGAGGTGGACGCCCGAACGGGTTATCACACCCAAAGCTTGCTCTGCATGCCCCTCCATAACCGGGCTGGAGAGAGGTTAGGGGTTATCCAGCTCCTCAATAAAAAGGATGGGATTTTCACCGACGAAGATGAGACTTTTCTAAAAACCTTTGGGAATCATGCCTCGGTCTTTATCGAAATGGCTCAACTTCAGAAGGCCCGTATTGACGCCCTGGAACAGTCTCGGGCAGAGCTTGAGCGTCTGAACCAGGCCAAAAGTAAGGCTTTGGATCACCTTTCCCATGAACTTCGGACACCTTTATCGATCATTCAAGGGAACCTCCGGATTTTAAAACGTAAATTTCAAGAACAAAATCCACCTTTTGAAGGAGGGCGGGTCTTTGAGACACTCGATAAAAACCTGGATCGGCTCTTGGATATCCAGCAGGAAACGGATAAGATTATCCGATCTTACCATGAACCCCAGGGGCAGACTATTCCTTTGTTTCCTTTAGCTGAACAGGTCTTGGAAAGGGTAAAGCGGAAGGCCTCCCACCGGAACCTACAGTTTTATCTTGAGGGCGTAACAGATCTCAGCATCTTTATGGATACCAAGATCCTTGAAGGTATTCTGGAGGGGCTCCTGAAGAACGCCATTGAGAACACACCCGATGAAGGGAGCATCCGGATTCTTTTAAAACGGGAGGGCACGAAAAATCTCCTGGAGGTTCGGGATTCTGGAATCGGTATCACACCGGAGAATCAAAAGTCTGTCTTTGACGGCCTCTTTCACACCCAGGATACGGAATTATACACTTCAAAGAGACCTTATGAGTTTAATGCGGGGGGAAAGGGCCTGGACCTTCTCCGGATGAAGGTCTACGGACAGCGCCTGGGTTTCAATCTTTCCATGGAGAGCCGTCGATGTATCTACCTTCCAACAGATCGAGACCTATGCCCTGGAAAAATTTCTACATGCCCGCATTGTCGAAGAACTGAGGATTGTCTATCTTCCGGAGGAAGCACCTTTTGCCTATCCTTTCCGGTATCTGGAGAGAATGGATTGCAAAAAATTTAAGGTTTTCAAACATACGAAAGAGAAAGAAATTCCCGGAAAAGATCCAGAGTTAAACGAAAAAGAGCATCTCTACGATCTTCTCATCCATGACCTGACCGGGCCTTTATCCATTGCCGCCACCAGTACTGCAAATCTTCTCCATAAGTCGGATCGCTACGGCCCTCTCACGGAACGACAAGAACGGCTCGTCGAGCGCATTTTGAGGAACGTTCACAAGGCCCAGACCCTCCTCCAGGAGATGATCGAGATCTCCCGCTCTGAGGAGGGGATATTCAAGAAGGAATTTTTTTCGGTTGAAAAGGCGCTAAGGGAATCGCTCATCGATGTCCTGGAAACAAATGCTCCTCACGCAGCAGAAAAGCTTTATCACATTGAAGATTCGAAAGAGTTGGAAAGCCTCCTCAAACCCCATGGAATTTCGATCGAGATCACGGGGAAGTATTGTAGGTCTTCGTTTTGTCATGATCAGAAGAAGGTGCGGCAGATCTTCCGAAATCTGATGAGCAATGCCATGAAGTACCGGCGGGAATGGATGAGGGTATCGATTCGTGGAGAATTGGATCTATTGATCTCAGTCAAAGATGATGGGATGGGAATCCCTCCGGGAGATCAGGAGGCGGTCTTCAAGCGCTTCGTTCGGTTGAGTGACAAAAGACGGTCGGATGTGCCTGGGTTTGGGCTTGGCCTGACGGGAGTTAAGGCCCTGGTAGAGGCCATGAAAGGTGAGATTACACTGGTGAGTCAGGAAGGGGCTGGAACGCAATTCACGGTGCGCATTCCCCCTCTTCAACCTTGACCCCCTCACCGTGCCCTCTCCCCTCAGAAGGTGTGAAATTATTGGGAGACGGCAGACCGGACAGGGGGGGATCTTTAAAATCGTTGGGTGCAGACATTGAAAATGTAAGGGTAACGAAGCATCTTAACTTAGCTATTTTACAAAGTTTCTTTATACTTATCATTAAGCCTTGAAAAAGGTAGTCGCCCTACAATTTTTCCGATACCCTCTGTCCGGTCCGTGGACTTTGGGATTTTTTCACACCTTCTCAGGGACAGGGAAAAGGGGAGCAGGGAAAGGGAACAGAGATGTTGGAGGAGAATGTAGATTAAATACTAAAACATTTAATGAAATCAGTAGGATACGCTATGAAGGAGTCTATTTTAGATAAGAAAAGGATTTTGGCGGTGGACGATGAACCCGATGTCTTGTCTGCTCTTAAGGAAGAAATCACGGAAGCCTGTCCAAATTGCAAGTTCGATGAGGCCCCTTCATATGAGTCTGCTGTCGAGAAGCTGAAATCGCAAAGCTATGATCTGGTGATTCTGGACATCATGGGGGTTCGCGGCTTTGACCTGTTATCTTTGGCAGTCAGTCGAAATTTTAAGGTCGCTATGTTGACTGCCCATGCCCTCACTCCCGAGGCATTGAAACGTTCCATTGAAATGGGGGCCCGGGCTTATCTACCCAAAGAAAAGTTAGGAGAGATTGTCCCCTTCCTGGAGGACATGATGACTTATGAATATCTGCCCGGATGGAAGCGCCTTCTAGAGAAACTGGAAGGGTTTTTTAGCGCCCGATGGGGGGAGCGTTGGCAGAGAGCGGACGAGAAATTCTGGAAGGAGTTTGAGGAAAAATCGAAGCATAAGATCGTTTGGTGAGCATGGTATGAAACATCGTAGAAACCATCTGGAGTTTGACAAGAGGTTGGCCTGGATCAAATGGTAAGACCACCCCTCTTAAAATAATGACAAATTAGAGCCTGAAACAAGTTCAGGGTGACAGGCTTTGTCGAGATTTTTCGTGATAGAGAAGCGAAGGTTGGTTGCCAGCTATGAAGCTTAAAGTGCTTGGTTGTTCAGGGGCAGATTTTCCAGGGCATCACCTTTCCGGTTTTTTATTGGATCAGAAGATTCTGTTTGATGCCGGGAGCCTTACCCGTGTGTTGAGTGAAAAGGATCAGATGAAGATTGAAAATATCTTCATTACCCATGCCCACCTGGATCATATCATGGGAATCCCCTTTCTTGCAGACAATATCATTGTGGGAAATATTCGACATCGAGTCAGCATCCTCGCGATCCCGTCTGTGGTAAAGATAATCAAAAGGGATCTCTTTAATAGTTCGGTTTGGCCGGATTTTACCGAAATTCCTAATTTGGAGGATAGTATTTTAACCCTTACCAGACTTCGAATTGGTCAATCGATTCGGATGGATAAATACACCATTACCCCGTATCGGGTGAACCATGCTGTTCCAGCAGTTGGATATCTTGTCGAAGATAAAAGGATGAGACGATTCTTCTATACTGGCGATACCGGACCTTCGGGGGAGACCTGGAACAGATTGAAAGGGAAACAGATCCATTGTCTCATCATCGATGTCTCCTTTCCTAGCAAAATGAAGGAGATTGCGATTCGATCAGGACATCTCACTCCGGATTTGTTAAAAGACGAACTACTAAAAATTGAACCTTTTCCGGAAAGGATCTATATCACCCACCTCAAACCCCAATATTATAAGAACATCCAAACAGAACTTCAGAATCTCAGGATTGATCACTTGCAGGCATTAAGGGAAGGGGAAATCATTCAGGTGTAATCTTACCGCAGGACTCCAAATTCTTTATCTTCAACATTCAGGGGATTCCGGGTCTTCTTTTGAATCTGCGGGACGGCCCAGAAGGCTTCCTTCAGTAATTGCTCTGCCGTGAGGAGATCTCCGCAGGGTCAATATGATTGCTTAATTCTCTCCCTTGATCGATTCAGTTGAAATAATTAGATTCTTCACTCCGTTCAGAATGACAATCTCTCTAATTTCCCCATTACGAAACAGTCTTCCGGGGGAGAGGGGAACAAAAGTCAAGTCAGCTAAAAAATTCCTCCCCCTTCGAAAAACCACATCTCACCAGGAAGATGGTTTTTTTAGCTTTCAGGACCATCGGACTTCCCAGAATGGGTCTACAATTCATCCATTTTTTGGAAATTCACAGAGCTCAATCAGAACCCCGCCCGAGGATTTGGGGTGAACGAAGGCAACCTTTGTATTGTGGGCTCCCGGCCTGGGTTTCTGATCGACCATCGTGATCTTTGAATGAGGATTTGTTTTGAGAAGCATTTCGGCAGCGCGGCTTCCAAAATGGCCACACCCGACAATGAGGTAGGAATGGATGTTACTCATCACTTCCTTCGATATCTACCCAATTCTTAATATATTCCTTTTATAAGCCTCCGGCATCCATGAGGCTGGCCAGATTCTGAACATCCCTCATACGAAGGACGATCATCCACCCTTCCCCATAAGGCTCATGATTGATTAAGATTATTTGATCCAACAACTGATTATTTCTTTTGATGATCGTTCCACTGATAGGAGAGTAGAGTTCAAAAGAGACTTTGGATGTCTCAAGTATTCCAAACAGCGCCATTGGTTCAATTTCGGAGTCCTCTTTAAAGATATCGATGCTCATTAATTCTCCTATCCAGGATTGAGCGGAATCCGTGATCCCAATGGTCGCCCTGTTACCCTCCACCTTCACCCAGGTATGTTCCTTACTATATTTCGAATCTTTTGGAAAGACCATTTGGTGTTGGCTATCACTGGATGAAATGAATGAGGACATCTTGTTTCACTGCCAGTCCAAGTTCTGCTTCCGCAGCCTTGATAATCCCACAAGGCACAGGGCAACTGGCATGGCTAATCACTTTCTTCGCTGGTCGATAAACGCTGTCCTCACCGAAGGGGAAGCCCAGGATGTCCTGGACCGTGAGGCAAGTGATCATTGAAGCCATTCATTAACCTGTTCGCATTCCGTTTGAATTGCGGCATTTGCCTTCTTTAGGTTCTCCCTTCTTGGCTAAGATGGTGACAAGAAACCCACACGCTCCGGGATTAATCTCAACCTTTGTCATCTCGTGTCCCTTCCATTTTTTGGGTAATGGCTTTCATCAATTCTTCATGAGTTGGGATATGGCTCTCAACGCGGATTTCGCCGTTGATGGCAATAGAAGGGAGAGACCTGGCATTGAATTTCTTGAACATATGGATTCCCTCTCGATTCCTTAAACTCCACTCATAGTAATCGATGATCTCTCTGATTTCATTTGGAAGATCGGCTACTGCTGCCAGCATGTAGACAATTCCACCCTGCTGAAATTTGCGCAGTCGCCTACCGCAATTCGGTCTTTTAAGATTCCTAACCCAGATAAAGTGCAAGGCGCTTATTCCAGGAGGATAATGCTATAGTGTTTAAAATGATCGTTGATGTGTTGAGCTATTTTGACTTCTTTTCCAATGCGCCGTAAAGTTTCAAAGATGTCAATGGAGAAAGATTCCACTGAGGGCCTTTTCTCTTTAGGGAATAGACAGTTGTCCGGGTATGCGCACTTTTTGCAAAGGGCGCACGATTCTGAAGTGAGACCGAAAGCCTTATGATAGCCAAGGAGAAAAAGTTCTCGTTCAATGGCGACCGTGCCTTTCCAGAACTGAACCTGTCTTCGCCTCTTCCTAGTATTGTTCGTGTAGAAATGAGGATGGATAGTTTCCCCGGTTAAGAGCATAGCGCTTTTATACTCCCTCAAGATCTCTTTTGCCTCCTGCACAGTCACCGTGGCCGGAGGACAACACCAGTTCGTATTATAGTGGTCGCACCCATAGCGACATTTAAGCCGCACCCACTGGGCCACCACGATTTGGGAGGTCTTAATAGGGTGAATCCCTTGAATGCTATGGCGTTGACACAGAGGAAAGATTCTTTCATCTAAAGCAGAGGTTCCCAAGGGCGGTTTGTACCGGCGTAAAGCTGACCCAGGGTCAACATAAGACAGTGAAATTCTGTTCTCTGTTACCATCTCAGCCCAGCTATGATTTGGGAATAGCATCCAGGAGATGCTGGATATGGGGAAACTTATCCTTCATATGAGGGATCCACATCGCTTCACTAAAGGTTTTCTCAAACCCAGGCTCCAAGGTGAGTTCTAAGTAATCCACCTGTCGTGCGAACATTTCAGCCTCTTTTCTCTTATCTACATTGAGAAGGGCTATACGAGATCCATCCCCAGCAGCATTGCCAACAGAATAGATATTTGCAAGTTCACAGTCAGGGAAAAGACCAAGCAATGCTGCAGACACTTTATCAATATAACTTCCAAAAGCGCCAGCTAATATGACCTTATCAACCTTCTCCACACCCAAATGACGCATCATGATCTTGGCACCTGCATACATAGCCCCTTTGGCTAACTGGGTTGCCCTCACATCGCTCTGGCAGATTACAATATCTGCGCCAATGGATGTTTCATTTGCCCAGGCAAGCACGAACTCTGGTTCGCCATTATTGACACGGAAACGAGGAGTCTTTAAATCCTTTTTAAACCGTCCTGTCCGATCTATAATTCCTGCGAGAAAGAGCTGTGGAAGCACATCAATAATCCCTGAACCGCAGATCCCCTTGGCTCCTACCTCCGCCATCTCTGTATTCCACCCTTCTTTGTCAATCACCTTGAAGCGAACCTCTTTTGTCTCTGGATCAATGACAATCTTTTCAATCGCTCCTGGGGCAGCACGCATGCCATATCTGATCTGAGCTCCTTCAAAAGCAGGACCGGTGGCGCAGGAAGAGGAGATGAGTTTGTGCCGATTCCCTAGGATAAGCTCACCATTCGTGCCAATATCAATGATCAACTCAATGCTATCTTGGAAATAAGGGGCTTCAGCAATCAGCACCCCCACATTGTCTGCACCAACAAAACCTGCTTCTATAGGAAGGACATGGGTGTAAGCCCCTGGAGCGATCTTGATACCGATATCGCGACCCGCACCTGTCTCTGGAGCTTCCTTTTCCGCATAACTGCCGCAGTTCAGACAACGCTTCGATTCCGCAATCGCTAATTCAAATTGATCAGCAAATCCTAAATTTACCTCTGCAAACCCTATCCGTTTCTCTGGTTTCAGAGGAGGTAAATCTTTCCTTGTCTCTTTTCCCACTCCTTCCAAAGGTACCTCTTTCACCTTCTTCAGCTTGGCCGGCCTTCCTTTTACTAAGTCTACCCCTTCAAGATAGAGTTCAATTGAAGTGGCAGCTTCCTGACCCGCACCCATCGCGGAAATAACATCTGAGGCGCCTAAGACAACATCGCCGCCTGCAAAAACTCCTTCCATATTTGTTTTTAAAGTAATAGGATCAACAGAAAGCGTTCCTGAATTGGAATATCTAAGCTCTTCAACAAAGGCTTTTTGATCGGTTCTCTGGCCAATAGCGATGATCAGTTGGTCAGCATTGATTTCAAAATCCGATCCTTTCAAAGGGATTGGAGCCCTACGACCACTTTCGTCCGGCTCTCCTAACTCCATGTGGAAGCACTGGATACCCGTGAAACGGCCATTATTTGTAATGACTTTGACAGGTGCCGCCAGGAAATGGAATTGCACTCCTTCTCTCTCGGCTTCGTCAATCTCTGTCTTGATCGCTGGCATCTCATCGCGAGAGCGACGATAAACTATAAGAACCTCTTCTGCTCCGAGACGTTTAGCCACGCGGGCAGCATCCACAGCTGCATTGCCACCGCCGACCACAGCAACCCGTTTACCTACCTGAACGGTATCCCCAGAATTGATCGTCTTTAAAAAGTCTAGGGCGTGGATAACCCCATTTGTGTCCTCGTTTGGGATGTTCAGCTTTTCACTCATCCATGCACCCGTAGCTAAAAAAATGGCCTTATAACCTTGAGCAAAGACCTCTTTCAGGCAATTCACTGGATGATTTGTCTTGATATCTACTCCCAATTCTTCTATGTAACTGATCTCGTTATCCAGGACTTCCCGGGGCCGCCGGTATACAGGAATACCATAGCGCAACATACCCCCTGCTTTAGGGTCGGCCTCAAATACAGTCACTGGGTAGCCTCGCCTCACCAGTTCGTAGGCGCAGGTCAGGCCTGCGGGCCCTGAGCCGATAATAGCAACCTTTCCCTCCTTCGTCTTCTCAACAGGAGTAGCTTTTGTCCTACCTTTCCTCAGTTCATGGTCAGCCACAAAACGATGAAGAGCGCGTATCGATAGTGCTTCATCCACCTTACCCCTTTCGCATTCTGGCTCACAGGGATGGGTGCAGACACGTCCGCATACTCCAGGGAAAGGCATGGCTCTTCTCACCTCTTCAAGAGCCTCATCAAACTTCCCTTGAGCAATAAAATATAAAAAGTCTTGACCACTGATCCCAGCAGGACAGGCAACCTGGCAGGCGGGGCAGCCACCAATTTCCACTGGTTCAGCTTCGGGAGCTATCTTGAGTCCCCAATCACGGGCTTTGATATCCAAGGAATGATGTAGAGCTGGTGGAAAGGGGGCTTGACCAATATTTTTAGGATCAATGTTTAAAAAGAGATGGTGCATACAGGTATTGCCAACGACAGTCATATCGAGGATGTCTGTGCGTTTAATCTTCGCAATAGTAGAGGCTTCTTCTATGATTCCATTGAGACCATCAATGATCGCTGTATTCATATGTTCAAGGCCTTTTTGGTTAGTCATGGTGTAACTGATCCGGGACATCACATCTTCGCCGTAAATCACCTGTGGATTCATCATGGAAGCCGTGGCGACCAATTTACCATCCGTCAAGTCACAGAGATAGCCTGCCAATGTAGTCGTTCCGACATCGACCGCAAGGCCGTATGCCTTTTTCACCAGTCCTGGTTCCACTTTGATCACTTCTCTGTTTTGCCAGACAGAAACTGTGATCTTCCAATCCCCTTGACGCACCGCTTCCTGCAAGCTAATAAGCGCCTGGTAGTCAATGGTGAGGTTTTTTAAACCGAGAGATTTCTCAAGTTCTGTTTCGAGACGTTCCCAGTCTGCAAGGGTGTCCGCCAAGGTGGCTTTCTTAATCTCTACATAATATTTTTTCACCGCCGGCTTCAGCTCGATATTGATTTCCCTGGCGGCTTTCCTTATCACTTGTTTCCCCATCCGACTCTCTTCAGGGACGAAAACAATGAGATCACCCAATATCTTTGCTTGACAGGCCAGACGATAACCACCGCTCTCCTGTTTCAAGCTGAAAAACTTTCTTTCTGTGGGCCCCATGGGAGAAAGGTGTTCACGACTCGATTCAATGCCGTATTTTTGAAAGAACCCTTGCTCAATCCTCACCTTACACTTTCCACAGACGGCTATCTCACCACATATACCCTCTATGTCTACACCCAGTAATACGGAAGCCTCCTTGAGTGTTTTGCCTTTTTCAACAGAACCTCTTCGGCCTGAAGGCTGAAAAATTACCTTAGGTTTCATTATTAGTCCTCCTTCATAATGAACTTATCTACTTTTGGATTCATAATGGTGGAATAATGGGAAAGAAAATGCTGCAAAATGTTTCCTGCCTCTGATAACAGATGAACAGATTTGATAGGCGGAAAAATTCCTCTATCGAGACAAAAATATATACAGCTCGTGAAGTTCCCGCCTTTTAAGCGGGGAACTTCACTCCAATTAAAATCAAGACGAAAACTGGCTAAACAGCTGTGCTCTACTTCGTTTTAGCACACGGAGGTATCGGTCAAGGAGCAGCTTCCAGTTGACGCTTCGCATGCATCTCTCGGAGCCTCGATATCATTTTGATGGCCTCCTGGACCGCATTGCCAGCATTTTCTGCATAGCCATCGGCCCCGAAGACATCCGCAATCTCTTTGGTCAGGGGTGCCCCACCCACCATAATGGCAACTTCTGGATTACGCTCTTTAATCATCTGAACGACCTTTTTCATGCCCATCATTGTGGTCGTCATCATGGCGGAAAGGGCAATGATGTTGGAATCCGTTCTGACCTGTTCTTCTGCAAACTTCTCTAAGGGGACATCGGCTCCCAGGTCGTGGACCGTAAAGCCAGCCACGTCGAACATCATCTTCACCAGGTTCTTCCCGATGTCGTGGACATCTCCCTGGACAACACCGATCACCACCTGTCCCTTGACCCTTTCCTTCATTTCCTTAGCCTTGAGATGGGGGCGGAGGATATTGAGTCCGGCATAGAGGGCATCGGCACACATCAGGATTTCAGGGACGAAGTACTCCTGTTTTTCATAGAGTTGTCCCACAATCTCCATGCCGGCTGCCAACCCGTTCATGATGGCATCAAAGGGATCCAATCCATCCTCAACCGCCTCATTGGACGCCACAATTACCTTTTCTTCGTCGTAATAAACAACTCCATCACTCAAACGTTTTAAAATGTCCTCTCTTTTTGCTTCGTCTACCATCATTTTCAAGCCTCCTTCTTCTTTTTTGATCCATATTCCTTGGTCGTTTCGACCATGGCTTTCATATTCTCTGCAGGCGTTCCGGGCCAGATATCACACCCTGGCCAAATGGCGTCGACTCCGCCATCAATGGCTGCCCTCACCTCTTTGACCACATCTTCAGGGGTGCCTTGAACCATCGTTTTAAAAGTGTTCAAATTTCCAAAGAGAAGGTTTCCGGGCGGAGGACCGATCTTCTGCCTGGACATCGCTACATCGTTTTGGTGTTCTACACTAATGGCATCATAGCCGCATTCATGCATAAAATGGACGATCTCATTGGTCTTGCCACAAATGTGCAGGATAACAGGTGATCCAATCTCTTCCCTCATTTTAACCATAAAAGGCTGGATCATCGATTTCCAAAGTCTCGGGCTGAGGAGGTCGACGGGGGTGCCCATCTCCCGCACATTGATAAAGTCTGCACCCGCCTTCTGATAGAGTTTGGCTTCGGCAATGAGGATATCCCTGAGAGGATTAAGGAACTGGATTACCTCGTTGGGTTTCTTGAATGTGTCTTTGAGGAGCTTAGTCAGGTCCGTCACTTGGCCGGCCAGAGTAAAAGGCCCCAGAACCCAGGATCCCACAGCCACTTCTTTCCCGATCTCTTTTTTCAAAATGCGGATGGCCTCCATTACGATAGGGAAACGGCCCGCATTTTCAAGATCTGAAGGTACCTTGATATCCTCAAAGGACTTGATATGCTTTTCCGGAATAGAAGGATAGAGTATATCTTCGGTTGTGTAATATTGAACTTTGCTCCCCATGACTTCAGCGGAAATGTTGAAGTCGAAGGGGACTATGGCACAGTCATAACCGAAGAGTTCGGGCGTCGCTTTTGCGGCCAAAGCCATCTTCCTGGCATCCTGGTGAACCTCATTGAAATGGAGGCCATACTTCTCCAAACCATCCATGGTAATGTTGCCCATGCCGCTGAAACAGGGAACAAAATCTACTTTTTCATGGTTCAGCAGCCTCATCACTTTCTCTCTCGAGCTTAAACCATTTCCACCCATTGAGCCTATACCTCCTTTCTGTTATTTTGGACGATCTTCGAAAGCTGATCCGTAAAATCTGGGAAAAGTTTTTTTAATGGAGAAGCCTCATTCCTAGGAAGCTCCTTCGTTTCGTTAAAAACAAGTGTACCCAGGATTGCATTGGCTGTGGCCACAGCCGGGAAGACCCAGGGTGCCCCCGAGATGGGCCCGTAGAAGAGGAAGTCACTCCAGAGAATGGAAGAGATGGCGTGCGTTGCTGCATCCAGTCCGATAAACCCCTCCTTTCCCCACATCTCCCTGGGCTCCTTCCACATATAGGTTCCGTTGGCCGAGGCGCATCCTGCTGGTAATCCAAATTGCTCCTTAACCATGTAGTTGGCTTGAAGGCTCATGGCGGTGGCGGGAAGGTTCATCACAGAAGTATCTACCAGAATATTCTCAATCCCCGATCCTTCAATGGATTCGAGGAGGTTCTTCAGTGATTTGATCCGGCCTGTTGGCATCTGATCGTCCTGATCAAATACGACCATCACCACCTGCTTGACACCTAATTCTTTTATTTCTGCCACCTCACTCTTCAAATCTGTGCTCCAGGGTGTGATACTGTTGTAAAGGAGGCGGTCCATTAATCCCAACTCAGCACCATATCGTGTAGCCTCCAGTCGAGGTTTAAGCATCCACATATCGATTGCAAATGGCATATCGGTCACGGAGACGAAAAAATCGATATAAGCCTTCATATCATCCCCTGA
>Ga0154839_1281_pt2 | contig 17242 bp, 16 predicted proteins | sample Rifle2008BG16ft_FD_116143 | JGI IMG/M metagenome (GOLD analysis project Ga0154839, IMG submission 116143) | Deltaproteobacteria bacterium RBG_16_47_11
GTGCGCACCGCAATCAAAGCCTTACGCAAGGCAGGCGCCACCCAGATCATTCTCGCTGTTCCGACTGCCCACCAGGAATCAATCCAAATGATCCTTGAAGAGGTTGAGGCTATTTATTGCCCGAATTTGAGAAGCGGTTACTCCTTTGCTGTGGCCGATGCCTATGAGCAGTGGAGCGACCTGGATGAACAGGAAGTCCTAAAAATCCTCCGGGAATTCCAAGTTGAAATAGTGGAATAGTGGAGTACAGCGAGTGGTGGTCATGCTACAGACTCTTTCTTTTGAGTTCCATTTTAGTCAATATTGATAGTCTCGTAAAAAGTCCGAAATCCGTCACTCCGGCGAAAGCCGGAGTCCAGAACCCATTGGAATAACTGGATTCCTGCTTTCGCAGGAATGACAAACTGGAGAAAATTTGACTTTTTACGAATCCATCAATATTGCGATATTCCAGTATTCCAATTATCCAGTTAAGAGGTAATTATTTTCTTTTATACGATCCCTTCAATTGAGCCTGGCCGATGATATGCCCTTCCATCGCCTTTTCAAGATCCGGCTTTGTTGCATTGGAATTTAAGCTCAGGACGGTATCCAGGATAAAGACTTTGAAGACATACCGGTGGGGCCGGGTCGGCGGACAAGGCCCTCCATAATTATTCTTTTTAAAATCATTCACTCCTTGGACTGCCCCTTCTGGAATTGAATTTCCCCTGATCTCTTTTGTCTTGGGATTGATGTTCCACAAGAGCCAGTGGACATAACTGCCCCTCGGCGCATCCTGGTCATCAAAGATCAGGGCTATCGATTTTGCCTCTGCAGGAGTATTCTCAATCTTAAGAGGCGGATTCACATTATCACCCTCACAGCCATATTTCTTAGGGATCGGCCCATTGTTTTCAAAGGCAGGACTCGATATTTTCAACTTTCCATCCTTAATTGTCTCGCCGCCCATTGTCTTGGAAATAAGAAAAACAAAATGAATAGAAAAAATGAATACAAAAAAGATCCACATGCGCCTCATTCTTTTTCACTCTTTCAGATAGGAAATAGCAGAGCGCATAGCGTAATTTGAATGGAATCAAATTGAGAGTCTGTCATTCCCGTGCTTGCGCGCCAGAGCGCCTCAGCGCTTAGGCGTGAAAACAGGATCCAATACCTACAAGAACAAAGACTGGATTCCTGCTTCCGCAGGAATGACAATATAATAAAAGGACAGGAAATCATATCCTGATCCAGCGGCGTTGGATCCCATAGTAAAGGAGAAGTCCTACCAGGTAAGCCACGCCCATATTCCACATCGCGGTGCCTGCGGTAATGACGAGAACGAAAAGGTTCTGTTTCTTCAGCTTGATGTCGCGGACGACCAAAGCCAGCTCCACACCGGCAAAGAAGAGAATAACACCCAAGATCGGGCGAGGAAAGAATTGAAAAAGCAGGGCCACAGAATCACTCAAAAAAAGACCGCTCAATAAAACAATAACCCCCAGGATCACCAACGCCCCTCCTGTCCTTGCGCCAAACCGGATATGGCCGGCCATGCCTCCAGCCCCATGGCACATGGGGACCCCTCCAATACAGGTGCTGATCAGGTTCATGATCCCATGATCCATACTGATGGTCTTCGCCTTCACCTTCCGGTCTGGAAAATGGGCATTGTTCTCGGCACACATCCCGATGATAGCATTTCCAAGCGTTAGCGGGGCTTGAGGAAGCCCTAAAATAACAAAACCTGCGAGGAGGTCCTTCCATGAAATCTTTCCAAAAGCCAGTTCCGGCCATCGAAAGCGCATGGAGAGGTGAGAGAGTTCTCCAAATAACTCCGGTTTTTGCACAAGAGCTACGAGGATCCCGTATCCGAGAAGGGCCAGCATGGCTGGGATCCGGCGATTATCTAAAAGGAAAAAGGTCAGGACGATCCCTCCAATGGCAAAGAGAGGATGATTCTTCATCATCCCTAATCCTTCGCCAATAAAACTTAATCCCAATCCCAGCATGATCCCGCGGACCACGGGTTTGGTGGTGACTTTCTCGATCCAGGTGATTGCTCCGGTGACACCCATCAAAAGCCAGAAGAGGCCGGTAAAGATTCCTGATCCCCAGATCATTCCCTGAGTAATCGTCCCGGCATGGGAAATGGCCATCCCTCCAATGGCCTTCATGGGCTGAATCGGGATCGGCGTCTTGAAATAGAGACCCACGAAGATCTTGAAGATTCCGAAAGCGACCAGAATCCCAAGGGGATCCATTTTGTTGAGGGTGATATAGCCCACAACAAAAGGGATTAAGGTACCCAAATCGCCAAAGGCCCCCGCGAACTCCATCTTGTTATAGTCATTACCCCATAGCCGCATGGCTGCCCCGTCTACCCTCACCCTACCCTCTCCCGTCAAGAGGCTGGGTCATAATGGGTAAATTGTTGAAAAATGTCATGCTGTACTTGTTTCAGCATCTAATAAAATCAAAAAGTTACGAGACCCTGAAATAAATTCAGGGTAACAAAATAGTAATTGCGACACACCCCCAAGGAGGATGGGATACTGGGGAATTAGGGTTTAACTCCAATATGAAGATAAGTAATCCCAAAGTCAAGAGGATATTTTTCTACATGAATCAATCCTGCTTCCTCCATCTGTCGAGAAAAGGTCTCCGGGTCTGGGAAGTTGATAATCGAGTCGGCCAGGTATTCATAGGCCCCAGGATTGTTTGAGAAGGCCTTGGCAATCTTTGGAAGGATCCAATTAAGATAAAGATGGTAGAACCCTTGAAAAAGGCAACTTCGAGGGGAGGTCATCTCCAGGACCATCGCTTGCCCCCCAGGCACCACGACTCGCCTCATCTCCCGCAAGGCACGGAGTTTGTTTGGGATGTTCCTAATCCCGAAGGCAATGGCAGCCACGTCAAAGGCATGGTCCGGAAATGGGAGAGCCAGGGCATCGCCCCTCATCAGCCAGATCCGATCCGAAAGCCCTTTATTCGCAATCTTCATCAAGCCAACCTTCATCATGGCCTGAACGAAATCGAGTCCTGTCACTTGAATGGATCGATGTTGCTGAGCCGCTTCAATTGCAAGGTCCGCTGTGCCTGTGGCCACATCCAGGAATCGGCCGGTTCTAAAAAAACGCATCTTTCGAACGGTGAATCGTCGCCAGGCGATGTCCCGCCGAAGGCTCAGGAGATGGTTCAGGAAATCGTACTTCCCCGTGACCGTAGAAAAGATCTCCTTGACTGCCGAGATCCGCTCGGCATCGGTCATCTTCCTCACCAGTGCATATTTCCGTTCAATTCTCTCTTTCACGGACAGGCACCCCTCTCCTTACCCTTATCATCTGATGGTCATTTTAAACCATAATTCCCTTCCTGCCAACGGGAGACCGTGCCCTGCTTCCCGGTTCTTATCAAAAGACAACCAGAATTCGGGACGAAAGACAATAGATGCGAAAATGGAAGTGGGTCAGCAGACTGAGTTCCGGCTTGATATCCTCAGGAGTCTTGATTATGATGTTGGTATGAAAGGATTTTTTAACCGACTTCTCCGAATCGATCTCTCTAAGAAAAAGACAGCCATCGAGCCTGTCCCGGAATCGATTCTCCAAACCTACCTGGGAGGAAAGGGCTTAGGGTCCTTTCTCCTCCTCCGGGAAAACCCTTCCCGGATCGATCCTTTTTCTCCACAAAACCGGCTCATCTTCACCCTTGGCCCTCTGGCGGACACCCCTTTCTATGGCTCCAGCCGTTATGCTGTTTTTACCAAATCGCCCCAGACAGGGATCTATTCTGAATCCTACTCAGGAGGAAAGGCAACGCTTTCCTTCAGCCGGGCGGGTTATGATGCCGTGATCATTGAAGGAAAAGCGAGGGATCCCCTCTTCCTTGAAATCAGTGACGAGGGAGTAGCCTTCCATCCATGCCAAGATCTCTGGGGAAAGGAGACCTACGAAGCGGAAGAAGCGATGCTTCGAAAAATTGGGAGGAAGGAAGCAGGGGCATTGACCATCGGTCCGGCCGGAGAAAATCTTGTCAAGTTTGCCGTGATCGAGAGCGAACGGTGGCGCTCCCTCGGAAGGGCAGGCATTGGGGCTGTCATGGGATCGAAAAGACTGAAGGGGATTGCTTTCCACGGCAAGAAGCGCCGGGACCTGGCTGACCGACCCGCTTTAAAAAGGTTGGCTCAGGAGTTCAAAGAACGGGTTCAAAGGAACCCCATTGTTCCTATGTATAAGAAATATGGTACCCCGATGCTCGTCTCCATCATGAATACGATCGGCGCCTTTCCCACACAGTACTGGTCCCGGGGAACGTTGGAGGGTTGGGAAGGGATCAGCGCCGAGAGCCTCCTGGAGCGCTGCAAGGTGGACTCCCTGGCCTGTCCTTACTGTTTCATGGCCTGTGGAAAGGTTTCTGAGGTGAAGGAAGGCAGGCACCAGGGCCTGCGTATCATGGGGCCCGAGTATGAAACGATCTATGCCTTTGGCGGGCTCTGTATGGTCGATTCCATTGAAGAGATCATTTATCTCAATGACCTTTGCGATCGCCTGGGAATGGATACCATCACAGCAGGGAACATGGTGGCCTTTGCAATCGAGGCCTCTAAGAAAAGGAGGATTGAAGAAAAGATCGAATATGGAGATGTCGATGGTATTCACGAGGTCTTAAAGAAGATAGCCTTTCAAGAAGGGATTGGCCGTATTCTGTCGCAAGGGGTTCGTCATGCCGCAGCCGTCTGGGGAATGAAGGAACAGGCCATTCATGTAAAAGGCCTTGAGCCCGCAGGCTTCGACCCGAGGGTCTTGAAGGGAATGGGACTGGCCTACGCCACTTCGGATCGGGGGGCCTGCCATCTGAGGGCAACCTTCTATAAGTCTGAGCTCTCGGGCCAGATCGATCCGAGCAGAATAAAAGGGAAGGCAAAACTCTTCGTCGACTATGAAGACAAGATGACCCTCTTCGATGTCCTCATCCTCTGCCGTTTTTATCGAGATCTCATCACCTGGAAGGATCTCCAGGATATCGTGAAATTCTCCTGCGGTCTCTCTCTGAGAAAGAAAGATTTAAGAGCGATGGCCTCTTCGATCATTGCTTTGGCCCGGAGTTTCAATCAGCAGGAAGGAATGACGAAGAAGGAGGATAAGCTTCCCCGCCGTTTCTTTCGGGAAGTGCTCCCAGGTACAGGAAAAACGATTCAGTCCAAAGACCTCGAAATCATGCTCAAGGAGTATTACCAACTCAGAGGTTGGGGATAACCCCTTTACGACCCCTCTTCAACGTGATAAAATTTGATCCGTAAGGCTACGCTATGGTTCTGAAGAGCCTAAAGACAAAGATCCTTCTCAGTGTCATTATTGCTGTGGTGGTGATTGAGGGACTTTTCCTTTACCTCAATATCCGATCCCTCTCCCAGCAGATGATTGAAAAAACGGAGGAGGAGGCCTTTAATCTCAGCGAAACGATCCGTCTAAGCATCCGTAACGCCATGATCAAGGATCGGAGGGATGAGTATCAACGAATCATCGATGATGTTGCGGAGAGAAAAGGGATTTCGGAGGTCAGAATCTTTAATAAGCTGGGTGAGATCACCGTCTCCTCGGATAAGTCGAAAGTTGGAACTGTTGTTGATAAAAAAGCCGAGGCCTGTTTCGGGTGTCACCGTGAAGACGAAGCCAAGGTTCTTCTCCCCTCGGATAGTAAGACCCGAATTTACCATAGAGAAGACCAAAGCCTCTTAGGATTGATTAACCCGATTTACAATGAACCTTCTTGCTACCCTTGCCACCCTAAAATTCTGAATGTCCTCGGCGTCCTGGACACCACGATTAGCCTTGAAGCTTTTGAGAAGGAAAAGGCCCAGATTTACAGACAGATGATGATCTCAGGGATCATCAGTGTTGTCCTGCTCAGTTTTTTGCTCAGCCTCCTGATCACTCGATTTGTCAACCGACCCATCGATAAACTTCTGGCTGCGACGAAGAGGGCTGCCGATGGAAACCTGGATCAGGCCGTTGTCATTCGATCCCATGATGAACTGGGAGATCTCTCGGAATCGTTCAATAATATGATCACCGAACTGAAGCGGTCTCGCAATGCCATCGAAGAATGGACACAAACACTCGAACGCCGTGTCCAGGAGAGAACCCAGGAGCTTCAACAGGTTCAGGACCAGCTCCTCCATGCCGGGAAGATGGCTGCCCTGGGAGAGCTCGCAGCAGGTGTGGCCCATGAGATTAATAACCCTCTTACAGGGGTCCTCACCTTCAGTTCCCTCCTTCTCAAAAAGGTGGATGAGAATCATCCCTGGAAAAAAGACCTCGAAACCATCGTTCAGCAGACCTCTCGATGCCGAAATATCGTCAAGGGGCTATTAGATTTTGCCCGTCAAAGGAAGCCGGATAAGAAGCAGTGGGACATCCACACCCTGCTTGAGAGGACGATCCGCCTCGTTGAACAACAGGCTCCTTTTCAGAATATCAGGATTATCAAGGAATTTAAAAATGACATTCCGATGCTCTATGTGGACGGGGATCAGATTCAGCAGGTCTTTATGAACATCATCCTCAATGCAGGCGATGCCATGGCGAAAAAGGGTGGCACGCTGACCATCAAAACAGCATCGAAAGACGGAATAGCTGAGGTCTCCTTTACGGACACAGGGCCAGGTATTTCGAAGGAGCACCTCCAAAAACTCTTCGACCCGTTCTTTACAACGAAAGAGACAGGAAAAGGAACAGGCTTAGGGCTTGCCATCAGTTACGGCATTATTCAGAGTCATAACGGGGATATTAAGGTGGAAAGTGAAGAGGGGAAAGGGGCAACTTTCCGGATAAAACTTCCGCTCGAATCCGGAAACTCAATTACCGCGTGAGAAACATTGCCTGTATGATCTGAGACTAATTCACGTTTTTAATCATCTCTGCCAGACTATCCTCGGCCGGCTTCTCTTTTTCAAACCCTGCGATGCCGATAAGGTAAAATCCCCTTTGAACGACGAGAACCTTCCCTTTGTAAGGATCTTCACCCCTCAATGTGTTGGCACCAAACCGCGGAGGAGTCTGTGCTTGGACCCTTCCCCTTTTTATTAGGTAGTCCTTGTAGGCTTTTAGGGCTTTTTTAGTATTCTCTGTGTCTTTAAATATTGCCAGGAAGAGATTAAATTCTTTTTGTTCTCCCCCACCCTTACCCTTAGCATCGACCTTTGTTTGATTCTCAACATTAATCTCAGCCTTAACCTCTTCGTCTTCAATATAGGTCCCCTGAAATCCCCTTTTCAAAAACCGATGACCCAGCAGGCCCTCGGAAAAATATTGAATCGATCCGGGTTTGAGGCCTTTGGTTGGGAAAAAACGGATCTCTTTAGGTGATGGAGAAGGATCCAAAATCCTCGATGAAACCAAAAGGACCAACTCCTTCATGGTGGATGGATAAGGCTCGGTCGCGTAGAGCATGACAAAGTACCTGCCCTTATAGAAGAGGATAGAGTGGTCATCGAAGTAGGAATCCAATCCAATTCCTCCAGGTCGATCCCCGGTTCTAAATCTTGAAAATATTCCAAAGGCCTGGAGCACACTCCCCATATCATAGATGTCCATTTCGATCTGGTGCTCAGGTTTCTCTCGATGTTGATAGATGGCAAAAACAGACTTCTGATATCCGTATTTAAAATAGAGCTCGGCCTGGCCATCAATATGTTCGAAGAGGCTCTTCTTGGTATAAAGACGAGGCCCTTCGATCAAACCCCATCCTTCAGGAAGGTCTTTGGGAAGGAGGGACTCGATAGCCATCGCCCATGACGGAATACCCGCCAAGGCAAATACGCATAGAAACATTGATAAACCCATTAGACTTATACGATTCATCCAATTCGTCATGAAAAACTATGTGAAAATATGCCTGGCCATTTTTATCTGAGCCTTTATATCAAGCCCTCTCCGGCAGGTGATTGAACAGGAGGGGCAATCCGCGCACTGCTCAATTGTCTGGGAGGTCCTTGCAGCTTCCAAGGTCTCTTTGGCAAGCTCATCATTCTGGTATCCGGCATGATACATCACGGCTCTTAAATAGTTGCCATAAGGAATGCCGTAGGGGCACTCTCCAGTACATCCTCCACAAAGGGTACAGGACCTTCCCTTTAAGAAGGCTTGATACCCTTTTAATTGATTCAAATCCCCCCTTGAAATCGTGATCCCCATCACAGCCGCGCATTCGTCGATCTGTTCAATCGTAGTCACACCGGGCACAGCTATTGCCACGTTCTGATCGTTTATTACATATTTGAGCGCAGCCTGATGGGGACTCAGACCCTCCATCTTTCCTTTCTTGTAGCCTCCCGCCTGGGTCTTCATGGCAACAATCCCTATTCCGGCTTTTGATGCTTGAGCAATCGCTTCTTTTAAATCTTTGGAGTACGTAAAATTATATGAGACCAAAGCGACCTCATGATAAGGTAATGTTGACGCCGCTCTTAAAAGGGAGGCCATATGGCTATGAGCAGAAAAACCCGTGAAACGGGCTTTCCCCTCCTTCTTCATCTTCGTCATAAACCCAAAGAGCCTCTCATCTGAAACCTCCTCAGAACGATGGAGGTCATGCCATACGAGCACGTCGATATAATCGGTTTTTAATCTTCGGAGGCTCCTTTCCACCGATTGTCTCATCCGCTTTTCATCATGGTCATGAACCTTCGTCTGGATAAAGACCTTATCCCTTTTCCCCTGGAAGACCTTTCCTACCATCTCCTCATTGTTTCCCCTCATATAGCAATCGGCTGTATCATAAAAATTGATCCCGAGATCAAAGGCCCGCTGAAGCACTGCCGGGTCGCTACAATTCATCACCCCCATGCCAACAGTGGTCACTTTTAACCCTGTCTTTCCAAGGATACGATGTTCAAGAGCCGGGGATTTATTCGTTTTTCCGGACGAAGAACTTACCTTCAAAACATGAGGAGTCGTGATTCCCAGAAGGGCCGTAGCTATGCCTTTCATAAACTTCCGTCGTCCCATCTTCTTAGAGAACATCTAAACCTCCCGAGGGATGCCTATTTATATTCCTCACAAACTTTATTATACTTTATCCAACCGGATTTTCAATGGTGATAAAAAGGCGATACAAATATTTATCATGATTGAGGAAGGCTCTTACATGGGCCACTCTCCTCATGCCGGGCTCAAAAGGAAATGAAGAATAGCGAAGAGGAAAGGCACGACCATGTTAAAATTGTTTAACAGCCTTGGGAAAAAGTTAGAGCCCTTCAAACCCGTAAATCCAAACCTCGTCACCCTATTCACCTGTGGCCCTTCCGTCTATCAGAGGTCTCATATCGGAAATTTCAGAACCTTTTTGTTTGAGGACATCCTCGTCCGATACTTGGGGTACTCTGGCTATCCCGTCAATAGAGGCATGAATTTTACCGATGTGGAGGATAAAGCGATTCAGGAAGCCAAGGCCAGAAACATAAGCCTTAAGAATCTCACAGACCAAAATATTGACAATTTTGTCCAAGAGATGAACCTCTTGCGGATGAAGATCCCGGATCATCTCGTGCGGGCCTCCGAAGCTATTGACCAATCTGTGGAGATTATAGAGCAGCTTCTTAGCCTTAAAATTGCTTACTGGTACCGGGGAAATGTTTACTTTGATCCCTTGAAATTTCACGGGTTTGGGGCGCTTTTTGGGTTGGATATGGCGAAGTGGCCCGTCAAAAAGAGGAGATTTCATAAAGATACCTATCCTGGGATGAACTGGAATCTCGGAGATTTTATCCTATGGCACGGATGTAAGAAGGGAGAGAATACCTGCTGGGATACAAGGATTGGAAGGGGTAGACCCTCCTGGAATATTCAGGATCCAAGCATGGTCATTAAGCATTTCAATGAAGCCCTCTCCATCTATTGTGGCGGTTTTGACAACCTCTTTCGCCATCACGACTACTCACGAGCCATCCTTGAATCGGTCAGGCCCTATCCCATGGCGAGGTTCTGGCTTCACTGTTATCACCTGGTGGTGAATGGCCAAAAGATGTCCAAAAGCAAAGGAAATATTTATTACACAGATACCCTCGTGGATCAAGGGTATGATATGGATCAAATAAGGTTCTTTTTAATCTATGGCCATTACCGGAAAAAGCTCAACTATTCGGAGTTGACGATTCGCCTGGCAGCAGACAGATTGAAAACATTTAAAGAAATGGTGAAAGCCCTCAAAGGCAGGACCGATCAAGATGCGGACACCAGGGTTGATGAAGCCGCCATGGGCAAAATCAAAGAAATATTTACCGGCAGAATGGATGATGATCTCGATGTAAAGGGAGCCTTTGATGCACTGTACGATTTTGTTATTACCACTGATACAGAGGATCTTACCCCATCGATTGCCTGTGGGTACTTGAAGGCCCTTAAAGACATCGACCAGGTCTTCCAGGTTCTCTTTTCAGGGAACTGAAACGGGGTCTTTTTTTCTTGACATAAAACTCTCCTTTTTATATATTCGACGTATCCTATAGAGATTGGAGGGAAATGAACATGAAGAAGCAACTGGTTGGTGCAGTATTGGTGGTGGTGTTGCATTTGTTGGCTGCCTCGGCGCTTGCAATCGACATCTGGGACGAAGCAACCATTAAGGACAACTCCGCAGGGTCGACAATTAACCAATTACAGTACGGGGTTTTGCAGACGCATGATCTGGAGGCTGTGGGAGGGGTTGCTGACGAGGACTGGTACGTCATCGCTCAGGGGATAGGACGCTCCTATCAGGTAACCGTCACGCAACTCACAGGCGACGTGCCCATCTCGAACGCGGACTTCCTGACGCTTTGGGATTCAACCGGAACGACCCTTTATATTACAGCCGGGGCCGGCACGACCGGTAAAACTTTTCGATGGATCGCGTCCGCTTCAGCGACCCCTCGTGTCTGTGTCAAGGGCTCTTCCACGACCACATCGAAGTCCCAATACTCGATTGTCTTCGACGAAACCACGCTTTCCTGTCCCCGATTCAACAACGCAGGCACCCAGGTCAGCGTGCTGATCATTCAGAACACTTTCACGACAGCTTGCGATGTCACTGTAAGGTTCTTTAACGAAGCAGGGGCTCTGTTGGGAACCCATGACGCACCCGTAGGTGCTTATGCTACATTGGTGCTCCCCGCGGCCAGCGTGCCAAACATCTCCGGACAGAAGGGCAGCGTGCAGGTATCCAACTACTGCAACGTGGGTTCGTTGAAGGGAAAACTCGTCGCCCTTGAACCTGCCACCGGGTTCAGCTTCGATACAATTTGCGAGACACGGTAGGTATCTGCCAGGCATTGGAATCACCCGCCACCACTCGCACAAGACTGCAGAGCGATGGCATCCTGTCATTGGGCCAAAGATAAAGAACAGTCTTAGTTATTGATAATTAATGATTTTTGATTTACGTTGCTTCAAAGGGAAGAAATGCCTATGCCAGAATATACAAAAGACCATGCCCGGGCTGGGATCGAGGTCCCTCTTCCAAGGATTGAATGTTTTGAAAATCAATTCAAGAATTACGAGATCACCATCTCCATCCCGGAGTATACCTCCGTCTGTCCAAAGTCCGGATTGCCCGATTTTGGTATCCTTACCATTCGATATGTTCCCAACAAGTGGTGTGTGGAACTAAAATCTCTGAAGATGTATCTCCTCGCCTATCGAGATTTGGGAATCTTTTATGAGAATGCAGTGAATCGGATCCTCAGGGATTTTGTAAAGGCATCCAAACCCGTGAGCGCAGTAGTAACAGGTGAATTTAATATACGCGGAGGGATGAAAAGCACCATCGAAGCCTCATACCCTCCAAAGCCTAACAGAAAGAAAGACAAACCACACTAAAAGTCCACTTTTGTCCTCTCTGCCTGGAGGGGCTTAAGGTGACAGGTCTCATTCATTAACGACAGAACGTACTTCTCATTTCGATGTTGAATCAGATTGATCGCTGTCGTATCCTGGCTGATCTGCCAGAAATGGGAATTATCTAAACCCAGAATTCCACAAATAAGAACCTTATTGATGACCCGGTGGGAAACGAGGACGAGCGTCTTTTCGGGATGTCCGTTAATTACCTCCTTTAGGGCAGCCATTGCCCTGACTCGGACTTCATTCAAGGTTTCTCCCCCCGGGAATTCCACATGGTGGGGTTCCTCCTTCCACAGTTGATAGCGTTCACCATCTTTTTCACTGACTTCCTTCAAGGAATGGCCTTCCCAACTCCCAAAGCTCATATCCACGAGTCCGTCTAAGGGCTGAACTTCAAGAGAATGAAACTGGGCAATCTTTTGGGCTGTCTGCCTGGCCCGAGAAAGGGGGCTTGAGTAGATGGCATGAATCTCTTTATGCCTGAAGTACTCCCCGGCTAAATCAGCCTCCTTTAAACCCGTTTCGTTAAGGGGAATATCCGTTCTCCCCCGAAAAACCTCTTCTTTATTCCATGCCGTTTGTCCGTGACGGACCAGATAAATGGATGTCATCTTTATCCCTCGGGAAACATGGGGTTAGGTTATAATGGTATTGATCAGATGTTGCATCTTTATTCCTTTATCATTTTTCAACGCCCAAAGGCAAGAAGAGATTTTTGTTCCCTAAGACAAAAAATGGCTTGCCAGGGGGCGGACCGTTAGCTTAAACTATCAGTCACCTCCCTTTTATTAGGAAATGATGATCAGAACAAGATTCCATGACATTTTTCTAACTCAAATCCCCATTATCCAGGCCGGAATGGGCCCGGTTTGGTGTCAACATTCCGGTTTCAGAAGAGTTTATCCCCACCGCTGCCAGATTAATCCATTGTGTGATGAGCAGAGTAAAAAGCGACCCTGCCGTTAGAGAGAAACTAAAAACGATGGTGACTTCTGCAGGGGATCCCTTCCCATGGTCAAAGGAACCTGGAGCTAAGAAGCTCCCAGAATCCATCGCGATTAAGAAGCATCTCCCTGAAATGCTATGGGTTCATGTGGTTCCCTCAGTCCGGGCAGCATTACGATGTGTCAAAGCCGGCGTGGATGTGATTGTTGCATCAGGCCGTGAAGGAGGAGCCCATTGTAGCTGGCGAGATACAAGCACGATGGTTCTTCTCCCTGAAGACGTCAAACAGGTTGACCCCATGCCTGTCGTGGCAGCGGGCGGATTTGCAGATGGGGTTTCATTAGCTGCGGCCCTTGCGATGGGAGCCATAGGGGTTCAGATGGGGACTCGCTTTATTGCAACAAAAGAGAGTGATTTTGATCAGGCGTGGAAAGAATTGGTCATTAAAAGCACGGAAGAGGATGCCTTAGTCGCCCGCGGATTTTTTGGACCCATGCGCTTTTTGCGGAATCGTCGTGCTCTAAAACTTGTCGACGCCACACTCCGGGGGGCTCCAGACCTTTATAAGGGCAATCCATGCGGGTCCACCCAGGAAATCCTCGATTTGGAAATTGATGGATTGAACAATTTATTCCAAGGCAAGATTGATGAGACCCCTGTCTTGGGGGGAACCGTGGCTGGGCGCATTCATGACATCCCTGCGGTTCAAGAACTTTGTGATCACATCATGAAAGAGGCTGAGGCCACGATCAGAAATCTCCCGTCCTTAATCGTCTGATTCAAAAAGGCCGGGCAGGTTCAGGAATCATGATGACTTTTCAGGATGGGATGATCCCAGGCTTTCTCAAAAAAATAATCTAAAACCCTTTTTGAGCTTTTTTCTTTTATCGCTACCATCCTTCCATCAACCTCTTTTTTTAAACTGAAAAAGCCCCTCTCATTAAAGAGCAATAAAAGAAGATCTTTCCAGCTAATATCACATGGGGCATAGCGCATAGCGCATGGCGTATCAGAGTTAACCCTTCCCTTGTCCTTACCCTCAAACTCAGCCTTAGCCTCAACCTGATCTTCATCCTCAGCCTCAGCCTTAACCTTTTCTTTAAGTATGTGAGAGAGTTCCCTCCAGGTGATCCCTTCCTCTAACTCTTTCTTATCCATCTTTCCCTTAATAAAATTGATCACCCTGGCAAGACGAAAGAGGGTGACCAAATCGATGCGCCTAAACTCATTCGTCTCGATGGGGAAGGCACTGGAACGCCATTGAGAGGGATGGATCGGTAGCAACCCTTCTCTCTTGCATTGTTCAAAAAGCGGTGTCCCGGAAACGGGATAATAAATACTGGGACCAATCAAAACCCTCTTTTCCATCAGATAAATCAGGGTATCTATCATTTCCTCAAGCGTCTGTCCAGGCATGCCAAAGATCCCATAAGCAATCACGTGAAGACCAACGTGGCCCGTACCCTCAAGGATTTGATCAAACTCGATCATCGCTTTTGGTCTTCTCATTCTTTCTTTCGTAAGAACATCAGTGCTGACAAAGGAGAGGTTAATGGTGTGAAACCCTGCTTTTTTCATCAGCCCAAGAAGCTCTCCATCCATAGAGGCGAAGGAAACCCCGTTCATTGCAGAGAGTTCAAGATTCCCTTCTCCAAAGGTCCCGACAATCAGTTTTATCAAATCCTTTCCTCTTTTTCGGTCAAAGGTGAAGTTATCATCCTCGATATCAAAAACCTGAATGCCAAACCGCTCCCGGCAATCCTTCATCTCTTCAACGATGGCTTCCGGCGATCTCGTCCGGAAGGCATTCCCCATAACGAGACGGGCTGAACAATAGGTACACCTATGTGGACAACCCCTGCTGGTAATCAACATGGTTAACCGCTTTTTCTTTATCCGGTATCGATCCAGATCAAGGAGATCCCTTGCAGGATAAGGGAGGCTATCCAGATCCTGTACAAAGCTTTGAAGGGGGGTAATCTTGATTTCTCCATTTTCTCGATAACCGGTTCCATCGATTTCCCTGATTCCTTCCACACCCCTTTTTTCGATTCTTTCCAAAAGGAGAGGGAAGCGGATCTCTCCTTCCCCTAAAACAGCATAATCGACATAGGGGCTTCTTAAGATACCTGCAGGATCACCACTCACATGGGATCCTCCCATGACCACGATTTTCCTTCGGTCCCAATCTTTGATGAGTCGGGCAATCTCCAGAGCCTCACCATGATAGGGGGTAAAAGAGGAGGAAATTCCAAAGACATCTGCCTCTGAACTTTCAATCCTCTGTCGGATTTCCTCCCTACCTATTCCAAAATGGTAAAAAGCGCTATAAAGTTTGAATGGACTCCTGTCGTCGAAGGGATAGTAGTCTCGAAGATAAGAAAGTTCAGGTGGAAGAGGAATAGACTTCTTCTTTTCGATCTGGCAGTCAAGGATCTCTACTTCATGACCGTGTTTTCTTAATGAGGCAGCAAGATAAGCTAAACCAATGGGTTGTGTCCGCGCGGAGGTTCGGTAGAAATCCCTAATGGGTGGCTGGATAAGGAGGATTTTCATAGCTATTACAAAGGAGCTAAGAAATCATAGGCTGCTGGGTGGAAGGTTCTCATATCCTGGGATGCGAAGGTCGGGTACCATCATCATGGTCGCTGTACCATGGGCGACGAGGGCCCCTTCCCCATTCCTGACGTGAGCCTCTCCCAGGGATAGAGTCCTTCCCATTTTGATACACCGGCCTTGTGCCACGAGTTTTCCTTTCTGGGCCGGTGCAAGGTAGTTGAGCTTCATTTCTACAGTGGTTAGCCCCATCCCCTTTTCCACCTGAGGGAAAACAGCCCAGAAGGCCGCTGCATCCACAACCGAGGCAATAGCTCCTCCATGGACCATCCCAAAGGGTTGGAGGTGCTTCTCTCCCAGTTTTACCTCCAAAAGACACATTCCCCATTGAAGGTCCTTGATTTCCATGGAGAGGAGCGAAAAATAGGGACTTCGGTTCACAAGCATCGCCACCGCCTCAGTATACCTCGGGTTCAGTTGCAACTCGGACATCAACTCTCTCCTTTTTGATGATTTGACAGATCACAATCGAAGTCAGAGATATCAGGTCTCCACTCGTCTTGTCAAAAACCAATTCTATCTTAAGTTATGGGTATCTCAAGATTCAAGTATTATTATTTTAGGATTCCCCTCTATAATCGACCCTAAATGATTTAATTCTTCCTTGTTTAACAGAGATTTTTGGGGTATCCTGGATGATGATGTTATCTTGCCAGATTTGTATTTAAGAGGGGGGATTCCCATTGGGTAAACATCTGGTCTTTGTCGGTGGAGGACATACTCACCTTACCTCCCTCAAAGATCTCTCGAGTTTTAGGAAGCGCGGCCATCAGGTGACGCTGATTAGCTCCTCCCCTTATCATTACTATTCTGGTATGGGGCCGGGGTTACTGTCTGGGATCTATCATCCCTGGGAAGCACGTTTTCATATAAAGAAATTAGCAGAGGATCAAGGTGCCACTTTCATAAGAGGTAAGGTTGTAAAGATAGATCCGGACCGGCACCTTCTTTTCTTATCCTCTGGTGTGAACGTCGATTACGATATCGTTTCATTTAACACAGGAAGCGAAGTTCCCATCGAGTCACTGACCACAACACCCTGAGATAACATCGTTACGGTGAAACCGGTGGTCAACCTTTTCAAGACCCGCCCTATCATTTTAGATGCCATCAATAGGAACAAGGCCCTAAATCTGGTAGTGCTGGATAAGAAATGGAAAGCACATAACGAAAACAATCATACAAGTCAACCCTTCGGCCCCCCGGGATAAATGCTGGGGGTTGACATAGAACTCTTTTCTTTGTATATTCAACCCAGCCAAAAGCGAGTTCTTATCATTTGAGGGGAGGGTTGAACCATGCCAATTCTTGATGGCAAAGAGCAGGAACGACAGGGGGTCATGGAGACAGCTAACCTCATGGTTGTTTCAGCCAGGACAGCTCCAAAGAGCGGAGGAGTAGATGATATCTTTACGGCTATCGTCTATGGGCAAGAGGTAGAAGACCTGGCTGCTGATATGGAGAGGATAGCAGCGGAGCGAAAAATAGAAGCTTGGACACAACAGGCACAAAGCGTGAAGAACTCGGATGTGGTCGTTCTAATTGGTGTAAGGGGGACGAAACGATATGTAACCAATTGTGGAGCGTGCGGCTATGGGTCCTGCGATGAGTTTGAAATAGCAGAGAAAAGGCTTAGACAGGACTTTGAGGGGCCGACATGCATTTTTAAGGCACTGGACCTTGGAATCGCCGTAGGTTCCGCAGCGAAGACAGCTAGTATACTCAACGTAGATAACCGCATTTTCTACCGGATCGGCGCGGCAGCCAAGCGGCTGAATTACATGCCTGAAGCAAGCATCCTCATGGGAATCCCTCTC
>Ga0154839_1311_pt2 | contig 17081 bp, 17 predicted proteins | sample Rifle2008BG16ft_FD_116143 | JGI IMG/M metagenome (GOLD analysis project Ga0154839, IMG submission 116143) | Deltaproteobacteria bacterium RBG_16_47_11
GCCTACGAAGAGGCATTGGCCATTGTTCAGAAGGAGAAAGAGAAGGTCATCCAGGTGGGTGGCCTCCACGTATTAGGAACCGAGCGGCATGAGGCCCGGCGCATTGACAACCAATTGAGAGGAAGATCCGGGAGACAGGGCGATCCGGGGTCCTCCCGATTCTATCTTTCTTTGGAGGATGACCTTCTGAGGATTTTTGGCTCAGAGAGGATTTCTAACATTATGGACCGGCTGGGGATTGAAGAAGACCAGCCCATCGAGCACGGACTGGTGACGAAGGCGATTGAGGGCGCTCAGAGGAAAGTGGAGGCCCATAATTTCGAAATACGGAAGCACCTGTTGGAATACGATAATGTGATGAACAAACAGAGGGAAGTGATCTATTCCCAGCGGAGAGAGGTTCTCGGTAGCGAAGACCTTAAAGAGACGGTCACGGAAATGGTCGAAGAGCAGGGGGAGGGGCTCGTTGATTTTTATACCGATGAGAAGGAACACCCCGAGGATTGGGACCTGAAGGCACTTCAGGACGCCGTTTATCAACAATTTTCCTTTAAGTGGCCCGTCCCCTCCTTAGAAGAAAATGGGATGAAGAGAGACCAGTTGAAGGAAATGATCGCTCAGAGTGCGAAGGACGTTTACCAGAAGAGGGAGGAGGAATTTGGAGCACCCATGCTTCGATACCTGGAGAAGGTGATTATGCTCCAATCGATTGATTATTATTGGAAAGACCACCTCCTTGCGATTGATCAGTTGAAGGAAGGGATCGGTTTGAGAGGTTATGCTCAGAAAGACCCGCTCATTGAATATCAAAAAGAAGCCTATCAAATGTTTCTTGAGATGCTGGACAGGATAAAAAAGGATACCGTTGAAAAACTCTTCGCCATTCAGATGGCCAAGGAACAGCAGGAAGCGAAAGAAATAAAGATGGAACGGAAACAGACTTTTGTCATGAGCCGGGGAGAGGTAGCCCAGGGCGGGGGCGGAAAGACAGAGGACGGGAAAGGCGTGACCGTTCGACGGGAAGGGAGGAAGGTGGGGCGGAATGACCCCTGTCCCTGCGGGAGCGGAAAGAAGTACAAACGGTGCTGCTTACCCAAGGAGGAAGAGACAAGAGCCTAAATATTTGAGAATGCAGATTGCGGAATGCAGCATTAGATTCTCAGAAAATTCAAAGTGAATCCAAAAGATCATTCCAAATTTCAAAGTTCACAATACTTTAGTTCTCTAAGAACTCATTGGGTGTGTCAATCATTGTGTCATTCCCGTGAAAACGGGAATCCAGGCTTGTCCCTGTGAAAACAGGGAACCAGTATCTGAGGACCATGGATTCCCCGCATCAGGTGCGGGGCAAGCTCTGCTGGAGTTTATCCCGATGAAAATCGGGGCAGGAATGACAAACCTTATAGGATAGGTTTGTTTTATGGCTTTTAAAGCGTTAAATTGATACCAAAGTTCAACTGGCAAATGAATGACAAAATGATCCAATGTCGAAACATTTTCGCCTTTCTAAATTTTGTCATTTAACATTAGATTACTCACCCATTAATTCTCCTGACTAAAGGGTCAATGTGAGGACATCAAATGAAGCCGCTCGATTTTAAAGTGCAGGGTTTTCTTTTTTCGGGGATTGCAGCAGGGATTAAGAAGGATGGAAAGAGGGATTTAGGCTTAATCTATTCCGAGGCTCCTGCTCAAGTGGCCGGGCTCTTTACCACGAATGCCGTGAAAGCAGCGCCCGTACAATTGGATATGGAGCGTCTGAAGAGAGGCCTCTGCCAGGCCATCCTTGTGAACAGCGGGAACGCGAATGCCTGTACAGGGAGTCGAGGGTTGGGAGATGCCAAAAGGATTGCTTCGTTGGTCGCAAAAGAGCTGGGAATCAACGAACGGTTGGTATTTCCCTCCTCCACGGGTGTGATCGGGAGCCCCCTTCCGATGAAAAGGATTGAGGAAGGAATTCCCAAATTAGTTGATCACCTTTCTCCGGAGGCTTGGATGAGCACGGTGGAGGCGATTATGACCACAGATACCTTTCCGAAGGTTGAAGTGGCGACGTGTCGCATCAAGGGGAAACAGGTGAAAATATGCGGGATGGTCAAGGGCGCAGGAATGATTCGTCCCAATCTGGCAACGATGCTCTCCTTCCTTGTCACGGATGCTAACATTAAGGCTTCCCTCCTTCAACGAATGTTAGAAAAGACCGCTGAGGCATCGTATAACCGAATCACGGTGGATGGGGAGACCAGCACCAATGACACGGTTTTGCTTTTAGCCAATGGAAAGGCGGGTCATCCCTGTTTGAATCGTATGGACCGGGATGGCGAGATGTTCCAGTCCATGCTTTCAAAAGTCTGCCGGAGTCTGGCTGAAAGTGTGGTGAAGGATGGCGAGGGGGCGACAAAATTCGTTGAAATCCTGATCCGGGGAGCCCGAAACATGAAAGAGGCTAAACAGGCGGCCTATGCGGTTGCCCATTCTCCATTGGTTAAGACCGCTTTCTTCGGAGAAGATGCCAACTGGGGAAGGATCCTCTGCGCCTTGGGTTATTCCGGCGTGCACATCGATCCAAATCGAATGGACGTCTTTTTTGACAGGGCTCCGATCGTAAAGAACGGGATGGGTATAGGTCCTCGATCGGAAGAAAAAGCAGGAAAAATCCTCAAGAATAAATCGTTCAAAGTCACGGTTGATCTCCATCAAGGGAAGAGCCAATTCTCAGTTCTCACGACAGATCTCTCTTTGGATTATGTAAAGATTAACGCCTCCTACCGTTCTTAGAAGACAGATGGGGGGATAGGGTGATAAGGAGATGGGGAGAGGGGGGCTACGATATAATTGATCTTGACTGAACTGGAGTTTTGTGGCATTTTAGGCTCAATCAATGTAATCTGGAAGGAAACTCCGCATGACCGTTCGAAAAGAGGGTAAGAAAAAGGAGAATTTACATAATGTTAAAGAGGAAATTATTCACCAATTCCATATAATTTCTGAGGGCGTGATTAGTCAGGTAAAGCAGGTTGCTGAAGGTGTTGTCAATGTCAATGAGAGACTAGAAAGAACTCGCGAAGAATTGAAGGCTGAAATTGACAATAAGACTCAACTGATCGCTCAGGCTGTAGTCAATCTCGGTGAGAGATTGGATAAGACACGCCAGGAATTAAAAGTTGACATCCAAGAGACCCGGCAGGAATTTGGTGAGAGACTGGACAAGACACACCAGGAATTAAGAACTGACATCCAGGAGACCCGGGAGGAATTTGGTGAGAAACTGGACAAGACACGCCAAGAATTAAGAACTGACATCCAGGAGACCCGGCAGGAATTTGGTGAGAGACTGGACAAGACACGCCAAGAATTAAAAACTGACATCCAGGAGTCCAGGCAGGAAGTATTGGCAGCGATTAAATTCTCTTATTCTGATTTGGACAAACGTTTGACCACCCTCGAAAAGGAATTCTCTGAACTTAAGCTTCGTGTCGAAAAAATTGAAAGTCGCAGTATTTCTTAATTCTATTGCATCCGATCTAATCTCCCCGTACCTTGCGATTTAGGCTTTACAATTTACGGCTACCTCTAAAAATGTCATTCCTGCCCCGATTTTCATCGGGATAAACTCCAGCAGGAATCCATAAACTCTTGACATAACTGGGCTCCCGCCGGAGTTTACCCCGTACTGGATACGGGGCGGGAGTGACGAATTTGGAATGATTAGAGGTTCCCTTACGATTCATGTCTCCCGTTTCACGGTTTACGCCTAACGCCCAATCCCCTCTCGCCATCGCCCACTCTCCGTTTCTGCCACTCTTTTTATCTTCCCTTATTCCCCTGGCGGTTTCGTACAATCCCTCAGATTTAGGACATTTTTGGCAAATTTTTGACCAGTTCGATTTCTAATGCTGGTAGAAAGCCTTTTAAATCATAAAGTTATAGACAAACTCTTCTGGCACAAAAAATGCTTGATTATTGCCACCTTGACGTATCTCTCGTATCATGCGACAACCTTTTCCCGATTTTGAGAAGCGAGAGGAGATTCGATTTCAAAAAAAGTTGTACCATTAAACTCTGCAGAAAGGAAAACCTATTGGAGAAAAGGGACGGCTTTAACGAGCGAGACTGGGAAAGGGAGAGGATCGCCGATACCCTTACAGCGATGTCTGACGAGTTAATGACCGTAGTTAAGTCTTCGGCTGGCCAAGAAAATCTTCTTGAAATCTTCCGTGAGGGACTGAAGAAAATAAACGCGCTCAAGGAAGCTCTGACAGAACCCTTTAAGATAGCCGTCGTCGGTGAACAGGGAACGGGGAAATCCACCATCATCAACCTTCTGCTCGGCGAGCCGATTATGACCAGCCATTATGATGAAACAGAAGGGGGTATTATCAAACTGGTCCACACGGAAGATGCCGAACGTGAGAAAAAAGCCAGCATCAAATATTTCACCGACAGAGAAGGCGTTTACACGGAAGAATTCATCAGCCTCGATGAATTCTACAGGCTCATCAACCTGAGCACCCACGCCAAGCTTAAGACAGATGCCGTCTACCGGGATTCCATCGCCTTTTTTGAGATCTATTCCCGTAACCCGTTGCTCCGCGCCATCCAGTTCATTAACACTCCGGGATTGAACACGGTCACGACGAATTTTCTGAAAAAGGTCAGACACCTGTTCATTGAAGCGGACGTCGTCCTGTGGATGAACAAACGAAACCAAATCCTCGATTCTTTCAACACGAAGCTGATTCCCGAAATCCATCGGGATAACCGAAACATCATCGGTATCCTCGGATTTGCCGATGACCTCTACCAGAGTGATCGTGTGAACGGAGTCAGGGACGTTCTTAAGGAATTTTTTGAAGAGATCGAAAAGAAAATGCTTCTCAGAAAAGAGTCCGGAGGGAAGGAGCGCGTTTGTTTTTTCCTTTATAACGGCCTTGCGGCTGAATCCGCCCTAGGGATGAAGCCGGATCGATTCATCTTGAAATCGAGTGACATTCTGCCGGGCGAGGAAGCCGGCTTGAAAATGCTTTGGAACTATTTAAGGCACGGATTTCCGTTTGTCGATGAAGATCCCGCCGTGATTAATGAATTCTCACTCTGGAACGAATATGACGAAGGTGGCCTTACAGAAAAAACAAGTGCAGAGGGTTTCGACAGGGATCATTTCATCCATTGGCTTTACACCAACCGTTTAATAAAAAAGAAGGACGGCGGATATATCCTGACGGAAAAAGGTAGAACGCTTTCGTTCGAAAGCTCCATGCTTCCGACCATAGAAAACTTTGCACAGGAGGTTATTTTCAACCGGACGCTTCAAGAGAAAATATCGAGGGTCAAAGACGGTGTGAACCGTCTCTATGGGCAAGCGAATATCCTGTCAGCCCTAGAGAAAAAAAAGAGTGATTACCAAAAAATAATCGAAGAAAAGGATAGAGCCTTTGTAAAGGCACAGGAGGAAATGGCCACCTTGAAGGCAGCATTCCGCCTCAGGTACAGGGAATGGTATCTCGCAAGAATACAAAGGTACTCCGGGCAGATGAGCGGAAATCTTGTGAAAAGAATACTCGAAGAGATCGGCAAGAGAATCGCAAAGAAGGATCTCTGGAAAGAATTCTTAAAGCAGATGACTCCACAGATTTTCCGCGGCGATGACGAGGGTCCTGTGATGAGGGAAATAAGCAGAATTATCGAAGCAGAATTCGAAGCTCTGGCTGAGGCGAAAACGGAGAGCATCATTACGGAAGCGGTGGAGGAGGTCAAGAATATTATCACGGAGTTAACCCTGGGGTCTTTCGGCGGCGAAAAGATCAAAACCAGGGAATTCAAAACAGGAAAAGGAAAACCTGACCGCGGGAATTTTAGGTACGGGATGAAGCATGCCAGGTTTAACGAAGCCGGGCTCAATGAAGTCATGAAGAGACTAATGGATAAGCTCGGGAAAATGATAGGCACCCTGGTCAAAAAGATGGCTGCCTCCGATATGAGAAAGAAGGGAATGACCAAATTTAAAAAGCTCTTTGTAAAGATGTTTAGGAAAATCTTCATCAAGCTCAGCATGGATTACGCAAAAGAGCAGGTACAAATTGCACCCACCAAAGGGATACCCTTCATCGGATGGTTGCTGATCGTCAAAGATTTGATCGACCTCGGCTTGATGTTGAACGACATGTTTGATGAGCTGAAGGGGAAGCTGGAGAGCGCCATCAAAGAGAATGAGGACGACTTCTTTGACCATTTTAGAAAGATCCTTGAGCCTGCTTACGATGAAGTCCAGAATGCGATCTTCGAAGGATTGGAAGAAACCTTTAAGCCGAAGAACAAGGAGGCCGAGGAGGCTTCAAAAGGCATGGGACTTTGCGATCGAGTGATCCGTATCTTCGAAACCTATCGCCCTAAATTTGAAACATCCTATGGAAAATAAGGAATTTCTTCCGGAAAGAAAGAACGTCGTCAAGGGGGCCCCCTTCCATTCTCCCGGGGAGGAATCCCCCCTGGAGAGCCAAGGGTCACCGATTTATTTTTGCGATGAATCGGGGAGCGGTAAAACGACCTTCCTGAGAGGGAACTGAATGTTGGTTGACGCCATCAGCCCCTATGCGGATCAACTCACTGAGACGCTGAAATGCATCAAAGGCTCCGACGAATGGGGACTGGTCGAAGAGAAAGAGAATCGGAGGCTGGTCAAGCTCGTAGAGCTTTTCATCGAGGAGATCTCTTCAAAACGAAAAAGCATCTACATCGCCGGAAAGACGAGTTCCGGAAAGTCCTCGTTTCTAAACTACATTCTCGACAGCCACGGGCAGAAAGTGATTCCCGAAACCTGCAAGACGGAGACACGCAGGATACTGAGACTCCAGCACAGCGACGAAAAGAAGGCTTCTCTCAAACTCTGCCCCAAGAGCACCCTTCCTGCGTCCTTCAAGAAAGAGATCCAGGAGTCCGATGCGGTAAGATTCGATGAGAAAAGCGGCAGCGTTGCAATCCTTCTGGAGACGGAGGTCGGCATCGACCTTTTCCACAGGCTCATCCAAGCCAATCAGGAACTCGATTATGACCCGATTCAGCACATCGACTATATCGATCTTTCTTACCCGGTGAGGTATTTTAAAGACTATATTATTTACGACACGCCCGGGCTGGCGTCGTGGAAATCAGAAACGGACGAGGAAGTCACGGTAAGAATGTTCAACCACTCGCTCATTCTGTGGATGCTGATCGGAAACGAACCCAACCTCACAGAGTCTCTGAAAGTGCTTGACGACAACAGCCACCTGACTCGAGAAATCGAAAGGGAAAGGCTCGTCTTTATATCCAATTTCTTTGACCAGCTTGACAAAACATGTCGCGATCATGGCTTGGAGGACCCCGAGACCTTCATTCGCGAAAAATTTTTGAACTATGCAAAGGAGATGGAACTAGGGTTTTCAGGGTTCTATTTTTCTGTATTCAAAAGTCAGAATAACGACTACCGCCGTTATAAAAAACTGACGGAAAGGAGTCTGCTGGAGATAGAGAAACATCTCGGGGAAAACGGCAGAAAAATACACCTGCTTAATTTTGGGAACGCCTCCGATAAACTGATTAAGATGCTTGAAATCTTCAGGCCTTCGCTCTCGCGAAAAAAGAAGGAACTCCGCAGCGCCCTGGATGCGGTCAGGAGAAACCTGAAGGTGTTCGAAAAGCGTCAGCCAGAAAGAGTGGCGAGCCTCCCCGTTCTGGAGGACATCGTGAGTTTCGAGAATCTTAGGGAGGAAATTAATCGCCTGTGCGAAAAGATTGCAGACAACAAGTCCAATGATCGTTATAATCTAAGTCTCAAAGACCTGGCCGATTATGTTTCCGGGCTCGTTGATAAACTCGGGAGCAAGATAAAAAAATCAGCGCTGAAACCGGAAGAAATATCATTCCTCTTAACCTCATTATTTTCGAACCATGAGGTGAGAGAAAAACTACTTGGTCTAAAAGTGAACCCGGTTTGGTCAAACATCAAGGATTTCTGTCATGTCGGAGTTAAGAAAGAACTGAAAGAATCCTTTGCGCGAGGGCTTGACTGTTCCGCGACCGGCCCCCTGAAAAGTTACCTCGAAGAACTTAAGCATTCGGTTGAAAAACAATTCACCGAACTCAAAAGAGGCTGGGAAAGGGACATCACGGAAGAATACGAAGAGAAGATAAAAGTGGGGGCGGCAGAACTTGATCAAGCCGAAGCGGAGCTTAAGAAATTATCCTCATTTGAAAAGGAAATATTGAAGAGCACGAGTGCACTGACGCAAATGGACAATCAACTGAGGCAGGATTTTTTGAAGGCCCTCCGGGGATGGAGAGAACCCCGTAAAAACGACGGCACCGACGTCAAGCTGGAAAAATTCCTGGAACTCTGGGGAATCCTGAAATATCTCGAATATACAAATCAGTAAATCATCATAGGGGAAGCCTGGGCCATGGGAAACTTAAGCCAAGAATACAAAAGCGAAATACAAGAAATCTTCGGAGAGGTCTACGCGAAATATATCAAAGAGGAGTTACAGGCAGCCGTTGATTCTGAGGTCGCCGTGAAACTAAAGACGACCGCGGACGGAATATCGAAGCAGGCTGAACAGGCCATCCGAAAAGAGGTTGAACGATTATCCTCCAAATTGAAGAAAGGAATAACGGATTCTATCAAGGCGGAGCTTCTCGATATGATTAAGGACGCTGTTCCCAAAGAGAGAAAGGAACTTGATTATGAAAAACTAACGCACATGATAACGAAGATTCTCGATGAGCGAAAAGAGGCAGAGAGCATGGCGGTGCTCCCAGAGAAACGGGTTCAAGCCGATGAAAAACCGGCGAGGTCCGAAAACAAAATCACCAAAGGACTTCTGATTGCCTCTCTGGCGCTGAATATTTTGCTGTTGTACTTAGGACTCTATAAAATGATCTTTGAGTCTTGGATCCCGTTTTTCTGAAAACGGAATCTCCGGGGCAGGTTCTGAAATATCCGTTTCCACAAGGATGGATTCGGGCGAGGTATGGAATTGGAAAAAGCCTTCCCATCCGGAAAGGAGGAAATTGAGGGACATCCATCAATTTATAAATATTTTTCTGATGAGTATCATCCATAAAAAAGTTAGTTATTCTCAAATGCACGCATGGCGCAGAGGGCATGGCACATAGCGTAAGGCTCAACGCTCCCGCCTACGCTGAAGCTACGGAGGACAGGCAAAGATTAAAGAAAGACCATCACGCCTGACTGGCCGGTAAGGTGCGCTGGCGGGCGCACCATATGAGAAGATATTAACCTTTTCGGGAAGCACAAGTGTTTTAGGTGCGTCCATTTTTCAGCCGTTGTTTAAAGAACCGAGCTGATCGATGATGGAGAGACATAAAGGAGAAAGGCTTGTTGTGCCTGACCGATACAAGAAGTACCTATCTGTTCAGAGATTCTCTTGTTCTTCGCTTATCTTAACCATTTTGTTTCTTTATTTTTTGTCTGGATGCGACCGGCCGATTCTGACAGGGATAGAATTTGATAAAATGGATACCTCTCAAGATCCCGTCCAGATGTCCTATACATCCGATCAACCCATTATTAAGGAATTTAAGAGCGGCCGATTCACGATGATCCCTTTAGCCGAATACAAAATATCAGGAGTGATGGTTAGCAAGAAAACCTATTCCTCAAACTGGGATGGGAAGGTTTCACCGATTGATTTAGCCATTGCCTGGGGAAAACTGGCAGAACCTGAAAACGGTAGATACATCACTTACCGCCAAGGCTATCGCTGGTACCATTATCAATGGAGAGAGAGAAGTCCGGTTGATCATTCCTACATTCTTTCCCACTCCTCCAATAACCATATCATCCCAGCGAACGAAAATATTTACCGAGCAATGAAGACCATTAAGCAGAAAAATCGGGTCTTTTTAAAAGGCTTCTTAGTCAATTTAAAAGGGATGGTTAAAGGCCAGACGGTCACCTGGAATACAAGCTTATCCAGGACGGACTCAGGCAACGGTTCCTGTGAACTGTTTTATGTCTCTCATGTCAGAATTGAGACAAAGATCTATGAATAAGTTTGAAATTAGCATTAATCAGGGTGGAAGACAAGAGGGTCAGGTCTTGCAATAATACGTTCAATCGGCGGTGATGTTTTAAATTACATAGAGTCCCACGTAAACTCTTCTCGAATCCTAGCTTCCTAAACTTTCTACCCCGCGGTGTACTCGCAAATGGACGGTTCTGGAGTCCTCTGACAATATCTTGACAATTGGTCAGGAATTTACCAATAAAATGATTGTTTCTCAAAATTCAATCCGAAAAATTCATTACATTTCGCCTGATTACAAACCTTAAATTCCGGCACATTATTTGCTTTTATCAAAGTATGTCAGAATACCCCCAGCTCTGCTGGGGGGATGAATGGTATTATACCCTCTCCCCTGGCGGGAGAGGGTTAGGGTGACGGGGAAATGGTCTTATCATCACCCCCACCTTAATCCTCCCCCATCAAGGGGGAGGGAAGTTTTTTGGAGAATTAGATGCCCCGCAGCTTTGCTGCGGGGTACTTCATTCAGTTTCCGTTAGCTCATATTGATTGAGAGACGGAGGAAACTTCAGAAGATCTGGGAAATAAGAATGGGGTGAAGTTTATGTACAAAAGGGTTATTTTCGGTACCGTCATATGGTTAGTCTTAATCGCAGTGATGGCATTTCTGCAAAACACATGAAATGCATGGGCGTAGTTGAAAATTGAAACTTATTCCCCTCCACTTTGCGCAGAGAACATAGCGAAAAGAGCCAGAAATTGGGGGGTTGTTCCCCTTTTTTTATAAGACGGAGGGACCAAGACATAGAAAGACTCAGGAGAGGAGGGTGTGATGAAAGAGAAAAGCAAAGGGGTAAAGGAAAGCAAGAAGGCGCCACAGAAAAGCCTGAAAGAGAAGAGAAAGATGAAGAAGGAGAAGAAAAACGGGTAGATTGGAAGGTGTCCATGATCCGGTAAGATGAATGGGATCGAATCTTTATCCTTCTGCAACAAAACAAGGATACAACGCATTTATCTATTGGGATCGCATTATCTGACTGGCCGGCAATGGGCGCGGCCGGGCGCGCAGTATGAAATGACATTTACCCCGTTAGAAATAATGCCCCGCTCGGTTTCGAGTCGTAACGACTGGAATTTCTAACGGGGTTAACATCTCCGGGAAGCACAGTTTTAGGTGCTTCCATTTTTTAGTCCACTACTTTATAGAATGTAGGCTAGCAAATGATAGAGAGACGTGAGGAAGAAAGACATGTTGTACCGGAAATATACCGGAAATATATTACCTTGAAAGTCAGGGGAGCTTCCGGTGAATTTATGCCCGTAAAACTCCTTGATTTTAGCCCGAAGGGTATCCGGATGAAAAGTTCATATGGAATACCGGTTCATTCGGCGATTGAATGCTTAATCTCCGCACCTCAATCCATTACAAAGGAGATTCCGTTTATCGGGGAGATCAAGTATTGTATTCAAGATGAGGTAGAGGAAGATTATCTCATGGGGGCAGAGATTATTGAAACCAGCGATAGGTTAGGTTTTGAGATCTTTTCGGAGGTCCACGATTTTATGAAAGAAAGAATGGGAGAGATCTTTTAGCAGGTTCGTTAAAGAAGAGAATCTGTGAGTCAAGTAAAAGATGAAGGAGTTGTGTCTTGTGAGCCCGTTGGAAAACTCATTTTTTTCAGGCTGATCAAAAATGCCCAGATGTAAGGCGCCCGAAATCCTGAGGAGTGAAGCGTACTTGAATGTACGCTGCAACGACTAAGGATGAGGGGAACGCCGCAGATGGGCGTTTTTCAACAGCCTGTTGCAATAGTACATTTAATCGGCGGTAATGGTTACAATTCCATAGACCCCCACGCAATAACTTCTCAAATCTTAGCACTGAAACTTTCCAGGAATTCTGCAGGAGAGGATAATTCCCCTCCTACACTAAAGCTACGAAGAGGAATGGAACATAAGATGGTGAGTTGATATAACAGGTTTCTCACGGCCGACCGCTTTTCTTCAGAATGAAAACTTCACATCGATTTGATTCGTTCTCGGGTCCAGACCTGCTCTGATATTGCACTCTTCAATCACCCCGATCACGACCACGACTTTCACGGAGGTGATGATTCCGGATGTGAGATGGCCTCCCAGGGTGGTGACCTGATCCTGGACCACTGTGGAGGCAGAGAGATGGGCGTGGACCTCGATTTCACCGTCCTCTTTGGTTGCCACCCATCCGGTCAGGGAGACGATCTCCATGGGTTGCTCCCATTCAAAATAGAGGCGGTGATGTTTTTCGACTTTGAGGTCTGGTGGAAGAACTTTGAGGTTTCTGAAGATCGCTTTTTTCAGAGCCCCAACCGCAGAGAGAATGATTCCTGTCTGAACCTTTTCCTTTTTTGCCAGTTCTTTTATCCCTTCCAGGAGATCAATATCCAATTTCAGCTTTCCCATGACAATCCGGTTCATCCGTCCTCTTCCAGTCCCTTCAAGCAGGCTTGAAACATTTTTCATGGCTTCTTCCCTTTCTCGATAAAGATTTTCGGAATGGTTCTCCCTTCCAGGGTAGGCAAGGCCTCAAATATATCAATTTCTCATTTAACTTTCCATCGGAAAAGAGTGGCGCGAGGGCCCTCAGGGCGTACGCTTAGTTGAACAATGCTCTTTGACAAAAATGTGAATAGGTGCACAAAAAATACCCGTCTCGTCAAAGATATTTTAACAAAAGAGTTTAATATCAATAAGTTACTTTTATTACGGATTGGTACAATTCTTGCTCTCCTGAACAATGGTGAATGAGATTCCGATGAAGATTTTTTCTTAGAGATGCCTCCATGGATATTCTTGAAGCCAAACGTGAATTACAGAAGATACCGACGGGAAACCTACTTAAAATGGCGATGGACCAGAAATTATCAAGATGTCTCTTAGGTGGAAAGTCCTGCGGGTACTCCCTTCTATATAGGGGAATTCGGTTTTGCGTGTCAGAGGTCTTGGGAAAAGGCTGCTTTTTCGAGAGGTTGGGGCAATGGGAGACATTTTTCCCTGAAAAAGAAACCCTCAATGGTCCCCATGCCCTTCTCCCGATATTGGAAGCAGTGCCCTCATCGCCGGGTAAAAACTGTGGGGAATTCAAAGTCTATTATAGAGATGGCCTGACCCGTTGCATGGTCTATCTTGGAACGGTGATTGAGAGAAGGAAAAGAGAAAGGGGAAATAATCTCGGAGACCTTTTAAAGAAGGCCGCAAATGAATATTCTAATGATGTACCAGACCCTTCTAAAATATTTCTTTTGGGCCATTGAGACCTCAACGCCAATCCCAATGAGTGACCACGGGGTCAGGCCCCCACCCTTCAACAAGTTAGAGAATCAGAAAAATCAGGATCAGGCCTAAAAATTGGAAATTTGTTCCATCCAGAAGGAAGTTGGCGTATTCAAGTGCACCTGCCTGCCTTGTACCATGTTTGGTTCAGGGCCTCCGGGTGGCAGGGAGTGCAGATTGTGGAATGGAGAGTCAACCAAAGAACGGTTGAACGCGTTAAGAAAAAACCGATGAGTTATCGGGTCTACACTTTTGACGGAAATAAAAGAGAAGTGTATACTATTGTTAATTGACCAGGTTTCATCAAAAACGGGGCGAAGCTCTTCATGAAAAAGTCTCTCCTTCCTTTCTTTTGGCTTCCATGTCTCGCAGTGATTCCTCTCTCGGCCCCTCATAAGACCTATGGTGCCGATGCAGCCAATGTTCGACTCGTGGGGCACAGTGACTTGCAGGGCCGTGATGCCCTTCAGGTGGTATTAAAAGGGAACTATGCCTATGTCGGACACCACCGGGGAAGGGAGATGAATCCCATGACCGGAGCGCTTGAATGGAATGGAACATCGATCCTTGATGTCTCAAACCCGAGGCAACCCAGGATCATCAAACATATCCCAGGATATGAGGGAGCGGAGAGCCGTGCGGTTCAGGTGGTGGAGAGATATTTCGATGGGAGGGATTATCTCCTCCGAAACCAGGAATCCAGGCAATTTATGGGTTTTGAGGTCTGGGATATCACAGATCGACCCTCCCCGAGGCTTGTTTCAAAAATTGAGGGACTCAGCGCAGCCCATAAGGGGTGGTGGAATGCGAAAACCGGCTATGCATACCTTTCCGGAATATGGCCGGGCTGGAAGGGACAACATCTGATTATCTACGACCTGAAAAACCCTTCTATGCCTAAGTTCATCTCCAACTGGGGCCTTCCCGGTCAATCCCCTGGCGGCCCAGGGAGCGGGGTTAGCCTTCACCACCCCGTCATCTCAGGAGACAGGGCTTATCTCTCCTACCTCCAGGGCGGCGATGTGGTCATCCTGGATATTGCCGATAAAGCTCAACCGAAGATGATCGCCCATATAGACTTTTTACCTCCCTCTTCGAAATCACATACAACGGTGCCGTTCCCGCCTCTCAGGGAGCCCGGCTTGAGCAAAGGTGAGGGCCATCCCGGGCAGGTCCTTGTTGTCTCCGAAGAGGCTTTGACCTATGGATGCCAGGAGAATCGCCCTCAGATTTATATCCTTGACGCAACGGATGAGAAAAAACCTCTCCAGATCGCGACTTTCAAGGTTCCGGATGGAGACTTCTGCGCCCGGGGAGGGCGTTTTGGGCCTCACCAATTTGCGGAGACGAAAGACGGGGAAATCATCGGAGGGTCTCTCCTCTATGTTGCCTATTTCAATGCCGGCCTAAGAATCGTCGATATCTCTGATCCCTTTAGGCCCAGAGAGGTAGGCCATTATATCCCTCTTCCGGCGGAGATGAGGAGGGAAGGAGATGGATCCAAAAAGGTGATTCAGACCAACGATGTGGATCTCGATGGCCGAGGGCTGATTTATATCACGGATCGCGCCGGGGCGGGTCTTCATATTTTGCAGTTTACAGGAAAGTAGCCATGGCGGGAATAAAAAGTTGGCCGTTCCCAACAAAAGGGAGATAAGGAGATAAGGGGATAGGGAGACGCGGTGTCGGGGAGAATAAATCATCTATAAAATATCGTCATTCAAATAGCAGAGGGCAGAACGCTTAGCGCAAAGCGATGGTGGGGAAAACCGATGAACATGATTGATGAGATAAAAGAAACCGTTAGTATGGAAATTAGATCGAACTCACGAGGATCGGAGTACCTGGAAGCAGTCATTAACACGAAAGACATAGAATTGCTTAATTCTTTACTCAAGAGATATTTAGGTTCAGCCGCCAAGGAACATGGGAAAAAAGCCAATCTGCCGAAAGAAATTGAGGAATTAGTTGATTCTCTGGGGGGGGTGCGAAAGGAGCAATCCTTTTTCTATCGGCAAGATGGTAATCAGGTGATATACGCTGCTCTTTGGCCCTGGGAGTCCGATCCCACTAAGATAACATTAAAGTCTGGTGTAAGTGAATTAGTCTTAACGGACTGATGATTTCTTCACGGATTCATAGGGGCCTCCATAAATTCAGAAGTCCCTCTCTGTGAGGGGTCAACCACAAAAAAGTTGGCTGTTCCCATTAAAATAAAGATGGGGAGACAGGGAAAAAAGATGATGAGGAGATGAGGAGACAGGGAGATGGGGAATTGAAACATTTCAAATTTCGGATTGCGGAATGCGGATTGCGGAACGGAGAAAGCTAATTCAAAGATAAGAAGATGAGAGGATGAGGAGAGATAGGAGACGAAGAGATGAGGAGAAATGAGCCTTACGTTGGATTGCCTTCATGAAATAGAGATGATAGACGGCAGACGATTGAAGCAAGTCTATGCCTCAGGGTCTTGCCCCTCATTTTGACAATAGCATGAGTGGGAGGAACCTCTTTCGGACAAACCTTCACGCAATTAAAAACGGTCTTGCAACCCCACACGCCTTGTTGGGTATTGACCGCCTTCAAAATTTCTTCATTCCTTCTGTCCCTTGGATCAGCCAGAAAACGATAAGCCTTGGCCAGCACGGCAGGCCCCAAGAATTCGGAGTCCGTTTCAAAAGCAGGGCAAGTTCCGAAGCAGATGCCGCAGAGGATGCAGGTGATGTAGGGATCGATCTCCTTACGCTTCTCTTCTTCCATCAAATATTCCACTTGTTTGGAGACGGACTTTCCTTGGAGGTAAGGTTCAATTTTCCGATAGTGATCAAAAAAAGCGGACAGATCGACGATGAGGTCTCGAATCACGGGAAAGAGGGGGAGGGGTTCAATCAGGGCAGGTTTTCCCGATAGGTCTTCAACATGGGTTCGGCAGGCCAGGACATCTTTGCCATTGACTCGCATGGCACAGGAGCCACATACAGCTCCCCGACAGGAATAACGAAAAGAGAGTGTCTCATCTTGTTCATCTTGAATGGTCAACAGCGCCTCCAGGAGATTCATCCCTTTTGTGATCTCTGCCTGAAAAGTTTCGATCCACTGGGGAGGATCCTTCTCCTTGTGAAAACGTTTGATTCTCAGGGTTAGAAGATTGGGTTTCATTGGTTTTTAGCTTTTAACTTCAAACTTTGAACTCCAAACGCCTTTAATAGGTTCTTTCTTTTGGCGGATAGGAGGTGATCGTCACCTCTTTATAATTAAGGTTTACTCCTTCTGCTGTTTTAAAGGCTAAGGTATGACGAAGCCAATGCTCATCGTCCCGATTGGGGTAATCCACCCTGAAATGGGAGCCGCGACTCTCCTTTCTAGCCAGGGCTCCTTCCACCATTGCCTCTGCCAGATGGAGCATTCCCTCCAATTCCCAATATTGAATAAACTCATAATTGAAGGCAAGGTCTATCCGTTTGACCCCGATCTCTAGAAATCTTTCCTTTAACTCTTTTATCTTCTCTTTTGCCGCGAGCAAGGCCGATTCTTTCCGAAAGATTCCAACCTGAGAAGTCATCAAGGCCTTCATCTCTTCTCTAATGCGAGAACTCGATTCTTCCTTTTTCCGTTCGAAGATTTCTTTAAGTCGGGATTGAAATGCTCTCAGGTGATTCTGAAAGACTGTTTTATGAGGGAACTCTCTTTCTTTGTCCGCTTGTTCTGCGGCTCTCCTGCCGGCCCGTTCTCCGAAGACCAAGG
>Ga0154839_1013_pt5 | contig 17040 bp, 16 predicted proteins | sample Rifle2008BG16ft_FD_116143 | JGI IMG/M metagenome (GOLD analysis project Ga0154839, IMG submission 116143) | Deltaproteobacteria bacterium RBG_16_47_11
GGCCAGAAGGAATTCGGGACGAGAGCAGAATTGAAGAACATGAACTCTTTCCGGCACGTGGAGAAGGCATTAGAGTATGAGATCAAGCGTCAGATAGCTTTGTTGGAGGAGGGAGAGGAAGTCGTTCAAGAAACCCGGCTCTGGGATGTCGATCAGGGGATCACGATTTCAATGAGAGGAAAAGAAGAGGCCCATGATTACCGTTATTTTCCTGACCCGGATCTTGTTCCTTTGAGGGTCGAAGAAAAATGGGTAGAAGAGATTCGTAAAAGCCTTCCTGAGCTTCCTGACGAAAAAAAGGGACGGTTGGTGCGGCAATACCAGATCCCTGAATATGATGCCGAGATCCTCACCTCTACAAAAGCCATGGGGGTTTACTATGAGGAATGTGTCCGCCTTTTTGCGGAATCGAAGACCGTCAGCAACTGGATGATGGGGGAACTTCTCAGGGAGTTAAAACATGATGAGAGGGAAATCGATCAATGCCCCGTCACCCCTCAACATCTGGCGGAAATGCTTTCGATGGTGAAAGAGGGGACGATCAGCGGAAAGATCGCTAAAGATGTTTTTGAAGAAATGTATCGAACGGGCGAGCGCCCGGAAAAGATCGTTCGAGACAAAGGTTGGGTTCAAATTCTGGATGAAGGGGAAATCGAAAGGGCCATAGAAAAAGCGATAGAGGCCAATCCAAAGCAGGTGGAGGATTATCGCAAAGGCAGGGAGAAGGTCTTCGGCTTTTTCGTGGGAGAAGTGATGAAACAGACCAAAGGGAAGGCAAATCCCAAATTGGTGAATGAGATACTCAGAAAGAAATTAAAAGGTTGAGACTGAGGCTAAGCTTTAGAGCAAAAAAGGTCTTTAACTGAACCTAAACCTCAACCTGCCAGTTAGGCTCTATGAAATTTAAAACCATCGAATGGAAAGGTGACCGGGTAAGATTGCTCGATCAAAGGAGGCTCCCTCAGGAGGTTCAGTACCTGGATTGCCGGAGTGCTTCTTCTGTGGCTCAAGCGATTCGAACCATGGCCATCCGGGGGGCACCTGCTATCGGAGTAGCGGCTGCTATGGGGATTGCCCTCGGAGCCAAGAAAAACCGGTCCAGTCATCCCCGGGTTTTTGCTAAAGCTGTTGAAAAGGCATGCCGGGAGATGAGAGAGACCAGGCCGACGGCAGTGAATCTCTTTTGGGCCGTCGATCGTATGGAAAAGATGTTGGAACGCGTTGAAAGCGATGGAGTCGAGGAGACCAAAAAGAGGTTGGTGCGAGAGGCGCTTCAAATCCTTGAAACCGATGTTGAGGTGAACCGCAAAATCGGAATGTATGGGAAGCAATTGATCAAAAAGGGAGATGGAGTCCTGACCCACTGCAATGCCGGGGCATTGGCCACAGCGGGATACGGAACGGCACTGGGAGTGATTTATGCAGCACGGGACGAAGGGAAGCAGTTTCAGGTTTTTGTGGATGAGACAAGGCCCATGCTCCAGGGGTGCAGATTGACGGCCTGGGAGTTGGTTCAGGAAAAGATCCCGGCAACGCTCATTACCGATAATATGGCAGGTGTTTTAATGAGAAAGGGCTTAGTTAATCTGGTCGTGGTTGGTGCGGACAGGATTGCAAGAAATGGAGATACGGCCAACAAAATTGGAACCTACGGACTCGCTGTTCTTTCAAAATTTCATGGTATTCCTTTTTATGTGGCTGCGCCAACCTCCACCTTCGACCTCTCGTTAGTTTCCGGAGAAGAGATACCGATTGAGGAACGAAATATAGCAGAAGTGACCCATTTTCGTGGGTACCCCATCGCTCCCAAAGGCGTGAAAGCCTTTAATCCCGCTTTTGACGTAACTCCGCACTCCCTCATCCATGGCATCATCACAGAGAAAGGGATCATTGGGAAGCCTTTCGATAAGAATCTGAGAAAAATGTTTGCAACTCCGAATTCCCGTAAGGAACGGTTTCAAACCCTACCTACCGGACAGGCAGGCGTTCCCTACGGAACCCGGAACTCCAAAGGGGCACGATGAGGAAGCCTGTCATTACCCTGCTCACCGATTTTGGTACCAAAGACCATTATGTGGCGTCGATGAAGGGTGTGATTCTGAATATCAACCCCCGGTGTCACCTTATTGATATTACCCACCAGGTGAGCTCACACAATATTCGGGAGGGAGCCTTTATCCTGGCCAGCGCCTATTCCTTTTTCCCAGAAGGAACGATCCATCTCTCCGTGGTGGATCCGGGAGTAGGGGGGGTGAGGAAACCCATTCTCCTCGTGACACAAAATTACTATTTTGTCGGTCCTGACAATGGCCTTTTCACAATGATTGCTCAAAAGGAAAGGGTGAAGCAGATCGTCGTGCTCGATAAACAGAAATATCATCTTTCAAAGGTCAGTGCGACGTTTCATGGAAGAGATATCTTTGCCCCGGTGGCTGCGCATCTCTCGTTGGGTATCAAGCCGAATGCGTTCGGGCATAAGATCGACTCATTGGAAGGGTTAGGATCTGAAAGACCCGTCATCAAAGAAGGAAAATTATTAGGAGAGATTCTCCACGTCGATACCTTCGGCAACCTTGTCAGCAACATTGATGAAGGAATACTTTTTCGGTTTACTCAAGGTCGCCCTTTGGTCATCCGGGCAGGGAGAAAGACCATCCGCGGTTTGAAGAGGGGTTACTGGGAAGGAAAGAAGGATGAGCCGATTGCTCTTTTAGGAAGTGGTGGTTTTCTAGAAATATCTATGAGAGAAGGGAATGCTCAAAAGATGTTAAAGTCAAAAAGAGGAGATCCGATACAGGTGGAACACAAAGCATAGCGCATAGAGCGTAGGGGTTTAACCCATTTGCGCCTTGTGGATTAGGGGAACGGAAGATGATCTCAAAGAAGGCTCAGCAGATTCCTCCCTTCATTGTGATGGATGTTCTAGAGAAGGCTCAAGAACTGGAGAGAAGGGGGGAGCATATCATCCATCTGGAAGTGGGGGAACCGGATTTCGACACTCCGGAATGCATCAGTGAAGCCGGTTACCGTGCGATCTGCGAGGGGAAGACCCATTACACGCACAGCCTGGGTTTGATCGAGCTGAGGGAGGCGATTGCAGAAGACTACTGGAAAAGATATCGGGTGAAGGTTTCACCGGAGCAAATTCTCGTTGCCTCAGGAACCTCCCCGGCCCTGCTTCTTCTTTTTTCTGCCCTGTTGGAACCCGGCGACGAAGTCATCCTCTCCAATCCTTACTATCCATGTTATCCCAACATCATTCGGTTTGTAGATGGATCTCCTGTTTTTGTCCAGGTGTTGGAAGAAGAGGGCTTTCAGTATCTTCCTGAGATGATGGAGGAAAAATTGAGCCCAAGCGTGAAAGGGATCATGATCAATTCACCTTCCAATCCCACCGGAAATGTGATGCCGTCGGAGAGGATGGAAGCGATTGCAAAATTGTCTCCATTCATCATCTCTGATGAAATCTATCATGGACTAGTCTACGAAGGGGAGGTTCATACCATTCTCGAATTCACGGATCATGCTTTTGTCATCAACGGGTTCTCAAAACTCTATGCGATGACCGGATGGAGACTGGGATATGTGATTGCACCGAAAGAATTTATACGGCCCATGCAAAAAATCCAGCAGAATCTCTTCATCTCTGCCAGTTCTTTTGCCCAATGGGGTGCCGTGGTTGGCCTGAAGGAAACCGAAAAGGATATTCAAAAGATGAGAGAAACCTACGATCGGCGAAGGCGTTTTCTGATTCCCAAGCTGAGAGCGTTGGGGTTTGGGATCACGGTGGAACCCACGGGAGCTTTTTACATCCTGGCCAATGCAAAAAGGTTTTCCAACGATTCTTATCACTTCGCCTTCGACATTCTAAAAGAAGCAAAGGTTGCCGTAGCACCCGGCATTGATTTTGGGACGAATGCAGAAGGATATCTCCGGTTTTGTTATGCTAATTCCTTGGAGAATATTGAAGAAGGGATGAACAGGTTAGGAAGATATCTTGAACGTTATAAGTAGGGCAAAGTGTTTAGGACATGACGTATAGCGTCCAAAATTCAAAACGACAAATTACAATTTCTAAATCGCACTTTAGCAGATAACGTTCAAGGCAAAAAGGTACGTAACATTTGAATGTCAATCTTTTAGCCAGTGTTACCTGTCGTTGCGTGTAAAATATTCTTTTCAATCACTTGCTCGATTTGTCCCGTGTCAAGGGCCGACCCTTCAGCTTTTTTCTAACATTCACTCAAACTTTCAATTATTTGCCTTGGTCCGATCCCATCTGCCCCCGTCCAGCGCCGGGCGTACTCCAGCAGCCCAGGTTCGGATAGCCTCCCAATTGCGGAAATCCCCTTCAGGGGCCCCCTTCACCTTCAATATCAAACTATAAGCAAGGGACAGCTTTCTATAGTCTACGGCGCCTGCAAAGAGACCAATGTCCACTGGCTTGACCTGTGGGAATTGCTTGTGCACCGGATCCAGAAAGCCCAATGCCTTGCGCCGGTTCTCCACCGTATCCTCCTTCATGGTCAGACAGACGGCAAAGTAGGCCACAGGTACCCGACTCAGTGTGTCCTGTTGTGTCTTTACAAACTCTACAGCCTCGGGCAACCACTTACCCATACGAATGGCACTACCTACAATCACACCCTGATAAGGACTGAGATCATTCACATCCTTCACAAGGCGTACATCCACTGCTGCTCCTGCCATAGACAATACCTGCCCAATGGCCTCAGCCACTCCGCCAGTAGACCCGCACCGGCTACCATAAGCTATTAATAATCTGTTCTTCATCTTCCTATCCTTTTCATACCTCGATTCATGGAATTCTACTGGCGGCTGTTGGGTTTCCAGCGCAATCACCTTATCGTAAGGCAGCGTCAATGCACTGATTGCTCCACCGACCAAGGCTAAGAAGCTCCGCCGACCAACCTTGGTCTTTCCGCTCATTTTACAATCCTCCTTTCTTCTTTTCCAATGTTCTATAATGTGCAGCCTCTCTGTTGAAAACGTCATTCTGAACTTGGTTTAGAATCTCTTTAGGGCAGGCTTAGTTCAACATCTGAAAACATCATGAACTTCTAATATTATCGACAGTACCACTAAAATGCCATAGGAATGGGGCCTGCCGAAGCAGGACGATGAGTATTGGTCATCCATGAGATTTCCGCGCCCTTCGGGCTCGCAATGACGATGAGTTTTCTGCTCTTGGTTCGTGCTATGCTCCATGCCTTGTTCGCTCTGCAAGTTGGTGGGCTTTTCTCAAGGGTTCGGGGAAACGAAATCCTTTGCAGCTTTCAAGGATGAGTTGATTGCTCGTCGATAGGTCGATGCGGTGGCCTGGAGAGACGAAAAGAGGTCTTACCTTCTCTTTTGTTCTAAGAACAGCACCTACTTTTTTCCCTTCCCTTCGAATCCATTCAAAACTTGCTCTTGAAGGTCTTGGAGAAATAAATTCATGCAACAAAGGGGTCTTGGCGCAACCAATCGATGGAAGGTCGAGCCATAAGCCCATGTGAGAGGCGAGCCCCATTCCTCTGGGATGGGCAATACCGTGACCATCATAAATCATCATATCGGGTTTTAATCTTAGTCTCTGCAAGGTTTTGATCAGAATCGGGCCTTCCCGAAAACTTAAAAGGCTAGGGATATAGGGGAAAAGGGTCTTCCCATCAGCCGTGGCCGTATCGAGGATTTCCATTTCTGGAAATGAGAGAACGACAATCGCCCCGAAGAGAAGATTCCCATCTTTTGAATAGGCCACATCTCCTCCTCCAATGGTTCTTACTTCTGAAAATGTTTTCTCCAGGATAATTCGATCTTTCAAAGCCTCCTGAATCTGAATGGCTTCCTCCACACTGACGTTAAAGGAATGGAGTGGTTTCATTTCTAAGGCGTTAGGTTCGGAGTGATGAGTTCGGGGTTCGGAGTAAATCAAAGGCTCCGAACTAAAAACTGCAAACCCAGAGCTTATCAGGGCGAAATCTTTTCGATTTGACCTTTCTTGACAGCCAGGATGGAAAGAGTACGAATCGACTTGCCGTCTTCTCCAAAACCCTTTAAGCCAGTGACTCCCTGATAAGTTTTCACCTGGCGGAGTTCCTCTTGCAGTTGGAGAGGAGAGGAGACCGATTTGGATTGAAGGATTTCTTTTATGAGTTTAGCCCCATCATAACTCAGGGCTTCGAGGGTTTCGGGATCCCGTTGGAATGATTTTCGGAATTCCTCTACGAATCGGACGATCAAAGGAGAGGGGTTTTTTGCAAGAAAGGTATCGACAAAGATCGCTCCTTCAGCTGCCTTCCCGCCGATAGAAATCAAGCCCGGGCCGTTCCATGAATTGGTTCCTAGAAAAGTTCCCTTTACATCAAAAAAAGCCATCTGGGAAAGGATCATGCCCACGCGATCGTGAGTATCAGGGATGAAAATTCCATCTACAGAAAGAAGGGGTTTGAACTCATCCTCTTTCTTTCTCTTGGCGTCCGGTTTTGAAAGGACTCTGATCTTAAAGAACCCTTTGATCTCCTGGCTGAAATCTGTTTGACCCTCTTGATAAACGACGGACCCTAAGATTTTTCCACCTCTTCGCGTGATTTCTTGGTTGAATAGGTTTTTGAAATAAAGTCCGTAAGGGGAGTTGGGATAGAAGACAGCGAAGGTGCGAAGCTCCAGCTCTTTAACAGCAAAGTGAGCAAGGGCCTGGATCTGCTCAGTAGGGGTGAGGGAGTTTTGGAAAACGAAATCCCCCTTACCGGCAGGGAGTTCCTTTTGCGAGAGGGTGAGAAGGGGGACTCTTAACTGCTGGGCTTTTTTTGCAGCGCTGTCAACATCAATGCTGAGAAGGGGTCCAATGATAGCAATTACTTTTTCCACGTTCACCAACTCCTCAACTGCCTTCTCTGCCTCTTCTGGATCCCCCTTGGAATCGCGGATGGCCAATGAGATCAGAGGGGAATCCGTTTCTTTTATGGCCGATTGGATTCCCTGCAGGGCTCTCTCTCCAAAGGGACCATGAATTCCGCTTAAAGGGAGAATGACTCCCACGGTATATTTGGATCTGGTGGAAGGAGGGACGGTTTCAAAGAGCCCTCTTGCTTGGGCCATATAGTCCATGCCTCGGTATTCTTTTTCTAATTCTGTTAAATATGTTTTGGCGACGAGATCGTTTCCTTGACTCTTCGCTATCTGGGCCAACCTTAATTTGGCATACCCTCCTGCATAGGCTCCGCGGTAGAGGGATTCAATGGACTTTAATTCTTCTTCTGTATTAGAGGCATCCAGGAGAGATTTCACCTTCTTCCTCAGTTCTTCGTTGGGTGGACCAGGAATGAGAAGACCCTTCCCATACCAATGAAGGGCCGTGAGCCGCTCCTTTAATTCAAGGTAGTTGTCTCCCAACAGAGTGAAGATTTGGGCCATTCTGGATGAGGAAAGGAAGGTAGAGAAGAGTTCGTTTAGAATACGAATGGCATCTTGAGGTCTTTTGAGTCGGGTATAACATACCCCCATCCTGAATTTGGCTTCATTAACGAGAGGACTTTGGGGAAAGTCGGTGGTCAAACTCTTAAATCGCCAAAGTGCCTTTTCCGTGTCGCCTTTTGAAAGAAGGATCTCTCCTTCTCTGAAGAGAACCGAATCGTCGGGTGGGGGCTGGGCGAAGGAAGGGCTTTGTAAGAAGAGCAAGAATAGCAAGGCGAGGATAGGCTTCCATCCTCTATTGTTTTGGGTGATCGATGGAAGTAACATAATAAACCTCAGGTAAATGGCGATAGTCCTCATTGAAGTCAATCCCGTAGCCTACGATAAAGACGTCATCTACTTCGGTGCCAAGATAATCCGCCTCTATCTCAACCTCTCTACGAGCTTTCTTATCTAAAAAGGCGCATATCTTCACAGAATGAGGGTTTGCAAGGGAGAGACGGTCCTTTAAGAATTGGAGGGTCCGGCCGGTATCGATGATGTCCTCGATAATGAGAACATCCTTTCCTTCAATGGGGATCTCAATATCCTTGGTGATTTCAATGATGCCAGAGGTTTTCATCCCGGACCCATAACTGGCTAAACGGACAAAATCAATTCTGACGGGAACTCTGAGATGTCGGACCAGATCGGAAAGAAACATGAAAGCCCCTTTCAGGATACAGACTAAAACCAATTCTCTTTCGCCATAATCCTTCGAGATTTGATCGGCCAGATGTTGGACAATGGAAGCGATCTGCTCCTGAGAGAGGAGTGGATTGAGACGATATCCTTCCATATGTTTACCCCGTGAGAGAACTTATCCTTTTGAGTAAGATTGAATAGTGATCCCTATCCTTATCTCAATCCCAAGAAAGGGTAAGGGTTTAAACCTCACCCTTTTCTAACGAGGTTCACAGGGCGTGTTCTAAGACCAAAATCTCCATCTGCTGAGGAAGGGTCGCCTTGTCGAAAGTGGTTTCGCTCACCTTGGGTCGCTTTATGTTTGTTTTGCCTTTCAAAAAGTCTTCCACGGGTTCGATAGGAAAACCACATTTCTCCGTCTTGAAATGCATGGGAATGAGGATTCTCGGCTTTATTTGTTCCGCGACACGGGTCGCTTCTTTTGGGTCGATGGTAAAAAAACCGCCTACAGGGATGAGAAGAATGTCTACCGGACCGATCTCAGCCAATTCCTTATCGCTCAGCAAATGGCCCAGGTCTCCGAGATGACAGAGTTGAATATTATTGATCTTGATTGTGAAGATAGTGTTGGCACCTCGTTCACTCCCCTTAGAAGGGTCGTGATAGGTCGAAACGCCCTTCATCGAAATTCCTTTTATTGTTTTGGAACCGCTTCCTTTTACGACTTGGGGAGTCCCAGGAAGATCCTGGGTATAATTGTGATCAGCGTGATCATGACTGGTCAAAACGAGATCGGCCTGGTCCTTGATTTTTCCGTAAGAAAGTTGGCCACCAAAAGCCCCGGGTTCGTAAGGATCGATCATGATTTTAGTCCCCTCATCGGATGTGACCAGAAAAGCTGAATGCCCGTACCACTTAACCTTCATGAAAACCTCCTTGATACAAATGTGTTTTCAGTTAACTCTTTTTTCTCAACTTACTTTGAACCGCCTTCTTTTTCCCTTCCAGAGTACCTTTTTTATCTCTGCGATCATCAATCTTTAAGGTGGTTACTACTCGTTGAGCTCCCTTCTTAAAAGGGACCCGGTGCATTTTGAGGGCGATTTCGAATAAATCTTTAAGATCTCCTTCAATGTTTGTTCCCATTGACGAAAGTTCGTAACGAACTTTTTCTTTCTTCAAAATACGAAGACAATCTGCCACGTAGGCGCTGAGGCTTGTATCGCCTGTGCCAATAGGTACGACGCTGATTTCTAAAATGGCCATGATTCTCCTCCATTCTGAAAAACCGGAATTTCTGATTAGGATGCTTTAAAAATTAGCATCAACTCGATGAGTTGTCAACGGTATCAAAGAAAGGGGAGGGGTGACTTCAAGTCGACAGTAGGTTAAAGAACCCCTCGCCTTCAAGGCAAGGGTGGTTTAGCTCGAAAGAGCGGGTCTTGATGGGTATTGCGAAAAAAATTCTCTTCTGAGATTCCAAGAGGCATTGCCCCTTCTGATGGAGATGGCAGCAAGCATCGTTACAATAGTGGCTTTCCCCCAAACCGCCTTGTTCCCACCCAATGCAAGGAAGCAGATAGAAAATACCTCTTTGAAATTCTACTATAAGAAGTAAGTCTATAATATTTTTTAAAATCAATACATTAAGGATAGACCCGAGCAATCTAAAAAAATCTTGACTTTCCCTTTTCCTATGTGATAATTGTTTTACCAACCGGTCAGTAGATAGATTTAGGGTACAGGAATTAGAAAAGTTAGAATAATAAGGAAAGGAGGTAATTTGTGATGAAGAAACTACTGTTAGGTTTGCTATCGCTTATGGTAATGATCGCTATTGTAAACGGATATGCCAAACGGGCGCTAGCCCAAGCTAAACCCATTGAACTGAAAGTTGCCTATCATCTCCCTCCGGTGCACATCCAGCACAAGAATGTACTTGTGCCCTGGGCAGAAGAACTGAAGAAGCGCACGGAGGGCAGGGTTACGGCAAAACTCTTTCCTGCCGAACTCTTAGGCAAGGTGACGGAAATGTATGACATGGTTCTAAAAGGCACCTGTGACGTAGGCTGGCTTATTTCTACTTATTACCCAGGACGCCATCCTCTGGAAGAGGCTTTTCATCTTCCCTTCCTTGTCCCGCCTGGTGCTGACAATCCAACGGGTAGACGTATCCGCGATGCAGTCTATGAAAAGTTTCTAATACCCTACCACTATAAGGATGTTAAAGTACTCTGGACTGGTCGGTTTGAACCGAACGTGCTCCACTTGGCCAAGAAGCCAGTAAGGAATATGGAAGATATGAAAGGTTTGGTCGTAGGTTTTCCCGGAGGAAGATTGATGCCGAGATTTATAACCGCAGTGGGAGGTTCTCCGGAACAAGTAACTGTGGTAGATATGTACACTGCCATGGAAAGAGGGATGATTGCTGGCCAAATTATTCCACTTGAGGCCCAACTGGGATTCAAGCTCATTGAAGTGACGAAACACTTAACGATGCTCAACCTTGGGAGTGGAAGCAATTTTATGGGAATGAGGTTTGAGACTTGGAATAAACTGTCACCAAGTGACCGAAAGATCATTGATGAGCTAAGCTTCTGGGCAGAAGACTTGCAGGGGAAGGCCTGGAAAGGGGCCACTGAGCATACCATATCGGTATGTAAAAAGAGGGGGATTCAATTCATAGAACTTTCACCAGAGGAGCGGGCCCGTTGGATTGAAGCCGCAAAGCCTGTGGAGGAGGAATGGGTAAAAGGGGTGGAAGCAAAGGGGCTACCGGCGAGAGAGCTATACAACATGATCAAACAGATGGCCCAATGATTAAGTGACAGAGGTAGACTTTTCAGGCCCGAGAGGTTGAGGGGTGTGGTGATCTTGGTGAAACCCCAAGATAACCCCTCTTCAAGCTGTAGCATGCCCGGGATAGAATACGATGAATTTTAATGAACTGTTCGAGGCCACGGTAAGGGGTGTACATGCCATCGTCAGGGTGCTCACCTGGGTTGCATCCGTTGCCCTTAGCATCATGATTCTATTCGTTGTCAGTAATGTTCTATCACGCTTTTTCTTCAAGAAGCCTTTGCCAGGCACCATAGAGATTATCGAACTGGTGGCAGTTGTTATTGTTTTCTTTTCAATGGCTTATACTGAGAGCAAAAGAGGGCATATTTATGTAGAACTCTTGGTTTCACGACTTTCAAGGCGTGCGCAGGCAGTTCTGGCGAGTACGATGTACTTTCTGGCAGCAGTGTTTTTTGCTGCCATGGGATGGCGCGGTGGAGTGCTGGCGTGGTCTTACCTGTTTCCTAGGATCAGGGAAACCTATGTCCTCTCCATCCCCATTGCTCCCTTTCTGTTTGTGATAGCCTTAGGGAGTTTTGTATTGGCTCTGGAGACGCTGATACACGTTTTCCATCCTCTGTCGGATGAGGGGAGAAAGGGGGCGAGTCATTGAGTCCCCTGGAAATTGGTATTCTGGGAGGCATTGCTCTTTTTTTCTTCATCGCTTTAGGATTACCTATCGGCGTTTCCATGGGTGCTGTGGCTGTCGTTGGCCTGGCCTTTATTACTAACGTTGAGGCGGCATTCAGCAGGTTGGCACATACCGCCTTTAGCATGACAGCTAATTATCTTACCGCCGTTATTCCTCTATTTGTGTTTATGGGTGAGTTGGCATGCATTTCTGGATTAACCCGGGAGGGTTACTCTGCTACGTATAAGTGGCTTGGGCGTATGCCAGGAGGCCTGGCCATGGCGACGATCGGAGGATGTGGTGGTTTCGCTGCTGTCTGCGGTTCGAGTGAAGCTACCGCTCTCACGATAGGCTCCTTTGCCCTGCCCGAGATGCGTCAGCATAAATACGATCCCCGACTGGCTTTAGGCTCGATCGCTGCCGGAGGGACATTGGGTATCCTGATTCCACCCAGTATGGCCTTTGTCCTTTACGGGCTCATTACCGAGCAGTCCATAGGCAAGCTTTTTCTGGCGGGTGTCTTTCCGGGAATTCTGCTTACTTCGTTGTTTATGGTTACCATATTTATCTTAGCAAAGAGCAGCCCATTCATGGGCCCTGCTGGGGGTGAGACAAGCTGGCATGAGAAACTAAGTGCGTTTAAGGATATCTGGGGAGTCTTAATATTATTTTTGGTAGTGATGGGAGGTATTTATGGAGGGATTCTAACTCCTACTGAGGCTGCGGCTGCAGGTGCCTTCAGTGCCTTCGTCATTGCTTTAATTAGAAGAAAAGTGAATAGGCAAAATGTGATCACCTCGTTCATGAACACGCTCCGAGTTACTGGCTTTGTTTTTGTCATCATCATTGGCGCCGTACTCTTTGGCTACTTCATGGCGGCAAGCGGCGTGAGCACAGCGCTGGCAGACTTTATCACCAGCCTCCCTTTCTCACCGCTTCTCATTTTGATATCTATCCTCATCCTCTACCTTATCCTGGGGTGTCTTATGGATGCCTATGCGATGGTGCTGATCACCATGCCTATCCTGTACCCCCTTGTCTTGAGCTTGGGCTTCGACCCCATATGGTTTGGCGTGCTCATAGTGATCATGATGGAGATGGGAATGATCACTCCACCCATAGGCATGAATGTGTTTGTTATCAAGGGGATCGCTAAGGATGTCCCTATGTATGCCATATTCCAAGGTACATTCCCCTTTGTGATAGCCATGGCGCTATGCGTAGCGATATTAATCGCTTTTCCACAAATTGCCTTGTTCCTACCGAATGCAATGAAGTAGGCAGTAGGACAGCCTCGCATCGGAAAGAGCGGGCAGTTTTATGAAAAGTTCCGTGAGGTCTACTGAAAAATAACAATTGAAGGAGGTTGAAAATGGTGCCAGTATCGATACCTAAGAAATGGGATTATGAAGCGGATATTGTTGTCGTGGGAGCAGGCACGGCGGGTTTACCAGCCGCATGGGTAGCAGCAGAGGCAGGTGCGAAAGTCTGTGTTCTCGAGTTATTGCCGTATACCGCCCCTAGTCTTTCCCTGATTAACGTGGGGCCAGCATTTGCCGGCACCGATGTGCAGAAAGAATTAGGAATCAACGACTCACCAGAGGAATACTATAAAGATGGTATCGAACTCGCTAAGGGTGATCCTGCCCTATGGAGAGTATTTGCTGACAATCAGCTTGAAACCTATTATTGGTGCCAGCAAATCGGCATGGGGTTCGGAAAGGCCCTTTTCTCCCCACCCGGACATAGAATAAAGAGAGGGATATGGAAAAAAGGACCTGAGATGACTCGGACCCTTGAAAAGGCCGCTAAGGATAAGGGGGTGGACATAAAATTCTCCCATAGAGCACTAAGATTGATTGTCGACCCGCAGACGCGCAGAATTCTGGGACTAAAGGTCAAAATAAAGGAGAAGGAAGAACAGAACTTTAAGGCAAAGAAGGCAGTGATTTTAACTACTGGCGGTTTCGGGCGAAATCCCGAACTGGTGGGGGAGTTTGGACCTTATTTCCTTGACTGGCTTCCCACCATGGCCTACGGGCATCTGGGCGATGGACTGAAAATGGCATTAGAGCAAGGTGCGGCCACAGCCCACATTGGCCGCGCTGTCTCAGGGTCTTTTGCTGTCGACGTGGAATCGAAATCTGGCATTATGGATTTTGTGGGATACGCCGGAGGCCTATTCGTGAACATTGATGGCAAGAGATTTGCGGATGAGGGGATGCGGCTTAAGTTTTATGGCTTGGTTTCTGAAGAAGGAATGAAGCAGCCAGGGCATGTCTGGCTTGCAATCATTGACGATAAAATGAAAAATACTACCTTACGGCCTGAAATGATGCATAAGGCGAAGCCGGTTCAAGCAGACACGCTTGAAGATCTGGCCAAAAAGATGGGGATCAACCCAGCGGGGTTAAAGGCGACAGTGGAAAAATATAACCGTGACCTTGATACACTTGGGTATGACTCAGAATTCGATAGGAGGACCCAAGAGGGTTGTGAAGGAAAACCGATCAAACTCGATAAGCCTCCTTACTACGCCTATAAGTGTACGGGAGCAACTTCTTCCTTCAAGGGGGGTATAAAGATTAATCCCAAGATGCAAGTGGTCAATCAGTACGGCGAGGTGATACCGGGTCTCTATGCTGCCGGCGAGTTGACCGGAGGCCTCTGGGGCAATGATTCGACCTATTTGCCCTGTACCATGGTCACCGTATCCATGACTTTCGGTCGGCTCGCAGCCAAAAATGCAGTTAAAGAATCCTCGTGGTAGATTGTATTAAGGGCAGTTCAGGATGGAGGATTTTAAAAGATTATTGCCGCAGATAGCACAGATGAAGCAACTTGTCGGCGATGGTGAAATCGTCTGCTGGGAGGCCTATGACGAGTCGGGCCAGCTCATCGGTTATGCTTTTGCCAAAGATATCCCTGAGGCAGTAGCTGATATTCCAGGTGCAGAGGATATGGATAAGTATCAGGTTTTCGGTATCATTGATCCGAAAGAATACAAGATTATCAACCTTGACATAGCGATCCATCCAGAAATGGTCAAGGAGCCATGGACCATGGATGTTGCCGAACCTGGCTTCGAGAAACAATTTATTGGCCTGATGGTCGAAGAAGTCAACTTATCCCCTGATGGTAAGATTGATGCCATTACCGATGCTACTCTCTCTTCAACCTGGATTACGGATGGGATACGAGAAAAAGTAAAAGAAATAATTAAGAAGGCAAAAGCGAAACCTGAGATGAGCTGAATTCGAAGGCTTATTAAGGGAAATGGTCCATATCATAAAGGATGTACAAGGTGCATTGGGTACGTTTGTTACCATCACGGTAGTACATCCTGATCTCAGCGAGGGAATCAGCGCAGTACGCGCTGCTTTTGATGAGGTCCATCGAATCCATGACTTGATGAATGTCCATAAGCAAAGCAGCGAAGTGGGTGTTCTTAACAGAGAAGGTTTTTATGAAGGTGTGAGCGACGATACAAGGCATGTGATTCAAAGGGCAAACTCGTTCTCTGAACTGATTGAAGGTGCCTTCGACATCACTGTATTGCCCCTTTTGGAATTGTGGGAAGAGAACGTTTCTAAAAGCAAGACTCCCCCGGATTCAGAAATCAGTGAAAGATTGGAGCTTGTTAATTACAGGAATATTCTTATCGAACACAAGAACATCAGTTTTAGGAAACGAGGGATGGGCATCACTTTGGCGGGAGTTGCCAAGGGATATGCTGTCGATAAAGCGATTGAAACTCTGAGTCGGGGGAACGTTAGGCACGCGCTGGTAAATGCCGGAGGGGATATCAGGGTTATTGGGGGAAAAGACGAGAACATCCCTTGGAGAATTGCCATACGGGATCCCAGGAATAAAACCCGAATCGTCACTGCCGTTGAACTTTATGACCAAGCGATAGCAACCAGTGGAACCTACCGGAGGTCTTTCGACGACATGATCAATCCCAAGGTAGGAAGACCTGCTCAAGGAGTATTAAGTTCAACTGTCATTGCGAAGAAAGCAATTGATGCCGATGTCTTAGCAACTTGTATGTTTATTTTGGGTGCAGAAAAAGGTATCGAGCTGGTCGGAAGGTTGGACGAGGTAAAGGCTTTTGTCGTAACAAGCGACGGGAGTGTTCTGAATTGAAACAGATCCCATAATAAGGATGAGGAGGACGGGTTACCAAATCTTTCTTAAGAGGATGAACTTTAAGTAATATCATGGACAAGAAAACAGGTGGTCTACCATTGAGCCCTTATCGAGCCTTGGATTTGACCAATGATAAGGGTTATTTTTGTGGCAAAATCTTAGCTGACTTGGGTGCCGACGTTATTAAAATAGAGCCGCCAGAAGGTGACCCAGGAAGGAAGATTGGCCCTTTTTATCATGACCTCCCGGATAAAGAGAAGAGCCTGTATTTTTTTGCCTATAATACGAATAAGAGGAGCATCACTCTCAATATCGAAGCCCCTGATGGGCAAGAGATTTTCAAGAGGTTAGCGAAGACTGCAGATTTCGTGATCGAGTCCTTTGATCCCGGTTACGCGGATAAGATAGGCTTAGGTTACTCTGTTCTAAAAGGTGTTAATCCCCGTGTCATTATGGTTTCTATCACCCCGTTTGGACAGGATGGCCCCTATAAGGATTGGAAGGCTTCCGATATTGTGGCAATCGCGATGGGTGGCTTATCTCACATCACGGGAAGTCCTGACCGAGCTCCAGCGAGGGTCAACGTGGATCAGGCCCACGTGATTGCCGGTGCTCAGGGAGCAATGGGCGCGATGATCGCTCATTACTATCGCGAGACCACTGGGAAAGGACAATATGTAGATACCTCCACACAGGAAAGCGTTGTGCTGTCCGCATTAACAGTTCCGCAGGCCTGGGACCTCCAAAAGTTTATCTGGCCGAGAGAAGGTGCTTATTTGTCCCGGGCCAGGAAGCGTGTGCGCCATCTCTGGCCGTGTAAAGACGGTTATATCGCCTGGAGGTTGTTTGGAGGCGGCTTAGGGGTGAAGACACGGGCTTTGGTAGAGTGGATGGATAGCGAAGGACAGGCGGGCGAACTCGAAGAAGTGAACTGGCAAAAGATGGATTTACTCACTGTGCCTGGGGAAAAGTTCTATCATTGGCAGGAGCTTTTTGGGAAGTTCTTTAAAACTCACACGAAGGCGGAGCTTTGCAAGGAAGCACTTGCCAGAGGGATCGTGCTCATTCCTGCCAGTACTCCGAAAGACTTGCTTTCAGACCCTCAACTTGAAGCCAGGGATTACTGGGAGGAAGTCGATTACCCTGAACTGGGAACGACGATTACTTATCCCGGCGCGTTGTATAAATCATCTGAGATTACGTGGAAATTTTGTCGTGCTCCATTGATGGGTGAGCACAATAGTGAGATTTATGAGGAAGAGTTCGGTTTTACCAAAGAAAGGCTCTCTATGTTAAAGCAGAGCGGGATCATTTGA
>Ga0154839_1292_pt2 | contig 16431 bp, 18 predicted proteins | sample Rifle2008BG16ft_FD_116143 | JGI IMG/M metagenome (GOLD analysis project Ga0154839, IMG submission 116143) | Deltaproteobacteria bacterium RBG_16_47_11
TTTCCACTCCCAATCGTCTCACCTCCTCAACCGCATGTCGCACCACTTCCCTGGGAAGACGATAAGGAGGAATTCCAACATTAAGCATCCCGCCAGGAATAGGGAATGTTTCAAAGATCGTGACAGAATAACCGAGCCTGGCGAGATCATTGCCAGCCGAGAGTCCGGAGGGTCCGGCCCCGATGATGGCAACTTTTTTATCTCTCTTTTCGGGAACATCCATCTTTTCCGAAGAAGAGATTTTATAATCAGCAGAGGCTCGCTTGAGTGAGCAGATGGAAATAGGAAGATCGATCAGGAGACCTCTTCGGCACTTGTCTTCACAGGGGTGAACGCAGATCCGGCCCAAAATGGCGGGGAAGAGGTTATCGCTTCGGTTGATCTCAAAGGCCAGATCATCATTCTGCTCTCGGATAGCTGAAATGTATTCAGGAGCACGAGTATTAACGGGGCAGGCATTTTCGCATCCGATATTTTCTTCAAACCAATGTTCATTCGGAACCTGGACATGAAATCGATTCATCATTAGTCGATTCACGATGTTTTGAATTTAATACCTTTGAGAAGGTTAGAGACTCCTGAACGCATCTCGTTAAGGCGATTGAAGTAGATGGAGACCAGCTTCTTCATAATCTCCATTCCCATCTTTGGATCCTTTTCCATATCCATTTTAAGACGACCTGCATTGATTACTAATACTTTGGAGGGCTTTAAGCATGTGGCCGTCACATTGTAACGGAAAGGCTCAATGAGGGATGGAATTCCAAAGGCCGCACCTTCCTTTTCGACCTTGGAGGTCAAAAAGTAAAATTTTTCCCCGGTCTTGACTGAAAGATCGAGCATGCCTTCGATCAGGATGTAGAGATAATTCGCCTCATCTCCCTGACGGAAAATTGTTTTCCCTTCCGGGAGAGATTCCTCAGAAGAACGTGAAAGCAAGATGTTCACCTGGGATTCACTAAGGGTCCCAAATAATTCGGTCTTTTTCAGCCACTCTGTAGAAACCATCTCTTTTCTCCTCAGGCTCTCTAACTCTTCGGAGAACCAAATACGAAATTCGAAGCACGAAATTTGAAACAATACCGAAATCCAAATATCAAATGTTCAAAACAAGATCCGCCTGTTTCGAATTTTTGGTCATTGGGATTTGTTTCGCGTTTCGAATTTCCATATTCTCATTCTTCTATGGCATCCCTCGATTGAGATACTCCATCAGATCCGCCATTTCCTTTCCGTCTATTTTCCTCCAAGGCACTTTGGCCTTTCTCATTTTTTCCAACATCTCCGGCCCATGATTCCACATGGTCTGGGCTATAAAAATAGGAGAGATCTTACCTTTCAAACCAGAAAGGTTCGGCATGGCGGTGCCTTTGGAATGGCAGAGGTTGCATTGCTTTTTTGCAAAAACCTTTTTTCCCTTTTCTGGATTACCAGGTTCATCAAAATATTGGGTGGAGAAAAGGTAGGCGACGAGATCAGCCATTTCTTGAGGAGATAGGGTCGGCCGTTCCATCTTTTTATCTTCCATTCCCTTCCACATTTTGGGTGAGTGATTCCACATCATCCCGGCCAACTGGGCTAATGTCCTTGGGAAATCCTTTTTCTTTGACAAATCAAATTTTCCACCAGGGGAATGACATTGAACGCACCCCTTTTGATTGAACGACTTCTTTCCGGATTGAGGGTCACCAGGAGAGAGATAAACCTTTTCCATCTTTGAACCGAGGCTTCGGATATAAGCGATGATGTCGACCATTTCATTTCCTTTGAATTCAACCCAGGGGAGTCCTTTCTTGCGAATTTCTTGTTCCATTTGAGGCGTATGATTCCACATCATCTGAGCCCATAGGATGGGGTTTGTATACATTCCCCAGCGGCTGAGATCGCTCTTGCCCCCTTCTTTCCCAACCGCATGGCATTCGCCACAATGCTTGGTCTCCATCAACCTTTTCCCATTTTGAGGATTTCCGGGTTCATCCATGTACCGGAGGAAATAAAGAAAGGCAAACAGGTCAGCCATCTCCGTATTCTCCATTTTCTGGAGGGGAATTTTTTTGGCCGTCATTTTTCCCCACATCTCTGGCCAATGGTTCCACATCAGGGCAGCCAGTTGAGATTGGCTGACATAAGATTCTGGAAGTGTGCCGAGATCAGGCCCCTCCTTGCCGCCCTCTCCCCAGATGGCATGACAGGTGCTGCATTTCTTTTTCGTGAAAACTTTCCATCCTGCCTTGACATCCCCGGGTAAGAGGTACTCCCCTTTCTTTTCATCTCCATAAGCCAGATCGAAGAAAATCCCATTTCCAATGAAGAAGAGCACGGTGATTAAGAGCCAAGTTCCAAGACACTTCATGCCTCATTTCCTTTCTAATTCTTCTTAGGGGTTCGGATATATTCAAGGAGATCAGATAACTCTGCTTTCTTAAATCGAGGCCAAGAAATTCCTTTTTCCTTCATCGCCTTCTCAATTTCGGTGCTGTGGTTCCAGGTACCCGCCAGGATATCCATGGAGCTACGAGCTTTCTGATATTTGGAAAGGCTTACTGTCATGATTTCGCCGGGCTTCCCATCTAAACCATGACATTTGGAGCATCCGAATTCTGAGAAGATCCTTTGCCCATTGGCTGGGTTTCCTGGTTCATCGATGAAATGGAGAAAGTAGAGGTAAGCGATCAGATCAGCCATTTCTTTCGAAGTAAACTTGGGGATTCCCAACGGAGTCTGGCTCATCTTTCCTAAGACAGCGGGTCCTTTATTCCACATACTGGATGCAATCTGAGTGAGGCTTTTATAAAAAGCCTTAGCTCTCTTGCCCAAATCCTCGCCCTCCTTTCCACCTTCACCTTTAATGGCATGGCATTTGATACAGCCCTTCGTAACAAAAACTTGCTTACCCTCCTTCGGGTTTCCTGGTGTGATGAAGGCGTTTTCTTTGGCTCCTTTTGTATTCATTTTGATGTATTCCAGAAGGTCCATCATTTCAGTCCCTTTAAACTCAGGCCACTTCAAACCGAGTTTGACCATTTGAGCAATCATGACTGGACCATGATTCCAGATTGACTGGGCTAAGAAGACCGGAGAGATATTTTGTGGAAACTGATCCAGACCGGGTTCACCTTCTTTTCCTTTCCCGGAGAGAAAATGACAGGAGCCGCAACCTTTTTCATTAAAGATAGATCTTCCTCTCGTTGCCTCTCCAGGCTCATCAAAGAATTTGAGAAAATAGAGGTAGGCAGAGATTTCTGAAAATTCCACCCCTGTCAGATTGGGTTTGATCATCCTTGCCCTTTCCATTCCAGCTTTCATGGAGGGAATATGGTTCCAGAGTTTGGCTGCCATATCCAATTGAGTATCCCCGAGGTCCACTCTTCCAAAGTCGGGTCCAATCTTTCCTCCATCCCCCTTGAAGGCATGGCATCTAACACACCCTTTATTCACAAAAAGCCGGCTTCCTCTCGTTGGATCCTCAGGAAGAGACTGGGCAAAGCTCACGGTACTCGTCGCAAATAGATAGACAATCGTTCCTAAGGTAAAGATGCTTTTTCTACGCATAAGAAATTTCTCTCCTTCTTCATTTTCGAAAGAGTTCCCCAAAATGGGTTTAAGAATTCTCAGGTCCACGGATTGAAGTTTTTCTCGAACTTTTCAAATCTTCTATTCGATCCCAATCCCAGGAAGGTAGGTTTTGATTCGTTCTTGAACTTCAGCCATCGATTTCTCCCTGCCTTCTCTCACCTCCCAGATGGATACAATGGGAAATATTTTAGTGAAGATCATGTAGAGGAGAATGAAAAAAGAGATACAGCCAGCAAAGATGGACCATTCTATCCATGTGGGGAAATAGATAACCTCCTCACTGGGGACCCTTGGATTGGTTAAGGTCGGAACCACAATGACAAATCTTTCTAACCACATCCCAATGACCACAGAGATCGAAGCGATTAACGTACCCATAGGCGTTCGGGTTTTTTTGAAGCTGAGAAGAGGCAAAGGGATGACAAAACAGAAAAGGAACATTCCCCAGAAATAAAGGGCGAACCTTCCTGTAAATTTCGACCAGAAAATAGCCATGTGAAGGGGCTCCCCCCCATAATAAGTGGTAAGATACTCTGTGAAGGTAAAGTAAAACCACAGGAGGGTCATGATCAGAAGAAGAATTCCGAGATTATTGAAATGGACATGCCTTAAGTAATCTTCGAGATGATAGACCTTGCGGATGACATTCATGGCCACAATCAGTGCAGCGATTCCTGAAAAAATCGCACCGGCGACAAAATAGGGACCGAAGATGGCACTGTGCCACATGGGCTGGATGGTCATCGCAAAGACAAAGGAAACAACGGTATGAACAGAAATAGCAACTGGTATAACAAGTATGGCCATAAAGGCGATCCCTTTTTCCAGTAGGTGATGCTGTCTCTCTGTTCCTCTCCATCCCAGAGCAAAGATCCGGTAAAACCAGTTCCATTTCCTACCATAATCCCTGAGGAGGGCAATATCGGGAATCAAAGGAAGGTAAAGATAGACGGAACTGGCTGTGAGATAAACAGTGATGCTCGAGACATCCCAGAGAAGAGGCGATTGAAATTGAGCAAATTGGATGATGTTCAACATTCTGTCTGGTCTTCCCAAATCGATCAATATGTTTCCTACACCAAAGAAGAGGACGAGGACGGTAATGACCTCTGCGGAACGGGTGATCGACCTCCGCCATTCTGCTTTGGCGAGACGAAGGATCGCTGAGATGAGTGTCCCTGCATGGCTAATTCCGATAAAGAAGACGAAATTGGTGATGTAAACACCCCAGAAGATCGGTCTCGCTAAGCCTGTCACCCCCAGTCCATTCCAATATTGTTGAAGGTATGCCCAAACAGCCCAGAGGATAATGACCACCAGGATGGAGAAGGTGATATAAAAGGGCTTTCCTGTTTTCCTAATGGGATCAAACAGAATAGCGTCTTCTTTCACGTCTAAATGATTTTCGTCCATCACGTTCCTTCTGAAAGATAGTAAACCTTCGGCTCTGTTCCTAAATCCTCCATCAATCGGAAGGCTCTTCTCCCCCTGGAGAGTTCCGATACGATGCTGAAAGGGTCATTCAGATCACCGAAATACATGGCGCTGCTTGGACAGGCTTGGACGCAGGCTGGGATGTAGTCTTCTGGCAGAAGATCTCTCCCCTCTGCCTTCACCTTCTCGCTTGCCTTGAGAAGACGATGACTGCAAAAGGTGCATTTCTCCACCACCCCTTTCGTTCTGATGGAGACATCGCGATTGAGGGAGCCTTTCATCTCTTTCGGCCATTCGGGTGGATACCAGTTAAAGTATTTAACAGTGTAAGGACAGGCAGTGGTGCAGTAACGGCAACCGATGCATCGATGATTGATCTGTGCCACCAGGCCTTCTTCGTTTTTATAAGTGGCGTTGACGGGACACACCTTGGTGCAAGGAGGGTGATCGCAATGCATGCAAGGCCTGGGAAGCAGTCTCGCCTTGATATGAGGGTATTCCCCCTCAATATAAGGGATCACCTCCATCCAACTGATCGTGCGACCTTTCTCTGACTCTTGGGGTCCAATGATCCCCACATTGTTTTCTGCATGGCAGGCAACGACACAGGCCTGACATCCAGAACACTTATCTAAATCGATGACCATCCCCCATCGATGCAAGAGGCACCTCCTTAGACTTTATAGATTTTAACTTGAGTGGATCGTTGTATTGGATTGCCTGTCAACGGATCCAGATCATCCCCGAGAAGGTGATAAGGGTTCGCACCCAAATCTTTGGCCCAACGACCTCCTGAAGCGTGGCCCAAGCCAAAAGGAATGTTGACAACATCAGGCATGGCTCCGTGATAGTGCCTGGCCTTTGCTTTCATTTTCCCAAACTTCGATTCCACCCAGACCCAATCCCCTTCAGAGATTCCAAGCTCCTTTGCTGTATGTGGATTGATCTCTACCCATGTGATCCATCTTTCGAGGAGATGGGGACCAAAATTCTCAGAGAGCCAGGGTTGATTCGCATTTCTGCTTCCTGTTAGGGCCATTGTTTTAAAGATATGAAGGTGGAGAGGATATTGCTTTTCATCACTCATCTTCTTAGGTTCCTCCCAATGGGGGAGAAAGGATGAATCGTCATTATTTTTTGATAGGGGAGAAGAGGCCAAGCGCTTCAATCCCTGAGCATAAAATTCAAATTTTTTTGAGGGAGTTTGGAAGATACGTTCCCATTCTCCGAAATCATAAAGAGGATCCCACCAACCCCCTCGCTCTTGAATCAATTTCCAGAGTTCTTCGTAGGTCTTATAGGAAGGAGCCCACCACCCCCCTCTTTGAAGAAGGCGGGTCCAGGCCTCCTCGAATTGAAGGCCGAAGACATCTCCCCGTTTGGTCTCGAAGACACCTTTGAAGCCGTAAGTCATTATTTCTTTAAAATCATTCCACGGGAGAGCGTTTCGAAACTCCCCTCCTAGTAATTTCGCAATTGTCAAGAGGACATCGCCTGTGGCTTTGGTCTGGTAGAGAGGTTTAACAACGGGTTGCCGGATTCCAAGAACTGGAAAACCACTATTTAAAAAGAGGGGATCATCCTGCCAGCGTTCCAAGGGGGTGTGGTCTGGAAGAACGAGGTCTGCAAAATGAGTACTGTCATCCATGTAGGGAGAAAAGCTAACGATGAAAGGAATCTCAGCAAATGCTTTTGAAAACAAATCGGGCTTGGGATTGGAAAAGAGAGGATTGGTGTAGTAAAGGAATAGGACTTTTGGTTTATAGGGGTTTCCAGAAAGCACATTTTTGGCAAAAAGGTAAGGCTGATGCATCGCCTTCTGAAGACCTTTTCCTCCGTCAATCCTTTCTTGATCAAGACCCTTTTGTGCAAGGGCATCTTTTTTAAAAGGAGGAAAGGCTTGATAAGGAATATTTCTCGGAATCAAAACTCCCCCGATTGCATCAATACTGCCCGCCAATCCATTCAATACAGAGACGGCCATCTGGTGGAAAGGGCGATCTCGATAACCCATCGCAAGGGAAGGTTGGTTTGTTGAAAATTCCCGGGCCAAACGAATAATGGTATCAATGGGGACCCCCGTCTTTTGGGAGGCCACATTCGGTTCATACTCAGAGAGCACGAGTTCTTTAAAGCCAAGGTGTTCTTTTCCTTTTTCGTCGGTCCAACTTTCAAATCCAAAGGTATGACTGGAAACAAAATCCTTCTTATAGAGTCCTTCTTTGATGATCATGTGCGCAATGCCGAGAGCAAGGATTCCCTCTGCGCCAGGTTGGATGGGAATCCACTCATCCGCCTTGATACCGGTGACAGAAAGGCGCGGGTCGATTTGAACCAGCTTTCCTCTCTGTCCGGGTTTTCCTCTTCTGAAATGGCCGTAAGCCTTCAGAGCTTGGACAGGGGACCAATAGGATTCGAGGAGTTCCGAACCAAAAGAGAGGAGATATTGCACATTTTCCAAATCATAAGCGGGCGTCGAGTAAATTCCTTGGGTGAGGAGGAGTCCTTCATTCGGTGTCCCTTCCCACTGGAACTGATGATCAATATAGTTGGGTGAACCAAAGGCCTCCAAAAAACGATTCCAGAGGGATCTCATCAATCCCCTGTATTTGCCCCCCAAAACAGCCAGCCGGTGGGGATCTCCATTTCGTCGAAGTTCCTTTAAAGAGTCGGTGACCGCCTGGAGGGCTTCATCCCAAGAAATGGGCTGCCAACGACCTTCCCCTCTTTTCCCAATCCTTTTCAGAGGAGATCGGATGCGGTCTGGATCGTAAAGACCTTGAAGGCCTGCAATTCCCTTGGGGCAGAGCGTTCCTCGATTCACCGGGTGAAGAGGGTTTCCAGCGATGTTGACCGCCCATCCGTCAATCACTCTGACAAGGATTCCACACCCGCCTGTACATTGGCCGCAGATCGTGGAAACCCATTTTTCAACGCCCGCGAGATTGGTTTTCTCACCTGCGGGGAATTGGGACCACTTCCCAAAACCCCCTCCAAGGGCGATGGCAACTCCTGCTCCCCCACCCATCTTTAAGAAATCTCTTCGGCCAATCTTCATCCTTCACCCTAAGAGCAACTTAGTTCGGAGTATCTTCCTTTGATCTCCGAACTCTAGACTCCGAACTCAAAACTTGTATTAAACGTGGCACGCCAAACAGTCATTCGTCACTTTGTTCTTGGTATGGCAATCCATACACCAATTCATGGTCATCTTCACCCACGGCTTCGTGGGGGGTTTTTCACTCTGTCCAATATCTCCATGACAGGTCGCACAGGGTATCTTCCCTAAAACGAAATGACGGCGATGAGAAAAGAAGACATGGTCCGGTTGTTCATATAACCGTTTCCAAGGAATTTCTTGTCCCTTTTTTTGAAATTGTCTGATCTTTTCTTCTTGGGAGGATTGGGTAACGGGTTCTTTATGGCATTCAAGGCAGGTGGCCAGGTCAGGTATTCCGGAAAAGGTTTGGGTTTTGAAGAAGCGGTGACATGCATCACACTCCAATCCTTGTTCCACGTGCTTTTTGTGATTGAATGAGACGGGTTGGTCGGCCTTGAAGCCAAGACCGAGGCTGATGATAAGAGAAACCACCACAACCCCGGCGGCTAATCCGATGAGGAAAGATTTCAATTCTAAGAACCTTTTATTTTCTGATTTACCCCCCCCAAAGACCCTTATAACAGCAGTTTTTCTGAAATGCAATAAATTTTTTTTAAAAATTTTGCCCTAAAAAAGGAAGGACCTCCTTCCCGTAAAACGTATTAATAAGGTCTTGATACGATGACTTCTTTTTCGTATTGGGTGTGGGTAAATTTTCCGGTCTCAATAGGAATGGCCACCTTCATCAAAAGGGTGAAGATGAGGAGCCCCGTTGCCCAGATGCCGAAGGAAACCATGAGCTCTAAGAGATTAGGAAGATATTGAACGATCTCACCCAGAGGATCCGGGACAAATCCGGGTATGACAAAGCCGGGCCCTTTTTCAATCCACACCCCGATGATAATGAGCAAACAGCCCAGATTCAAGGTGGTGATTCGCTTCCGGGTTTGAGGAATCAGAAAGATGATAAATGCGGTGACATTCATCGTCATCGCCGCCCATATCCAGGGCACAAGCTGCTTGTGGCCATGGAGACCTTCAAACAGGTATTTAAAGGATGCAATATGGACCGTTTGAGAATAATACTCCTTAAATATCTCAGCGGAGAGAAGGAAAAGGTTGAGAAACATGGCATAGGCGATCAGCTCTGAAATCTTGAAAAGGGCCTCATCCTCGATCTCTATTTTGGATGTGGATACCTTTCGGATGATCTGAAAAATGATGATGATGATGGCAGGCCCTGAACAGAAGGCGCTGGCCAGAAACCTCGGAGCAAGGATCGAGGCATTCCAGAAGGGACGGGCGGGAAGGCCATTATACAGGAAGGCTGTGACGGTGTGAATAGCGACCGCCATTGGGATAGAGAGTAAGATGAAAGGAAGGATAAATTTCCAGTTGGGTTCTTTCCGGTAATAGAATTTGACTAAAAGATAGATCGGGATAAGAAGATTCAGGAATAAATAACCGTTGAGAGCAAGGACATCCCAGGCCAAAAGCGATTGGGGAAAGTTCATCAATCCAATAAAAGGAATCATGTGCCAAAACCGGTCAAGCCTACCCAGGTCCACCATCACAAAGAGGATGGCCATCACGATGGAGGACGCGGCGAAGAGTTCCCCAAGAACGACGATCTCTTTGATGGGTTTGAAATGGTAGACATAGGACGGAATGACTAGCAGAACCGCGGCTGCCGCAGTCCCGACCAGATAAGTGAAATTGGCAATGTAGAGCCCCCAGGAGACCTGGTCATTCATGTTTGTTGCGATTAACCCGACATCGTGCTGCTTCAAATAGAATAGGAAGCCCACGACGATAATTGCCAGGAGGGAGAAACACCAGGCGTAGTACAACTTGCTCCCCTTTGCCACAAGGGTCAAGGTCCTCCTGTAAAAATGCCATGTCTCATTCAACGTTTCCCGGAACTTTTCCATGTGCTTTTCTATGCTTCAAAGAAGTAATAAAACTTCGGTTCTGTCCCTAAATCTTCCTTGAGACGGAACACCCGCTTGCGGTCGATGATATAACGCATTTCGCTGTTTAGATCGAGAAGATTGCCAAATTTCCTCGTTCCTGTGGGACAGGCTTCCACACAGGCAGGATACCGACCCTGTCTCACCCGCTGGATACAAAAGGTGCATTTTTCCACAGCACACTTCATTCTAGGTCGATTTCCAAGATAGTGGACTGAGGGATTTATCTCCTCTTTTGGAATGTTTGGCTCCGCCCAGTTGAAGACTCTCCCCTTATAGGGGCAGGCTGCGATGCAGTACCTGCAACCGATGCACCAGTTATAATCAACCACGACGATACCATCCGGTTCTTGCCAGGTGGCGTGGACAGGACATACCTTCACACAGGGAGGCTCCTGACATTGCTGACACTGAACGGGGAGATAGATGAATCCTTTTTCCGGAACCAGGTCAGGGTTATAGTAATGTTCAGAGTTTTCAAGATTGATCAGGTTTCCTCTTTTGAGTCTGAGAACCCTGATCCACTGAAGTTGAGGATCATGGCGCGAGTGATTATTTTCTTTCACACAGGCATAGACGCATCTCCTACAGCCAATACATCGGGATAGCTCGAGGCCGTATGCCCAAAAGGTATCGGGAACGGCCTCCTGGGTGCTGATCTGAAATTTTCTTCCATATTTCTGCAGGTATCTCTCTTCCAACTTTGCAATGACACGTTTCTTTTCTTCGGGTGTCATTTCCCGAAAATGGTTTTGTAGGAAATCCTCGCTTTCTTCCTTGGAGCAAGAGGAGAGTATAGGGAGAGAAGCACCTGCCACAGCGGTCAGGGAGAGATTGCGGAGAAACTCTCTTCGCGTATAACGTCTATGGTTTCGATTTCGCATCGTGGTTTTCTTTCGGACGATGAGGTGGAGGCTCGGGCTTTAATGGTTTCAATTTTGGCTCATGGGGGTCATGGCAGTGGGCACAGAGGAAGTAGGTTCTTTTCCCGGAACCCGTAAAGTATCCCGTTCTTTTTCCATGAATGCCCGCCCTCCAATCTCTGTATTGAGGCCCATGACATTCGCCACAGAGCCGATAGCTTTCGGTGAATTTTATCAGTTCCCCGTTGAACAATCTCAGCTTATCTCTATTTCTTGCGTCATGGCAATCGAGACACCATCGCATCGTTTCGGCGTGATGGAGTTTGATATCGGTGTGCTCTTCCTTCAGTTCCCGCTTCTTTCGATTGACCTCCATCGAGGCATGACAGTTGTTACAGGGGTACATTCCCTCGGTCATCGGAGGAGGGGTGTATTCTTCAACGACTGCCAAGGCAGAGGAAGCGAAAAAAAACAGCAGAAACGGTAAGGTTGCCACTGCGTAAAATACTCTCATGATCGTTCTGTGGTCTTCTTGCTTGAGCAAAAGGATCCGAAACACTCCGTTCGATTTTACGAAACCCTAAAACCCACAAATAACATCTGTCCCGGCAAATTGCAACATCTTCTTTCGAAAAATTAATGCGGATCACGGATAGGGCTGCTGCCCTTGAATTAGGCCGAGAGGTGTGATAATTTTTTCTTATGCACATCGATATTCAATTTTTGCCGTTTTCCCCCAATCCTAATCTTCTTTCCGATCGAGTCGTTGTCGTCATCGACGTCCTCAGGGCAACTTCCGTCATGGTCCATGCCATGTCCCAAGGAGCCTCAGAGATCATTCCCTTGGCCACTGTCGAGGAAGCTTTTCGAATGGCGAAGGCCTTTCCACGAGGGTTTGTCATTTTGGGAGGGGAGAGGGAAAACAAGGAGATCCCGGGATTTGATTTAGGGAACTCTCCGAAGGAGTATGTCGCAGAAAGAGTGAAAGGGAAGAAATTAATCCTGACGACAACGAACGGGACAAGGGCATTTCATACGGTTTCTTCCGGAAAAGAAATTTTGGCAGGAAGTTTTTTCAATATCGGGGCTATTGCCCAGAGATGTCTCGAATCGAATAGAGACCTCTTCATTTTCCCTTCAGGAGATAAGGGAAATTTTTCTCTGGAGGATACCCTCTGCGGAGGAATGTTGATCGACCTGATCACAAAAAAAGAGAAGAAACAGATTTTTTTGACCGATGCCTCCTATTGTGCTCAAACCCTTTATCAGAGATTCAAAGATAATTTGTTCGAGGCTTTTCACCTTTCCCATCACGGAAAAGAGTTGATCAACCGCGGTTTTGAGGATGACCTTGTCTATTGTGCTCAAGTTGATATGACAAACATTGTTCCAGAATTTAAAGCGGGAGTCATCAAACTTAAATGGACTTAGTGTACTTCGTCAAAAGTCGCTTTGCTTTGATTGTCATTCCGGGCTTAACCCGGAATCCAGAATTTCTGATCTGGATTCCCGCTGGAGTTCATGCCGTACTTGATACGGGGCGGGAATGACTACTCCGGAACTAATGTAAAGAAGTTTCAGCTTCACTACATCGGAGGGGGAAAATATTAAAGGTAATTTGGGAGAATGAACGATGCGGAACCCGGAGAGACAACTAACGAATAGAGAGACGATGATCGCCATGTTGGAACGCCTACCCGTCGGAAGGATTGCCACCGTCAATCAGAAGGGTTTCCCTGTGATCAAGCCTGTCAATTTTCTCTATCTGGATGGGAGAATCTATCTTCACTCTTCGACAAAAGGAGAAAAAATAGAAGATATACAAAGGGGAAGCCCTGTCTGTTTTGAGGTGGACGATCCCATCGCTTATGTGGTTGCCGGCACGTCCGCCTGCGAAGCCAGCTATTATTATCGAAGTATCCTCATTAAAGGAAAGGCTGCTTTTGTGAAGGATCGGGATAAAAAGGTGAAGATTCTCGGGAGAATGATGGAGAAGTATCAGCCGGAAAAAAGCGATGGAGGGATGCCCGAAGAGATCCTTGAAAAAACGGCAGTGATTGAGATTTTAATTAAGGAAATCACCGGCAAAGAGAATTTGGGATAGATGAAATCTTCTGTTTCCATTGTGAAGTGCCAAAACTATGAAGAAGCCAAGGTCTTGAGTGCTCTTCGGCAGAGTATTGGCCTGATCGGAGGGATTCAGAATTATGTAAAGAAGGGCAGTCGTGTCCTTCTCAAGCCCAATCTCCTTTTCGGAAAGAGTCCTGAAAAGGCTGTTACGACCCATCCCTCGATCCTTCGGGGGATGATCCAGATCGTTCGGGAAGCTGGAGGGGTCCCTTCCATTGGAGATAGTCCTTCGGTCGGAAGTTTGACGTGGACGGCCGAGAAAGCTGGCATCAAGGCAGTGGCCGATGAAATGAAGTGCCCCCTTGTGGAATTTAACAGACCTGCTCTCCCTCCGAAAGGGGGAGGGACAACATTTAAACAGTTGGAAGTTGACCAGGCCGTTTTGGAAGCGGATGTGATCATCAACCTTCCTAAATTCAAAACCCATAGCCTGACGCTTCTGACCCTGGGGGTAAAGAACCTTTTCGGGTGCGTCCCCGGACCTAAAAAACCCCTATGGCATCTCAAGGCAGGTAAAGATCAAAAGACTTTTGCAAAAATACTGGTGGATATCTATGAGGTCATCCGGCCTTCTCTCACCCTGTTGGATGGGATTGTGGGAATGGAAGGGAACGGACCGAATAGCGGCCGCCCAATTCCAATAGGATTGATTCTGGCTAGCGGGGATTCCTTGAGTCTGGATCAGATCGTATGTGACCTCTTGGGGATTTCAAGGGAGTCTTTGTTGACGAATCGAGTGGCGTTTGAACAGGGCATGGGAAGAGATCCGATTGATGTTTTGGGGGAGAAGATAGAAGATCTTAAGATTTCCAACTTTCAATTCCCAGCCCTCTCTCAGCCAAACTGGAACCTCCCAGGATTTTTGAGCAAGGCATTGAAGAACGCTCTAACCTCCAAACCGGTGATTGAGGGGGAAGTATGCGAGAGTTGTGATCGATGTGCAGAGATCTGCCCTCCCAAGGCATTGGCCAGGAGGGGAGAGGATTTGGTTTTCGATTACGGACAATGTATCCGCTGTTTGTGTTGCCTCGAGGTTTGCCCGGAAGGAGCTATCTCGAACAAACCTGGATGGGCATTAAGGCTGGTAGGCAGGAGATAGAAAGCAGTAGGCAGAAAGCAGTAAGCAGTAAGCGGAAGGTAGTTATAGGGCCTTCATTTATAGGGGGCGAAGATTATGCGAAACATTAAGCTTTTGATTGAATACGATGGAACGAATTATCAGGGATGGCAGGTTCAGCCCAAGGGGCCGACCATCCAGGGGATCCTCGAAGAAAAATTAGGGCTTCTCACAGGAGAATCCATCCAATTGTTCGGTTCCGGAAGAACGGATTCGGGGGTTCATGCCTTAGGCCAGGTTGCTCATTTCAAGACGCAAAGCCGGATGGATATCCGTACGATCCAGAGGGCATTAAACAGTCTCGTCCCGCCTGATATCGTGATTCGAAAGGTGGAAGAAGTTGATGAAGGTTTTCATGCCCGAAAGCATTCAAAAAGCAAAATCTATGAGTATCGAATTCTCAACAGAAATCTTCGGTCAGCCTTTCATCGCGGGTATGTATGGTATATCCCCCAAAAATTAAATTTAATGGGGATGAAGAAAGCGACCCAGAGTGTGGTTGGAGAACATGACTTCTCGGCATTCCGCACGGTAGGCTCCCCCACTCGAACAACCGTCCGAAAGGTGATGCGGGCGGAATGGAAGAGGGGGCGAGACGGTTTCATCCGTTTTGAGATCGAAGCCAACGGTTTTTTAAAACAGATGGTGAGGTCAATCATCGGGACATTGGTTGAGATCGGAAAAGGCAGGATGAAGGCTGCGGATTTGAAAAAGATCTTAAATTCAAGGGACAGAAAAGAAGCAGGCCCCACCGCCCCTGCTCAAGGGCTATTTCTGAAAGAAGTGAAATATTGATCCCTTCAAAACCTCCCCTAATATTTTGCCCTTGTTTTTTGAAGAGTTAGAAAGACATTCCCAGAATTTGTTCTTGACACTTCGCCCAAATTTCCCTAAATTCTACCCAAATGGCTAATAAACATAAAAGAGCGAGCGAAACTGCTCAACCCGGACGCACGAAAAAAGCGCGCCGGCAAGCCTTGTCTTTGGCCAGAAAAGAGAAAAAGGTTGTGAATAGTATTATTTCCATATTGATCATCTTGTTCGTTATCTCGGCGGTGCTCTTGACCGTTTTGTCGTGCGCTTCGAATCCACCGAAGGCGCAGTTGATTGATGGAAGACTGAGAGCATGTCCAAACAGCCCGAATTGTGTATCCAGTGAAGGCGATAATACATCATCGCGGGTTGAGCCACTGACCTTCCATGGCCTACCGGAAAAGGCGTGGGGCGACCTCAAAGAAACGATACGAGAGATGGGAGGGGAGATTCAAGAAGAACACGATGGTTATCTCTGGGCCATATTCACCAGCAGATTGTTCCGCTTCGTGGATGACGTGGAGTTCAGGATGGTTTCCACCGATGGCATTATTCATGTGCGCTCGGGGTCCAGGGTAGGGTATTCAGACCTGGGCGTAAACAGGAGAAGGGTGGAGAAACTGCGGACTCTATTTAATCAAAAGAAGGATCAAGGGGCTGGCCAGCGAACAAATTTAACGGACCCTCAACAACGCGACTGATTTACTAAGGAGTCCAAAAGAAGACATATGCTTCAGAAAATCTCCCCTCGCCCCTCTTTGCCAAAGAGGGGTAATCCCTCCCTTTACTAAAGGGAGGCAACGAGGGTTTAATCTTCGGTGTCCATGTAATTATGGACTGATTAATAAGCCGTAGGCCTTAACGACGAGAAAATGCAATCGGAGAAAGACACAAAAGCCAAACTCTATTCAAGGTATCCGTTGTCGAGTGTACTTATCTACAACGGCAGCACCATCCTGCATTTTCTTTTGGGCGGAATTGGAATAGCCCTTGGCTATAGCTTCTCGCCTTGGGCTGGCTACACATTCGGGGTTCTGTATCTCGTGTTGTCCTCGGTAGAGATGTACGTGGTCATGCCGCTGACCGTTTGCCCCAACTGCGTTTACTACCGGGCTAAGGACTCGCTTTGTATATCGGGCTTAAATATCCTCTCGAAGAAGATTGCGAAGGAAGGAGACCTGAAGGCTTTTGCAAGACGCGCTGAAGGCCTATTCTGTCCCAATCATCTGTATCTGGCCTCGCTCATCGTTCCCATTCTGGCGATGATTCCTGCATTGATTGTGAATTTCTCTGTTGTCCTGTTACTTATTTTTCTTGCCGTGGTGGGCCTGCTTCTGTTCCGCTTTTTCATCATCTTTCCAAGGATAGCGTGTCTTCACTGTAGCGCGAAGTACATGTGCCCACAGGCCGGGGCCATGGGCGTTCGCG
>Ga0154839_1022_pt3 | contig 16306 bp, 15 predicted proteins | sample Rifle2008BG16ft_FD_116143 | JGI IMG/M metagenome (GOLD analysis project Ga0154839, IMG submission 116143) | Deltaproteobacteria bacterium RBG_16_47_11
TCTAAAACAATTCCTTTTGAAAGAAGGCCATTTCGGACCTCATCTGCTTTTTTATAATTTTTCTCTTTTCTGGCCAGATTCCTCTCCCCGATGGATCGAAGAATTTCCTCCTCGGTAAGATTCAACTTTATTAACCCTTCTTTTCTCTGCTGAGCTAAATACTGCTCAGGATCCTCTCTGAATAAACCAAAAACCCATCCTGTTTTCAAAAAATGGTCGAGGCCTTGGTTTAACACTGAGGTGATTTCTTGAGTAGGCTGGCCTTTTGAAATATCTAACAGACTGTTCAGATTTCTTTGGAGCTCATAGAAATATCCTAAAGCCTGGGCGGCATTAAAGTCATCATCCATGGCTTCTTCAAATCGGGTGCGGAAGAATTCGATGTTTTGACGGGCTTCTTTCAGGATGGAAGAACCTTCCCCCGCACCTCGGTTTCGAGTCGTACCGACCTCCTCCTTTGAGGGAGAAAGTCCTCTTCCGACTTCGTCTTTAATCGCTTTCAGAGTTGAATAGAATCGATCTAGGCCTGCTTGGGCATCCTTGAAGCTATCCTCTGAATAATCCACAGGGCTTCGGTAATGGTGAGAGAGAAAGAAGAGGCGAAGAACCTCTGGATGCCAATTCTTAAGGATTTCTTTGATGGTTAGAACGTTCCCGAGGGATTTGGACATCTTTTCCTTATTGATGTTGACAAAGCCATTATGAATCCAATACCGGACAAAGGGTTTTCCGGTGGCCCCTTCGGATTGAGCAATTTCATTTTCATGGTGAGGGAAGGTGAGGTCTCTTCCACCCCCATGGATATCAAAAGTTTCTCCCAGATATTTCTGGCTCATCACAGAGCATTCGATATGCCAACCTGGTCTTCCTTTTCCCCAGGGGCTTTCCCAGAAAGGTTCCCCAGGCTTGCTGCCCTTCCAGAGGGCAAAGTCGAGGGGGTTTTCCTTTTTCTCATCGATATCCACCCGGGCACCCGCTTGCATATCCTCCAGGTTCCTTTTGGAGAGTTTCCCATAATCTTTAAATTTCTCCACGGAGAAGAAGACATCCCCTCCGCCCGGGTAGGCAAATCCTTTTTCAACGAGGGTGGAGATGAGCTGGATCATGTCCGGGATGTGCTCTGTGGCCTTTGGTTCAACCGACGGGTTTTCTAAACCCAGCCTTCCCATGTCCATATTAAATTCACCAATATATTTCTCCGCAATGGTTTTACAATCCACACCCTCCTCATTCGCCCTCTTGATGATCTTATCATCAATATCGGTAAAGTTTCGAACGAAGGTCACGTCATAACCGCGATATCGAAAGTAGCGATAGATTGTATCAAAGACGATCGCAGAGCGAGCATGACCGATGTGACAAAGGTCATAAACGGTTACGCCGCAGACATACATCCCCACCTTTTTTTCTTGGAGGGGAACAAATTCTTCTTTTTTTCCGGTCAGAGTATTATGGATGCGAATGGCCATAGATTCGTCCTCATAAATTGCGGATTGTGAAATAAAAAATTTAAGAAAGACCTCCTCCCCCCTTGCGGGGGAGGATTGAGGTGGGGGGTGGATTTAAGGTGATTACACCCCACCCACGCCCTCCCCCGTCAAGGGGGTGGGGAGTGATCCTATTTTCATGGTTCAAGGGCGACGTATTCCTCATAATAAGTTTGGTTCGTGTTTCGATATTCTTTCTGCTAAGAAAGTTCCAATGCCACTTTCAACCTTTGAATGATCCTTTCCTTTCCGAGGAGAGGGAGTGTTTTAACCAACTCGGGTCCCTTAGTTTTTCCGGTCACCGCCGCCCTGAGTGGAGCATAAAGGTCTTTTCCCTTCCGCCCTGTCTTTTTTTCCAATTGAGATAGCAGAGGGTCCTGTTCATCCGATCTGATGTCTGAGGAGTCTTCCAGAAAGCTGAGCACTGAACCCAGGGTCTCCCGATGTCTGGGATCCTGGAGGATGGCTTTGGCTCCATCCTCGAAGAAGAATTTTTCATCGAAGAAGATACCCAGATATTGTTCCACCTGTGAAAGGACGACCAAATTCTCTTTTAAGAGCTCTGAAATTTGGTTTAGCCATTGATGATTGGTTTGATCGACCCGTATACCAGACTTTTGGAGATAAGGAATTAGGACTTTGGAAAGCTGTCCTTCATCTTTCGCCCGGATGTAGTAACTGTTCAGCCACTCCAATTTCTTGCGGTTGTAAACAGGCGCACTTCTTGAAACATCTTGAATGGAAAACTCCTCTACCATTCTTTCCAAAGAAAGGATTTCTTGGCCAGAAGGAGGCGTCCAGCCCAAAAGAACAAGATAGTTCTCGAGGGCCTCTGGCAAAAAGCCTTCTTCTCGGTATTGGGAAACCGCAGTAGCGCCATGGCGTTTGCTCAATGGAGAGCGGTCCGGTCCAAGGATGAGAGGGTGGTGAGCATAGATAGGAGGTTGCCAGCCCAACGCCTGATAAAGGAGGATCTGTCGGGGCGTGTTGGAGAGATGGTCTTCCCCTCGGATGACATGCGTGATGTCCATCAAATGGTCATCAACGACACAGGCAAAATTATAAGCGGCCATTCCATCTGAACGGACAATGATAAAATCGCCGATCCCAGCAGAATCGAAATTCATCTTTCCATGGATGAGATCTTCGAAAAGGATCGACCCTCTTCCCACGTGAAATCGGATGGCCGGGTAGAGACCAGAAGATTCCATCCCGGTGATCTCTGCTGCAGAGAGGGAACGGCATCGTCCGTCATAGCGGGGCATCTGTCCTTTGGAGAGTTGTTCTTTTCTAAGTTTTTCGAGCCTCTCTTCAGAGCAAAAACACTTATAACTTTTTCCTTCTTGAGATAGCCTATCGGCGAATTCACGATAAATGGATTTCCGTTGGGATTGACGATAAGGACCCAACGGTCCCTCTCGGTCAGGACCCTCCTCCCAGGAGATCCCCAACCATTGGAGATCTTCTACGATCCGATCTGTGGAGGTATCGGTCGATCTCTCTACATCCGTATCTTCAATGCGGAGGACAAATGTTCCTTGATGCTGTTTTGCAAAGAGAAAATTGAAGAGGGCAGTCCTAGAGTTTCCGATATGGAGAAGCCCGGTAGGAGCAGGAGCAAAGCGAACCCGAACCTTTGAATTCATTTGAAACCCTTAGATCAATAAATCGCTCGGCGCGTAGCGCAGAGCGTAATGATTTTCGACGCTATGCTCCATGCGCTATGCTCTGTGGTGTTTCTTCAACCAGGGTCACAGCATAGGCGGCGACCCCCTCTTCTCTACCGGTAAATCCCAATCCCTCTGTCGTGGTGGCCTTTATATTGACTCTTTCCGTCTCGATCTCGAGGACATCTGCAATCTCTTTCACCATTCTGGGGATAATATCAGAGAGTTTTGGCTTCTGGGCGACAATCGTGGCATCCACATTGAGAAGATGAAATCCCTTTCCTTTTACCTTGTCCATAACCTTCTTTAAGAGAATCGTACTCTTGATCTCTCTGTATTGAGGATCGGTGTCCGGAAAATGTCTTCCAATATCTCCCTCTGCAATCGCCCCCAGCAAGGCGTCACAGATCGCATGGATGAGGACATCCGCATCCGAATGCCCCCTCAACCCAAATAGGTAAGGGATTTTTATCCCACCCAAGACCAACGGTCGGCCTGAAACGAACGGATGAACATCATATCCAAAACCCACTCTCATCTGTCTTTTGCTCTTCCTCGCGGCCCTTCCTTTGAAGGGGTATTCATCTTTAGAAAAAGATTGGCTAACACGAGATCCTCAGGGGTGGTGATTTTGATGTTCGTATAGGATCCCGGAAGGATGTGGACCTTCCCTCCCAGCCGTTCGACCAGAGAGGCATCATCCGTCCCAACAAACCCATCCTCTGTTGCCCGAGAGTGAGCTTCTCTGATCACATTGACCTGAAAGGTTTGCGGGGTCTGGATCTGCCAAAGGAATTCCCGATCCAATGTTTTGAGAACCATTCCGTCCGGATTGGACATCTTAATGGTTTCTTTCACCGGCATAGCGAATACCACAGCTCCATATCGTACAGCAGAGTAAATCGAATCCTCGATCATGGTTTGGGTGACGAGAGGTCGGACTCCGTCGTGAATCGCTACAATGTCTGCATCCTTTGGAAGGGCATCAATTCCATTTTTCACAGACTCCTGCCTCCGCTTTCCACCCGGGACGATCTTGGACACCTTTTGGAATCCATATTTTTCGACGATTTCTTTCAAGCAGTAATCCATGTCTTCCTGGCCAACCACCAGGCGAACGGAACGGATCAGAGAACAAGTTTCGAACTTGCCAAGGGTATGAGCGAGAATAGGTTTTCCTCCCAGGAAGTGGAATTGTTTCTTCTTCCCTTCCATAAAGCGAAGTCCCTTCCCTGCGGAGACGATCACTGCGTCAGCCTTCATCATTTAACAGTCGAACCGCATGGAATGATGGAATGTTGGGTGAGCCATCTTTCCATTATTCCAATATTCCAATTCGAGGTGCACCTCAGGTTAGAATTCACTGTCCAGGGGGTAATAGTAATCTTTTCCCTTGTTTTCCCGATTGGCCTCTTCTTTGAGACGAGCAAAGATCATTCTCCCCGCAGGAGTTTGGAGGACGCTGGTCACGACGACATCAATCGTCTTGCCCATATGTCTCCTTCCATTATCGACCACGATCATCGTCCCGTCATCCAAATAGGCCACCCCTTGTCCCATTTCTTTTCCTTCCTTTAGGATTTTGACATTAATCTCCTCTCCGGGAAGGACGACAGGTTTTATAGAATTGGCTAACTCGTTGATGTTCAACACCTGGATCCCCTGGAGTTCCGCTACCTTATTGAGGTTAGAGTCATTGGTGACGATCTTTCCGCGAACCTCCTTAGCCAATTCAATCAATTTTGAATCGACCTCTTTGATCGCAGGATAATCCCTGTCTACAATTCGGACATCGACGATGGCCTGTTTTTGGATGTGATGAAGAACTTCCAATCCCCTTTTGCCCCTCGTCCGTTTGATGGAGTCCGAGGAGTCGGCGATGTGTTGGAGTTCATTCAGGACGAATTGCGGAATAATTAACGTTCCTTCCACAAAACCCGTTTCGGTGATATCGGCGATGCGGCCGTCAATGATCACACTCGTATCCAAAATCTTCGAGTTCTCACTTTGAGGAACATTTTTTGAGAAGAGTTTCCAACCGGACAGGTGAATTTCCTCTCCCTTCTTAAAACCGATGCTTAGACCAATATATCCACAAACCCCGTAGAGGACACTGAAAAGAGGAAGAACAATTTGTTGATGGTTATAGAGATTGGAGAAAAAGACGTTAGACAGCAGATTGGCCACCATGATGCCGAGGATCAATCCGATGAAACTTCCTAAAAGGTTCCTTAAAGGGATTTGTTTTAACCCTTTCTCGATCAGAAGGGTGATGGCTGCAAGGAGAAGTCCGCCAATCAGTCCCAAAACAGGTATCGGGGGGGAGAGAGAAATCTCCTGGGTTAAGGTATACCCGCTTATTCCGCAGATGACAAATAATAAGATTCGAAGAATCCATGAAACCAACGCGTTCACCCCCTTTCCATGAATGGATGATATGAGAAGACATTCCAGTTAAAACTAAGGGTAGGGTTTCTGGAGAGGTCATCATCCAAAGATCGAGTTGATCTCCCTCAAGATATCCGTCTCTTTTACATCCCGGGCGATGGCCAGCTCTTTGACCAGAAGATTCTTAGCCGTATCCATAATTTTCCTCTCACCGAAGGAGAGTTCTTTCTCTTCTTTGAGAAGGTGGAGGTCTCGAAGCACTTCCGCAATGCCATAGATCGACCCCGTGTTGATTTTTTCCATATACTCGCGGTATCTCCGATTCCAGGTCTGATTATCGATGGTGACATCACGGTCCTTCAGGATCCCGATGACCTTTCGGACGTCAATTTTCCGGATGACCCCCCTCAACTTGGCCGCCTCGACGTTATCCTGGGGAATCATAATGGTCATTCCGTTTTCTAAAATTTTGAGGATGAAAAAGATCTGCTCTTTGCCGGAGATTCGCTTGGTCTCAATGGATTCAATGATTCCAACGCCATGCCCCGGGTAAACCGCTTTATCACCGATCTGGAACATAATGTTAAAACCTCCTTCCTGGCAGTAAGAAAAAAAGCAATTTCATTTTGGAGATGAACGATATCAAGACAAAGGGAAGAACCTCCCGATAGGGACAGTTTTTAAGACGGCTAACCCGGCTTTTCATTGAGCGAGGACGAAAGCCATGTAAGAGAATCAGATTCCGTCCCTTTTAGCCAATTTCAAAATGTCATTTACATCGGGGTTTTTCCCTTGGATCAGCCTGCCCATGGAGGCATCGATTCCAAAGAAGGCTGAAATTCGAATCTTGCCCTTTACCTCTCCTGGTTCGCCGGATCCGCCAGGCCGGAAAACTTCCATCACATCTCCCACCTGAAGACCAGTTAATCTCCCGGCATTCATGTAGACCTCTTCACCCTCTACCTTGGCGATCCGACAAAACCAATCCATGCCATCTAATTCCTTGGCAAGGGAGCGCCCCAAGTTAGCAATGGTGACATCGATCGCCTTGACTTTGGCCTTCTCTTCGGAAAAGGATCCTTTCTCCTTGGCCGCAATGATGGGATTATTAGCGGATAAGTTCTTAACGGTTTTACCGGTAAAGGTGTCCACTAACCTCATGTCTATCTTGATAATAGCCGAGGCCGTTGATTCTTGATCTTTCGTTGTCTCGGTGGTGAAGACATAGGGACCAGAGAGTTCCCCAGCGACGAGGGCATGAACCCCAAAGACTTCGTTGAGGTATTGGAGACCTTTAGAGGTCTCGAGATTCTTTAGATCGGTTCCCTTTTTTTCAAAAAACTCTTTGACCATTTGATAGTCGGCAAACAGGACCTGTAGAGTTCTTCGGTTTACCTCTTTCATCAGCTTTTCAGCCACCCAGTCTCCGAACACCTCTTCGCCCTGAGTGGTTCGGTCGTCGAAATAAGTGATCAAAACCTTCTTCTTTAAACGTGGAAGCATAAGTTTCGATGGAGATACGGCGAGAGTCTCCTCCTCTAATAAAGAAGGAGACGAGGGTTTTGTTGGAGTTACGGAGGACTCTTTCTTAAGCCCCTCGATCGGCATGGTCGCGGCGGTGAAACTTTCTTTATTGGACAGGTATTCCTTAACAGGAACATAGAGGTATTTGGGCTGGCCTTTTCCGTCAGAAGCTTTAGGGTTTAAGACCTTGACATACTCTGCCTTATCGATAATGACCACCTCTTTATCGAGTAATTCTTTCATTTTTGCCTTGTGAGAGGACCCTAGTTTAATCGGAAACCAGGACGGCGTAGAACACCCAAAAACGAGAAGAAGGACAAAAGGGAGAATAAGAACGAAGGGGCGAGGGGTAATTTCTCTTAGATTCATTTTTTTACTTTGAAAAAACCATTTAAGTATACCCTAAAATCGTGCAAAAATCAACCCCAGATTCCACATCCTTTTGGCCATTTTTACCTTAGGGAAGGAAGAAAATCAAACAATAATAAAACACAAATATTTCATATGGTTATATATTTTTTTTGGCCTTCGGTTTTATTGAGGTGGGAGAAGTAAGCAATTACTTTTTGCAGGTCTTCAGGAGTGTCGACGGATAGAGGTTCATAATTGACAGGGGTGACTTTTATGCGGTAACCGTTTTCCAAGGCCCGAAGCTGTTCGAGTTTTTCAAGCTTCTCCAGAGGGGTGACCTTCATTTTCGAAAACAGGAGGAGAAATTTCCTGCGAAATACATAAACGCCGATGTGTTTGAACACTCTCTTTGGAAGAGGTCTGCTCGTCCCAAAAGGGTTGGATTCCAAACGTCCAATTTGAAGATCCCGGGGAAAGGGAATGGGAGACCGCGAGAAATAAAGAGCAAAATTCTTTTGATCCACCACCACCTTTACAATATGGGGGTTGAGCCAATCCCTCACCTCCTCGATCCTGGTCATGAGAGTGGACATTTGGAGGTGATCGTCGGTCAGGAGAGGGCGAATTGCTTTGTCAATGAAAGCTCCGTTTATGAGAGGCTCGTCTCCCTGGACATTGACAATGATTTCCGATTTGAGTTTTTTGGCAACCTCTGCCACCCTGTCTGTTCCCGTGACGTGGGCAGAGGAAGTCATGATGGCTTTTCCGCCAAAGGCTTTTACAGCCTCCAAGATCCTTTGATCGTCTGTGGCGACGATCACCTTGTCAATCAACTTTGATCGGCGCACTCCCTCGTAGACATATTGAATCATGGGCTTGCCGAGAATATCGGCAAGGGGTTTCCCTTCAAAACGAGTGGAACCATAACGCGCCGGGATAACAGCAAGGATTTTGGTTTGGAATCTATTCATATGAGTTCTGTCTTAATTAAATCAAATTAGAATAAGAGTGTCAACTTCCACTCTTCCTAAATGCTCCGGAACAATCAAAAGTAGACCTCATGTGACAAAGATCGGCAGACGGAAAATAGACTAAAAGCAGACAGGGTGGGGAAGAGAGGGGAATTCATCCCGTGGTAGAACCCTCAGTAAAATTAGGGCTTTACCAGGGGAGATCATTAGGATCATAAGAGGCACTCATCGCGCATCTTCCCTGCCTACCGGCCCCGGTCCCGACCGAGGACGGCATAGGCAAGCGTGCCCGTCATTGATAAAATTATTGTCTTAGCTCTGAATCCTTAGCGACACAACCCATTTTCCATCTCATTTTTTTGAGTGCGTGGCTAAGTATTGCTTGATCGTTTCCTCAGCTTGCTGGGTCAATGCTCGAATTTCTTTTTTCTGAGCGCTCCACTGGGAAGAGAAATAGATACCGGTCAGAATGATCAGCACAGATATCATCACGGCTATCACTTTTAATATTCGTGGAGGAATAGCAGAAGAAAAAACAAGGCCCAAAAACCCAATGCTGATGAGAACGCTAGCACCTAATGCAAAGAACAGCCAAACGGTTTCGTAGAGCATAGAACACCCTCCTGTCCAAAATTAAAACATGTTCAGCCAATCCTTCAGGGTTCACTCCCGTTTATCCCCTATTTCTCTGTTTCCTCTTTAAATCCTGGGAGTGCTCTTTCGATCGTCTTCGTTTTGACAGCATAGGCAAGTCTGAAATAGACCACTTTTCCAAAATCCCCTCACGGAGCGGTCAGGACCCGTTTCGAGTGGAATTCCTGGGCGCGAGATTTCGACAGACGGCTGATCAATTCTCTCAATATAATATAATACTTTGATTTAGTATATCAGGATGATAGAATATGACAACTCAAAAATTAGGCAAGGTCAGATCGTGGCCCACGCTTGAATTTTGACACATGATTGGAAAGGGAACTTTGTGGAAAATCGGTGGAAGGAAACGAGGTCAAACCCAAAACATACACTGTACAAATCAGACAATATTTTTTTCATCGGAGAACATCAGACCCCTTCTGAGTCAAATGATTGGGCTAAAAGGGACAGCTGTATATGCTCCTTCTTTTCCACACACTCGTGTTTTCTAACAGGGGTGATGTGGCGCGTATTGGAACGGGGGACCGAATGATTGATCTGCTCGTATTCGAATTTGCAGATTGCGGGTACGTGGAACGCTGACTCGGGAAAAAGGGTTTCCAACCTCTTGATAAACTTTTCTAAGAAGTGAGGGTCAAACTGCGTTCCAGCGTGTCTCCGAAGCTCAGCCACAGCCTCCCGATGGGAAAATTTCCTACGATAGGGGGGAAAATCAAACTTAATGGATTTCAAAAGGTTTTTCAAAAAATGGGGATTCTTGAATAGGGCAGGAGACGTGCTCTTTTTTGTCGCTAAAACAGTAATTATTCAAATTTATTAGTGAAAACCTATCAAAGGGGCCCTTGGGAGTTACAAAATGGGGAGAGATTATTTAGAACTGCCCAACCATGTCACGTTGTCTCCGCGCAACCGAGTCTAGACCCCCGTTTTCCACTTTAGTGATCGTCGCTCAGTTCTATCCGAGAGGATTTCAGGAACATAAAACTGGGTCAGGGTACTCGCGTCCACCCCAAGGATCATGGGGCCCTATGCTCCCTCACGAGTTTAGGGATGTCAGCAAAAGAGGTTGTTTACCAACGAAGCTTCTTCTTACGCAGAGTGATTATTAAAAAGATTTTGTAGATCTTGAAAAGAGGAATGTTTTGTTAATTGCTTTCTTAGGCAATAAGAAGGAAACTAAAAGAAAGTCAATTCCTGGGTTCCCCTTTGGAAGCCAAAATTTTTCACAACCCCCTCCTTATCGAAGAGGATCACAAGGCCATCCTTCTTCTGCTGGACCCGGGTGTACTGAAAAATAACAAAGTTGGTGAAATAGGGCTCTTCGAGAGTGAGTTTAGAAGAGTTCTTGCGAAGATAAGCATAGACAAAGATGTCTCCGTCATACTGCTTTTGAATACGGTCTGGAGGTCCAAAGATCTCAAGAATTTCACCCTTGGTGGAAGAACCGATCTTGATCTTTTCATTAGGATCGTATCTGATCTCGGAGCCCATATAGACCCGTCCGATGCTGCAACTACATGTCAAGATTACTAGGAGAGAGATGAGGACAAAAGGCTTATTACAATTCGTCAGTCCCTTTACGGAAGCCATAATATTTCACCTTTTCATTCTCATCGAGAAAGATCACCAAATGATCTGACTTCACGTTTGCGTCAACATAATTGAATAGCACCAGAACAATCGCTCGAATGTTTCCCCGGTTGAACTGGTAGGAAAGAATGTTGGCAAAAGGATAGTTGGTGAGGGGTTCCCTTGTCACATCCATTTCGCGAAGGATCTCATTGAAAACAGTGGGACTGATATAGTTCTGAGGAGGTCCAAACCAGCTGACGATTTCCGCCTTTGTCGTCACCCCCGGTTTAATCTCCTTAATCTTTTCTTCAGAAATCTTTGGACCTTCGTGGTAGTGGCCAATCACGCAGGATGCAAGCAGGAAGGCCAAAGACAGTATCCCAATTATTTTAAGAGAAAATCCGAAAAATCTTTTCATCCTCTCACTTCTTAAAGAAAGGAAAATATACGGATAAATATTACACATATTCCAGAATGATGTCAATCCGATAAAACATCAGGCGAAGACGACGGGGAACGCGATCATTTAAGAATAACAAGTCTGTATAGGGAATGACCTACCCAACGGGAAGGAATCAAATGGGAAATGATCGGCAAGGTTCTATCTATCTTTTTTCTGATCCGTATTTTTCCACTACTTCCTTAAATCCAGGAAGGGCTGCCTCAATCACCTTCTTGTCCACCGCATAGGCAATTCTGAAATGACCCGGTTTTCCAAAACCTCTCCCCGGAACAGTCAGGATTCTTTTTGATTGAAGTTCTTTGACAAAGACCAGATCATCTTCGATCGGGGCTCTTGGAAAGAGGTAGAAAGCCCCCTGAGGTTTCACCACGTCGTACCCAAATGACGTTAAGGCATTGCAAAAGAGATCCCGGTTCTCCTGGTATTCTTTGATGTTCACCGAAATCCTTTGGAGGGGGGCGACCAACCTCTGCATCAATGCGGGGGCATTGACGAAGCCGAGAGTTCGAAGAGCAAAGACCATTGCGGAAATCAACTCGTCCACTTCCTCACAAAGGGGGCTCGCAGCAACATAGCCGATCCTCTCTCCCGCGAGAGAGAGGTCTTTGGAGTGGGAGGTCACACGAATGGTATGAGGGTAGTGATGAAAGGCGATAGGAAGCTGAATCTGATCGTAGACGATTCGTCTGTAGGCTTCGTCCGTAATGAGGTATAAGGTTTTCCCCAATTCCTGACTTTTCTTTTTTAACAACTCCCCCAATTTTTCGAGAGATCCTTGGTCATAAACAGCGCCTGTTGGATTATTGGGCGAATTGATCAGGATGGCCTTGGTTTTAACTCCGATCGCTTTTTCAATCTCCGACAGGTCGAGTGAGAAGTCCTCACGGGTGTCGACCAGTCGCATTTGACCTCCACCATTTTCGATATAAAATCTGAATTCCACAAAGTAAGGAGAAGGGACGATGACCTCATCTCCTTCATCTAAGATTGCCTTTAAGACAATGCTAAGTCCACAGGCAGCGCCTACTGTCATCACGACATGCTTTTCATCAAAAGGGAGTCCGGATTCCTCTTTCAGATATTCGGCGATCGCCTTTCTCGTCTCACGGTAGCCGCTGTTCGGCATATAGCGGTGCATTCCTGGGATCGGGCGATCGGCAAGGGCCTTCAGTGCCTTCTTCAGGGATTGAGGAGGTTCGAGATGAGGATTCCCCAGGGAAAAATCAAAGACATTTTGTTCGCCATAAAGCCTTTTCATCGTCTCACCTTCTTCGAACATCTGCCTCACCCAAGAGGCACCATTCAATGAGTTCTTTACTTTCGTCGAAATGGCCATATTTGAAATCTCCTTTCCTAAACTCCCCACTCTCTCCTATAAGAAATAAAAAAAGCCATAAGGGTGTGCCCCTATGGCTCTAAAAAAAGAAAAAGCCACGGGCCCTGAATGGTCACCCATGGCTTCCATCCCTCCATCGGGATCGGATTTACGGGTGACCCTTGCGAAAATAAAAATAAAAGAAGCAAAAGTTAAACACTTTCGTTCTCCTTAAGTTCCATTATAAAACGTAAAAGGGCCGATTTGTCAAGGAGAATTTGACTCTTGGGCTGGTCCGGGGCTTCGGCGTGAGCTCAGCCGGATGCTATCCCTTGTAGGACAAGGTGTCCATCCCCGCTTGGGGTTAGCCCCCTGACTGCGGCAGACAGGGCAGGGGCCGAGTAAGCTCAGACATTGATGCGGGCCGTCAAAGGGTTGACTTTTCGTAAAAATCTCTTTAATATTGCCAAGATATATTTTTGCTCAAATATTGAGAAGAGAGATGGCTGGAGAGAAACGGCTCGCCCGAACCAGAAATATTGGGTTTATGGCCCACATTGATGCGGGAAAGACCACTGTCACTGAAAGGGTCCTTTTTTACGCGAAGAAGACCCACCGCATGGGAGAAGTGGATGATGGGACAGCCACTATGGATTGGATGCCACAAGAGCAGCAGAGGGGAATTACCATCACCTCTGCCGTCACGACGGTCGAATGGAAGAGGAGCACCATTCATATTATTGATACTCCTGGTCATGTCGATTTCACGATTGAAGTAGAACGTTCGTTGCGTGTGCTGGATGGGACCATTGCAATCTTCAGTGCAGTCGAAGGAGTGGAGCCCCAATCCGAGACCGTATGGCACCAGGCAGATAAATATCGGGTTCCGAAGATGGCTTTTGTCAACAAGATGGATCGAATTGGATCGGATTTCTTCGGGACGGTGAAAATGATGGCTGAGCGTCTTGGAGCCCATCCCCTGATCATACAAATCCCCATCGGGACAGAGGACCGGTTTATTGGAGTGGTTGACCTTATCCGGTCCAAAGGAATCGTCTGGGATGAACATAGCCTGGGGGTTGATTTCAGAGAGATTTCTATTCCCAAGGATATGGAGAAAGAGGCCGCTCTCTATCGGTCCAGGCTGATAGAATCCATTGCCGAGCTGGACGAACACCTGACGGAAAAATATCTCAATGGAGAACAGATTTCAGAATCTGAATTGAAGGAAGCCCTCAGGAAAGCCACCATTTCGATGAGGGCCGTGCCCGTCCTCTGCGGTGCCGCATTGAGAAATCAGGGAATTCAGCCCCTGATGGATGCCATTGTGGACTATCTTCCCTCTCCCCTCGATATCCCACCGGTGGAGGGGACGAGTCCTGTGACAGGAGAACGGGAGATCCGGATGGCTCAGGATGAGGAGTCCTTCGCCGCCTTAGCCTTCAAGGTGATGATGGATGAGGGCAGGAAATTAGTCTATGTCCGCATTTACTCCGGTGTGCTCAAAGTGGGAACGGAGGTTTATAATCCGCGTTTGAAGAGGGGTGAGAAGATCTCAAGGATCTTTCAGATGCATGCCCACCAGCGCACTCGCGTGGAAGAAGCAAAGGCAGGAGAGATGGTAGCGGTGATGGGATTAAAGGAAACAACCACCGGAGACACTCTGTGCGATCGGAAACGCCCGATTCTCCTTGAGCTCATCGATTTTTATAAACCTGTCATGTCCATTGCGGTGGAGACCAAGACAAGCAAGGATCAAGAGAAACTGACCGATTCTCTCGAGAAGTTGAGTGAAGAAGACCCCACCTTCCATGTCAAGCTAGATGAAGATACCGGTCAGACGATCCTCTCAGGGATGGGAGAGTTGCATCTGGATGTGTTGGTCAATCGCCTCCTAACCGAGTATCACTTGGAGGTGAATGTGGGGAGACCTCAGGTCGTCTATCGAGAGACGATAGAAAAAGAGGTTGAGGCCACGGCCAAATTTATGAAGGAGATGGAGGAGGTTAAATATTTCGGAGAGGTCTTTTTGCGGATTTCACCCAATGGACGGGGAAAGGGAATCGAGTTTCATTCGGAAGTGCCGGAAGGAACGCTGCCCGCCGAAGGGCTTTTCTCAATTGAAGAAGGAATTCGAGAGTCTTCCACGGTGGGAGTGATTTTGGGTTATCCCATGACCGACCTGCGAGTCACATTGCTAAAAGCCAATGTCGATCCCGGCCATCCCTCTCCACTGGCGCTCAAGATTGCTTCCTCCAATGCGCTGCGAGAAGGTTGTCGCAAGGCCCAACCTGTTCTCATGGAACCGATGATGGAAGTCAATATTATCGTTCCTGAGGAGTTCATGGGTGAAGTGGTAGGGGATTTGAAGGCGCGAAAGAGTTCTGTCGAGGCGATTACCCCAAAGGGGAAGGTTACGATGATTAACGCCATCTCCCCCCTCACCCGGATGTTTGGTTATTCAACCGATTTACGATCTCTCACCCAGGGAAGGGGAACCTTCTCCATGCAATTTTCCCGTTATGACAAAATGATTTCTTAGAAAACGTGGCCGTGCCTGCGGGCTGAAGCCTGCCTTCACCGGAGCGGCTTCGCGCAGGCAGGTGCTCCGGCGCGCAAGCGTATCTGTTTTCCGTGTCCGTCATCCCTGATGAGAGGAGTTTCAAGTAAATCTCCTCTCTCCTTTGGGGAGAGGGCAGAGGTGAGGGGAAAGAGCTTCCGAAACATGATAGATGAAGAAATTCTTCAGCTCCTACGAGAAGACCCTGCAGCCTTTCTTTCCGGGGAAGAGATCAGTCGTCATTTGAGGGTAAGCCGGACGGCTATATGGAAGAGAATCCAAAGGCTCAGGTCGCTTGGCTATGAGATTGAGGCTTCAACCCGTTCAGGGTACCGTTTGATTGGATCGCCAGATCTTCTCACTCCGTCTGAAATCAAACCCCTTCTGAAGACAAAATGGATAGGAAAAACAATCCACCATTTCGATACTCTTGATTCAACGAACTCTAAAGCTTATCAGTTGGCTCTCGATGGCGCGGAGGAAGGAGAGGTGGTTATCTCGGAATCGCAGGAGAAAGGGAAAGGGAGATTGGGAAGACAATGGTTCTCTCCTCCCTTCTTAAATCTTTATCTTTCTGTCATCCTCCGGCCAAAAATTTCACCTCATCAAGCCTCCCTCATCACATTGATGGCGGCCGTCGCTACGGCAGACGCCATCCGGGAGTTTTCCGGACTCCTTCCGTTGATCAAATGGCCCAATGATATTCTTCTCCGAGATCGAAAAGTAGCCGGACTCCTGAATGAGATCCATTCGGAAATCGACCTCATCCATTTTGTGATTTTAGGGATTGGGGTGAACCTCAATACGGACGAGAACTCGTTTTCAAAAGAGATTCGGGCTGTCGCCACTTCGCTAAAGATAGAAATGGGACAGACGATTTCGAGAAAAATCTTTCTGCAGTTTTTTTTGCAGGAACTGGAAAGATGGTATTCGATCTTTATCAATGAAGGCAGCGCCGTTATACTGAAGGCTTGGAGAGGCCGGGCTCACATCAAGGGGAGACGGGTCAAAATCACTTCCTTCGGGGAGACACTCACCGGCACAGCGATCAATGTGGATTCAGATGGAGCCTTGATCTTGGAGACAGCGGAGGGTGAACGAAAAAGGGTTGTGGCAGGAGACATTGAATACTGTCGAAGGTAGAATGTGAAATGTAGAGGATGGAAATTAGAAAGTAGAAAGTGGAAGGTAGAAAGTAGTTTTTGAATTTATCGACTATCCACCTTCCACTGTCCACAATCTAAAAGGGAGGCAATATGCTGCTGGTCCTTGATGTGGGAAACACGAATACAGTTTTGGGAGTTTATGATGGGAAGGTCTTGGTTGATCATTGGCGGATCGCCACAGAAAAGGG
>Ga0154839_1039_pt4 | contig 16134 bp, 17 predicted proteins | sample Rifle2008BG16ft_FD_116143 | JGI IMG/M metagenome (GOLD analysis project Ga0154839, IMG submission 116143) | Deltaproteobacteria bacterium RBG_16_47_11
CACTGAGGCTACGGGCATCCTGTGATTGCCGTTCCAAAAGAATTGGAAATAACGCAAATACCCGATTTAAATCTTCCCTTATATGATTGAAATCTTTCCGGGTATAGGCGCCCAATTCAAGGTTTTCCTTGACTTTCATGTCAGGGAATAGCGCCCTCTCCTGCGGAACTTGAACAATACCAAGCATTGTGACAATTCGTGGTTCTAAGTGATCAATCCTCTTCTTTTCTAAGAATATACTTCCCTTGGATGGCTTCAAAATCCCAGCTATACTCCGTACTAGCGTTGACTTTCCAGCACCATTGGCTCCGAAAACTGCAATTATTTCCCCTCTCGGTACACACGCCGAAACGCCTTTTAGCGCCTTTATGTTGCCATAGAATGTTTCAATTTCTTTAATCTCTAACATTCTCCTGTGCACTCCCTAAATATGCTTCGACTACGTGGGGATCATTTTGAATAACCAGTGGCAGCCCATCGGCGATTTTCTTCCCTTTATCTAGCACGGTAACTGTGTTACAAAGTTTCATGACTAATCGTACGTCATGCTCCACTATGATGATTGTCATCTCATACTCATTATGGAGACTTCTAATAAGAGCTTCCATCTCATCAGTCTCGCTGCTGCTCATACCCGATGTCGGTTCATCCAGCAAAAGGAGCTTTGGCTTTGCGGCAATGGCTCGGGCAATCTCAACACGCCTTTGTAACCCAAACGGCAAACTATCCACTGGCTTGTCACTGTGGATAGTAAGCCCAAATAATTTTAAAAGGATCCTTGCGCCTTCTTTCTCCTCCGCTTCCTCTTTTTTAAAGCGTCGGGAGCGAAAAACGGAATCTAACAGTCCGCTTGTTAAATAGTTATGACGTCCTATCAACACATTTTCAAGTACTGTCATTTTTGAGAATAGTGCCAAATTTTGAAATGTGCGGCCCACTCCTCTCCCGGCAAGTTTGTGGGCTGGTAGCTTAAGAATGTTTTCTCCATCCAGAAAAACCTCACCTCTAACCGCGTCGTAAAATCTCGAAATCACATTGTAGATAGTGGTCTTCCCCGCTCCGTTCGGTCCGATTAATCCTCTAATTTCGCCACGAGGGATTGCGAGGCTGACATCATTTACAGCGACCAGCCCTCCAAATGCAACTTCCAAATTCCTTATTTCAAAAAACTCCATCGCTTGCCTACCGAAGATCCGTTAGTTCGGGTTACCTGTCTCCTCATTCATCGAGAGTTCTAAGCTTTTTTTCGCCCCCGTGTATGCTTGTTACCTTTCACCACTGTTTCGTACAGGTCCCTTACCTATTACTAATTAGTCCATAAAGCATCAGCCCCAAGCTTATTCCTTCCTTCCACGGGCAAGAATTGCTCTCCCAACCTCTTTCAACCCTCCGACAATACCTTGCGGCATGAATATTAGGAATACAATCAATAGGACACCATAAATTAATAGCTTTAGCTCTTTTAGAAATCGAAGACCCTCGAGAAGTACTACTAACGATACCGTTCCTACGACCGAACCCACAATAGAACCCATCCCACCTACTACAATGTAGGTTAGATGGGTAATTGATGTCCAAATGCTGTATTCGTTGGGATCAAGATAACCCACAATAACGCCCGTCAAACCACCGGCAACTGCAGCATAAAAGGCATGTATGGCAAATGCCGTTGTTTTGTAAATCGTGAGATTTATTCCCGAAGCCTCAGCAGCAGCTTCGTTAAGCCGAATGGCGTTAAACGTTCTTCCAATTCGGGATGAAACGATATTTCTTGCGCATAAAGTGAGTAGTATGAAAGATACAAAACACAAAATATATGCACCCCCGCTCCCGAGTGAGAATGTCATCCCCCCAAGAGTTGGGGCAGCCATTCGCATTCCGGCCGACCCACCAGTAACTTTCTCCCAATTCACCAAGACTAACCACAATGACTGCACGAGTCCAAGAGTGATCAGGGCCAAAAAATGACCCCCTACACGCAGGGCCGGCAACCCAGTGAACCACCCCAGAACTGTCCCAATCACTATTGCAATTGGCCAAGCACTCCAGAAAGATAGCCCAAACTTCATCAAAATGCCGGTTCCATATGCCCCTACTCCCTGGAAACCAGCACTAGCTAAAGATATTTGCCCAGCATTCCCCATACATATATTATATCCGATCGTTATTATAGCCCCAACGTATATTGTCTCAAGGATGTACAGATAATAACCCGGAACAAACAAAGGAGCTATGGCTGCAAAGCCAATTAACATTGTCAACGTTATTTTAAACCAATGTCTTCTATTTTTTAACAAATCCGTCATTTTCTATACTCTTCTCGTAATGGGCTTCCCGAACAATCCTTGGGGTCGTACCAATATGACTACGATCATAAGAACAAATGCAAAAATATCCTTTGCGGCTGCAGAGGTGTACGCCGCAGCGAAGGTTTGAGTAACCCCCAAAATGAATCCACCTGCTGCCGCCCCAACCATACTAGAAAACCCTCCCAAAATACACGCACAGAAAGCCGGTAAGATGATAAATCCCATCTCTGGATGAGCGCCATAAAGCGGTGCAATCAAAAGACCCCCTACTGTTGCCAAAGCTGCAGATGCTCCCCAAAGTAATGTCAACTCCTTCTTGATATCAATACCTACGACTAGAGCGCCAAGATGGCTTTGGGCGAGTGCCCGCCACGCTTTACCCTTCTTCGTATAGGTAAAAAATACGAAGGTAAATACAGTGAAAAAAATACTAACCCCAACGATAAACAAACCTAACTGTGTCATAAGGATTCCTGCGACATCGATAGGAGCTTTACTGAATGGGGTACTTAGGCTATAGAGGTTGTCTTCAAAAATCAGCCGGATACCATTCTTAAGGATTAGGCCCACACCCAAAGTGGCTACGATTATGGTAAAAGGAGAGGCTTGAATTAATGGCCTAAGGGGAAATCTTGGTATAAGCATACCCAGTACGAACCCTGCCACCAGACTTAAAAGAAAAGCCAATGGGAATAGGATGCCAAGTATCATGTGAAAAACAATTCCGAAATAAGCTCCAACCATCACAAACTCCCCCTGGGCAAAATTTACCACATCACTTGCTTTGTAAATCATGGCCATGCCCAGTGCAATTAACGAATATATTCCACCTAAGATAAGCCCACTTATAAGTAACTGGAGTATTTCGGTCATACTTGGCCTCCCTTTGATCGGCCTGACTACATCCCATAACGATAGCCAGTACTAACATATCTTCCATTTTTTACCTGTAGGAAGGTCATGGATTTTGTCCCCCAGTGTTCCGCCGGAGTGGGCCCAAAACTGCGGGGCAATCCAACCGGTACTCCCGACTGCCAACCAGATTTAGGACCCCCAACGAAATCCTTTATGCTTTCAACGGCTATTATAAACTTCTCTCTGGTTAGGTCGCGGCCGGCTCTTTTGAGAGCTTCAGCGATAACATAGCCATCAGCATATAGATATATATCTATATAATTTGGTCGTCCTTCGGGAGATCTAGGATATTTGGCTTTATAGCGGCGAATAAACTCACCCATAGGGTATGCAGGGTCGTTCGTGAACTGCTCAGCAGGGGGCCATCCAGAGATAACACCTTCCGCAGCTTCTCCAGCTACTTTGATCACAGTTTCATTGCTCGAAGCAGGGTCAGCTATCCACTGAGTCTTGAAACCAAGCTCCGGTGCTTGCCGAACAACCGCAGCAAATTCTACATAATGTCCGCTATAGAGGACCACGTCTGGATTCAACCGCTTTAGAGCCAAGATCTGTGCAGAAAAATCTTTGTCCCCCACAGTAAATTCCTGACGTCCAACAGGGTCTATTCCCTTTTCCTTAAAAAACCCCATAATTCCTATCACGACCGATTTAGGCCACTCGCCGGTTTCATTCAGTATCGCTATTCGCTTATAGCCCTTCACCCTAACTGCCAAATCCGCCATAGAAAGACCTATCTTATCGGCTGCTGGCACTGCACCATTGAATACATACCTGCTAAATGGTTCATGAATTTTCTGATTAGCGGCAACCGGATTAAAGTATGGAATTTTGTAATCTCGCATTATTGGGGCAACGCCCATTGCAGGGGTACTTCCCGACCCGCAGATTACTAGAAATACGTTACTAACCTCGATGAGTTTTCTTACGGCGCTTATCCCTTTCGCCGGGCTATTTTCGTCATCTTCTGTAATAAATTTCAGCTTCCGCCCATGAACACCACCAGTGTCATTGATCTCATCAAAAGCCATGGTAAGTCCGTCGCGGGCACCCAGGCCTATCCAAGCTGCAGGGCCAGTAAGCGTGCAATGCATTCCGAAAAGGACTTCGGTACCGGTTACTCCAGGATCTGCTGGCCAGGAGTAATCATAAGAGATCGTCACTGCGGCTAACAGGAACAACCCACCCAAACATACCTTGAACACTTTTTTAATCATTTTCTTGTCCTCCCTTCTTTTTGTTATTTCTAGCTTCACCGCTGGTATCCTACTTGTACGTTCCTTCCGGGCCATATGGCCCCTCAGAATTAAAATTCTCACAATCCAAAATATCGCAAAGGTTCTCTAATCTCACCACCCCCCATTACCCGTGCTGTTTTATTGGCTACCCCTTTTCAGTTATTTTTGCTTATACGTAATCTCTGGAAGAAATCAGTCTTTGTTCCAATTAAAATAGTAGCTACCTTTTTGTCGCTCATGGCTTTCGACTTCTTATAATTTTAAATGATCGCTCATTGCTTAGCTTTAAGCAGGGCCGGACCGTCCGGATCGATTTCCAGCAGAAGGTCGGTTAAAATATCATTGAGACGCTGAATGCTTAGCTTAATTAAAAAGTCGTTAGATTTCAGCAGTTCTTTGCATACGGCATGCATTTCCCGAATCTTTTGAACATCTCCTATATCCGCCATTAAGGCTCCTCCTGCAAGGTCTACTTTTCGGTATATCTTAATACCACACGATCCTTGCGCCGCTCATCCGTCCACCTTCTTACCTTAAATTCAAAGCGCGGCAAGGTGCCATAGCCCACTTCCTCCAAGTCCATTGTCACGCCTACCCGTTCCTTAAGCTTATGTGATGTATTACGCAAAATGGCGATACGCTCGGCAGACGAAAGTGTGCAGTCCCTTCGGAACTCCAATGATGCTACCACCTGCTCACGCCCTCTTTCGTCTGTAAAAACTCTACCATTATATTCTTCGATTTCAGGATGATCGAATATTATGGCGTCTACTGCCTCGGGCCAGACATTCATAGCTTTCATCTTGATCATGTCGTCATATCGCGCAATAGTCCCTGCCTCCACTCCTGCGAAGGGGCGGCCACAGTCACACTCACAAACATCCATGAACCGAGCCCTGTCGTCTGTCTTAAAACGAATGGACGGAAAAGCTTCTCGAAAAAGAACTGTAACAAAAATCTCACCCTCCTCACCACTCTTCACAGGCTCGCCTGTGTTGCGGTCAAGAACCTCTAAGACAACCCGGTGCTCCAGATTATGGAGCATACCTCGCCGGCTGTCATCACGATAAACGCCACTTTCACAACAAAACATATGCGTACCCGCAGCTTGCGTACTTCCATACCATTCGAAAATCCTCGCTCCCCAGAACTTTTCCATTTCGTGTAGCCATGTTAAAGTGTAAGCCTCAGCAGCAGTCAGAATGACCCGAAGATCAGAAAAATCACGGGTTGGAACAAAATCATTCTCCCTACAAAGGACAGATAGTCGGTTAATGTAGGCAGGAACCGCTACTAAGCAATGTGGAGAGAATCTCTTCATTAATTTCAATTTCGCAACGCCATCGTAGGTGGCAACCTGAAAATGATTCAGGCCGTATTTCTCTGCACCCCGAATCAACCATAAACCAGCAATAGGCAAAGCAACAGGTATGGTAAAGAATATTCTATCAGCCACCTCCAACCCTGCCCATCGGCATTGCCATAGAAAACCAGTAGATGAAACCTCGACATCCAAGCTCGAAAGGCAGTGAACCTCTTGTCCTATACCAGAAGTCCCACTTGTAAGGTTAATCAAGGAAGTTTTCTCTTTTGGAATTCCAACTCTGCTCCCATAGGGTGGAAACTCTTCTTGGTCGTTAAGGAGATCTTTTTTGGTAATAGGTGGAATTTTGTGTCGAAAATCTTCTAAGGATTTAATGTCATCTGGAGACACCCGATGTTTTTCGTACAGTCTTCGATAAAAAGGATTTGTATGGTAACCCCTCTCTAATAGCTCCCTAAGACGCCGAAACTGCAGATTCAGTATATCTTGTCGTGACATCATCTCCAATTTCGGATTTAAGTATCGCCTCTCTATCATTTTTCATTTCCCCGCAATCAGTAAGTTGGCTCCCCCTCTTTAGAAAATACAGAGGTCTTGCCGAGAATAACGAACGATCGTTATATATCTTACCAAACCAAAAATTCTTGTCAAGTTTTTTTTTATAACTGGAGGCAACGTTTAAAACATCCGTAATTTCAATATGTTATAATGAGTTAGCATCGTAGCAAAACTCACTAAAGCAAAGAAAGTTCAGATTTTGATTTGCAATCCGTTTTGTTTTGGTATATTTTGTTTAAACAAACAGGCTTGGGGTGGTAACATTAATCCGTTTTTGCCTTTTCCTGTTAGCTCAAGAGCTTCTGCTGGCTTGATAAATCAGCAGTATGATCCCGGGAGGGACATCTCACTTTGTGATAAAGTGAATGATAACCGACAAAGGAGGAAAATTCTCATGAGAGGAGTCTCAATTATCGGTATCGGGACAACACGATATGGAATATTAGAAGGTCAGAGTATTAAAGAGATGGCGACATTTGCCTGCAACGACGCGATCCATGATGCCGGAATTGACCGAAAGCAAATCGAGGCTTTCTACCTGGGCAATTATATTTCGGGAATGATTATCAGGCAGGAAACCCTCGCTCCTCTGGTGGGAGGAAGTATCGGCCTGAGGAAAGAGGTCCCTTGTACGAAGGTAGAAGGAGCTTGCTCCTCGGCCTCTATTGCCTTAAGGCATGGTTATCTACTCATTGCCGCCGGTGTTTACGATATCGTATTGGTGGCAGGAGCCGAAAAGATGAGTTCAGCCCCGATTGAGAAGCTCACGGCATCCTTAGGGGCTTCAATTGACATGGAGACCGAAGGCCTAACAGGATTGACTTTTCCTGGTTTTTGGGCATTGATGGCCAGAAGGCACATGCACGAATTTGGCACGACCATTGAGCAACTTGCGATGGTAGCAGTCAAGAATCATAAGAACGGATCGTTGAATCCAAGGGCCCGGTTTAGAAATATCATCACCCTTGAGAATGTGATAAACTCCAGGCTCATCACCGACCCACTGAAGCTTTATGACTGTTGTCCAATTAGTGATGGGGCTTCAGCGGCTGTATTATGCGCTTCACATTTGGCGAAGGAGTTTAGCAACAATCCCGTCGAAATAGTTGGGTCGGTTCAGACAACAGGTTTTTCGACACTCTTTGAGCAGGGACAGCAGATTAGTCTACCTGCTACAATATTGGCGGGAAAACTAGCCTTTGAGATGTCAGGTTTAAAGCCTCAGGACATCGATATCGTTGAGATCCATGATTGTTTCACCCCTGCGGAGATTGTGGACAGTGAAGATTTAGGTTTTTTTGAAAAAGGGAAAGGGGGCTGGGCTGTCTTGGATGGGGTGACTCAGCCAGATGGGAAACTACCTATAAACCCCAGCGGAGGGCTTTTATGCAAAGGACATCCTGTAGGTGCGACAGGATTGGGACAGATTTATGAAGTCGTCCGGCAGTTACGGGACGAGCATGAGAATCAGATTAAAGGCGCTCAGATCGGACTGACCCACAATGCCGGCGGAACGGGTGCTGTGTGCACAGTCCATATCTTGAAGAGGAGGTAGCATGGAAGGAAATTCAGATCGCTTAAAGGTATTAAAATGCCAAAAGTGCCATGGTCTCTTTATTCCTCCGAAATATGTTTGTCCTCAATGTGCGGGGAGTCAGCTTGAAGAGGTTTCACTGAGCGGAAAGGGCAAAATCATGACTTACACCACTGTTCGGGTTGCTCCGTCGGGCTTTGAAAATCAGGTCCCCTATGACATAGCAATTATTGAGCTTTCCGAAAGAATAAACCTCACCGCGCGCTTGATTGTCCGGGACGAGGAAGGGCCAAAGATAGGTGGGGAGGTAATTTTTCTGAGAAAGGAAGCGGGAACGTACTGGTTCGAATCCTCTCATTGAAAGACGACAATGAATCTATTCAAGACGGCTTACGAAATGATAGCACTTCAGTGCCTCACCGAGTCTTGATAACTAAGAAGAAAAGCATCCCACTGAACTTGTGTTCTCACAGTATGAAGCTGTCCCGGATGCTGATAAACCAACTTTTCCTCAAAGGAATATATCATTCTGGCTGGATATTTTTGGTTACCTAAGACCAATTTCCTGCTCAAAGGACGATAACAAATGAGGAGGAAAGTATGAAAGAGGTTAGAAAAATTGGTGTGGTTGGGGCCGGGCTTATGGGTAGTGGTATCGCTCAGGTAGCTGCACAAGCCGGGTTGGAAGTGATTATGAGCGATATCGATAGCAAATTTATCGAGAGGGGTTTTAAAGCTATTAAAGATAACCTGAGGAATCGTGTAGAGAAAGGAAAGATTACTCGAAGGCAAATGGACGACGTCCTTAACAAAATTAGCGGTACGATGTCTTTGGTGGAGGTTGGTAAGGAAGCGGACATTGTCATAGAAGCAGCCTCAGAAAATATGGAATTAAAGAAAAAGATCTTTAAAGAGTTGGATGAAATCTGCCCGCCAAAAACGATCTTAGCAACCAACACATCTTCCTTAAGCATCACCGATATTTCCACGGCTACCAAGAGACCCGGCAAGGTTGTAGGGATGCATTTCTCTAGCCCAGTTCCAGCGATGAAAGGGGTTGAAATCATTCGAGGCCTTGAAACTTCTGATGAAACATTCGAGTTTGCTAAAGAGTTCTCAAAAAAATTGGGAAAGGAAGCATTTTTTGCAAAAGATTTCCCAGGATTCTGCACGAACCGACTATTTCCCATCCTCATAAACGAGGCTTTCCATGTACTTATGGAAGGGATCAGCTCGGCAGAGGATATTGATAAAGGAATTCGCTTGAACTTGCGACATCCGATGGGTCCTTTAGAATTGGCAGATTTCGTGGGTTTAGATACTATTTTATCCATATTGGAGTATTTGCATCACGAGATAGGGGATCGGTATCGGCCTTGCCCTTTATTAAAAAAATTAGTAATCGGAGGCCATTTAGGTGTTAAAACAGGCAAAGGGGTCTATGATTATACAACAGGGGAAAAAGGAACTAGATCGTTACCATTATGACCGGGGAAAATATTTCACTCTAAAACTCCTCAACATACAATGTCTAAATGCAACACAGCATGGGTTGAGGGCGATACATAATTCCTTTCAGAAACTTAACCACTACATGGATTGTATCTTCGGAATTCCTTCCATCAGAATAGAGGGGACATATTCTTTCAACTCTTCTACAGTCCACAAATCCCCTTTCTTCCAAATAGTCCTTTTCTCTACTCCCTCCTCATATATGGCAATCGAATTCCCATAGATGCCAAAAACCTGACCATTTATCGCGGCAGCCTCGTCAGTACAGAGATAGATCGGAAGTGGAGGTATCACATCTGAGTTTGGCATGTTCATTAGCTTCCTATATTCTTTCTCAGTTACAAGTCCCATCTGATACTGTCTCTCCAAAGAGGCCGTTAATGTAGCCAAGTCCGTCATACCACCTGCAGTTGTATCTGCCGTAGGAGAAAAACAATTGCACGTTACCCCGTATCTTCCCATATCTAACGCTACAGTCCTGGTTAGGCCTATAATCCCAGCTTTGGCTGCACTATAGGCAGCATCCCCTGACATACCCAGCCTGGCACTAGAAGTCACATTCAATATCCGCCCCCATTTTTGCTCCCGCATGAAGATAGAAGCGTGGTGAGTACAGTTATAAGTACCCTTGAGATGAGTGGCTATAACGATATCCCACTCCTCTTCAGTCATTTTCCAAATCATATGAGGCCGATCAATCCCCGCATTATTCACTAAGATATCCATTCTGCCAAACTCATCTAATGCTTTCTGTATCAGGTTTCTTGTAGCCTTGAAGTTGGCGATATCACAAGTAAAAGGTATGGCAGTCCCCCCCATTTCGAAAATTTCCTTAGCCACCTTCTCGGCTCTCTCAGACTTAATGTCGTTTGTTACAATTTTGGCACCCTCTTTTGCCATCGCCAACACCAATGATCTGCCGATCCCATGTCCTGATCCTGTAACTATCGCCACTTTATCCCTTAATTGCCCGCTCATTTGCTTCGTCCTCCTTCCCTTTAGGATATATCTATCTTGATAAGAGAACCCACTGACCACTTTATGAACACCTAATCCACAAAGTCTTGTCACTCTCGCAAAACTCGCAAACGACCCGAAACATCTCGGTGCAGGGATCGGGGGCATTGGCATTCTGCACACCTGGGGGCAGAACCTCATGGATCATCCCCACATCCGTTTGTATTGTCACCGGGGGTGGACTATCCTCCGACAGAGGCCGCTGGGTTTCATGCCACAAAGGTTTTTTCATCCCTGTCCGGGTGATGTCGGCGTTGGTCAAAGGGAAGCTCCTGGACCTTCTTACCTCTTAAACGATGCTTTAAATCGGATGATCTTGTATTCTCCGACCGTATCCGCCATCTCAAGGCGTCCGGGGAGTTTGAACGATTCAGGAGCCAGCTCTATCATAAGAACTGGGTCGTCTATTGCAAGCCGCCCTTCGATGGCATCAAGGGTGTCCTTCAGTACCTCGGCAGATATACCCACTGGATCGCGATCAGCAATAACCGCATCCTCAATATCCGTAACGGCCATGTTTCCTTCTTATGGCGGGATTATACAGACAATAACCGTCAAAAGACTATGACCCTCAAGGCTGACGAGTTCATCTGAAGGTTCCTGCTTCATCTCTTGCATCCTCGCTATGTACGGATACGCCACATCGGCCTGCTGGCAAACAGAAAACGTAAAGATAACATCGCATTATGTCGTAAGATCCTCGGAGACGGTCAAACCGTAACCAAACAAAACGCCAGGAAAGAGACATGTCAGGAACAGTTGTTCAGGATCTGTGGGATCGATGTTACCCTCTGTCCCGTATGTCAGAAAGGAAGGATGTGCACGATGGTGCGGCTGCTTCCTTGTCGATGCAAAGGCTCTTAGGTTAAGATTATGATCAGAAACAAGATTTCTAAAATCGAAAAGCCCATTTTAGGGCCTTCTCTATATAATGAACTACCCCGCCGCAAGCAGCGGGGTATCAAATGGAACATTCTTAATTTTCTCGCCGCAAGCGGCGGGGAACTGACCCCTGAGAGATTAGAAGCCCTGGCAGCAAAATTCGTTACCTTTAGTCCTCGCGCCGGATTCAGGTATATAATGACCATTAGATCCCAAGAAGTCTGCTTATGTTTCCACCCGAGATTTTTCCCTTGTCAGCCTCTGGGATAGAGAGATCTCTAATAAAGGCTACGGGGTCTTCCTCTCCCATATCGTAGGGGTAGTCAGTTCCCATAAGTACATGTTCGATTCCTGCAACTCTAATCAGATATTCCAGCGCCAGCTGATGATGGGTAACTGTATCGAAGTAAAACCGTTTAAAATATTCCCAGGGTGAGCGTGGAATCCCTTTCTTACATTCAGGCCTTACCACATATCCATGATGGATCCGACCCATAATATAGGGAAGATTTCCACCACCATGAGCAAGACATATCTTGAGACGTGGGAGCTTCTCAAGAAGGCCGCTGAAAATGAGACGAGCTGCTGCGATAGCAGTATCCAAAGGATTCCCGATCAAATTCATAAGATAATACTCTCGTATTCTATCGGCACCCGCAGGATCCCAAGGATGAATATATATTAAAAGATTTAAAGATTCACCTTTCTTGAAAAAGGGAAAAAAGAAAGGGTCATCTAAATCTTTTCCATTGATATTTGAAGGAATAATGACGCCTTTTAAATTTAGTTCTATAGACATTCTTTCCAGCTCCTTATTGGCTTCATTGACGTCCTGAAGGGGAACGGTTCCTATTCCAACAAATCGACTTGGGTATTGCCGACAAATTTCAGAAATTTTTTCATTCTGCAACCGTGAAAGGGAACCCCCTGTTTTAACATCAGCCCAATGATAAAACATATAAGGTGGAGGAGAGAGAATTTGAATATCTACTCCAACCTTATCCATATCACGTATTCTTGTAGGGATATCAGATAACTTATCTCTAATACTTTCAAATAGCTGAATATTCCACTTTCCAGAATCTTGTCCGGAATATTTCTGTACAACATTATTAATATCTTTAGGCTTAGAAAGTTCACGGAAACATTCTTCTACTACATAGTGACTATGGACATCGATGTTCATACATTTTTCTCCTTAGGGTTATGAAACACTTCAAGCCCCAAATTTTTTATGAGTGCTGCCATAAATTATTTTCATTTTCTCCTTTCTTATATGCACATATTTTGAATCACAACTTAGATTGTTGTCAAGAAAAAGAACAGATCTTTTTCATATTACTCGCCAGTTGAGGTTTTTACAGAGGTAATTTGAGGCAGTGAGTGATCCGGCAAAGTTTGAGTTGATTGAGGCGGCCTTGGTGGGTTTTGAATCCTCTTCGCACGGTTTCAATTTGTCTCCAAACCATGGCAGAAGCAAGGGTATTATCGTGATTAAGGATGGCTCCCCAGAAGTCTCGGGTGCGATTGGCCAGGGGTGGTCTCTCCGGAGAAAACTTGGAGCGGCACCTTTGAGCGAGGAGCAATGGGGTAGATACCCTTAAAACGGTCTCTTCAGCGATACCCATCGATTAACCTACCTTAATAATCCGCTTACCAAAGTTTCGCAGGGGAGACCACCCCGTTCCTTGGGGATAGATTTTAGAATATAATTGAAGGGTTACAATTGTGAATATTTTCATATTGACTTTTCTATTTGTTATTGCTATTCTCCCAAAAAAATATTTCTCAGAGGAGGTTTATTATGGATACAGTAAAAATTGTTGACAGGTCGGCATTTGTTTCCACCCTAAAAAGTCATCTCAAAATCAATCCTTCAACTACTGCCATTGTTACAATAGACATGCATCGGGGGCACTTGGACCCCTCTGTTGCTACAATGCCTGCACCCCCAGAAGAATGCAAGCGTGTGATCAGCAATACTATAGTTCTTTTAGATTTTGCTCGATCACAGAAAATTCCCATCATTCATGTAGTTTTTGTTCAGCGTAAGATCCCTGGGATTGGATCGGAACTCATGAATAACAAATTTTATAGGACTATACAACAAATTGCTGACGCAGAAAACCGGCTTGCGGCCGGTGGTCGCAAGAGTTCTGCAGTCGATCACAATGTTGAAGGAGCTGTAGGAACTCAGGTTATTCCGGAGCTGTTCAAGCAGGGAGATTATGTCATCAATAACAAAAAACGGTTGGACTGTTTCTATGGTACCGACTTAGAAATCCTTCTAAAGATTTTGGGTATCGAGACGACGGTTTTAACAGGTATTAATACTAACACCTGTGTAATGAATACAGCCTTTTCAGCACTCAACAGAGACTTCCAAGGAGTGGTAATTTCTGATTGTGTGGCGAGCATGTACGGTGAGGACCTTCACGTTTTGGGACTAGAAAATATCAAACGTTGTTTGGGGTATGTTTTAACTGTTGACGAGTTCAAAGAGAAAATTAAGCAATAATGCTTATTGATTTAGCTCATAATGCTGGTGTACCATGCGCTTCGAGGTAGACCGAATGGCTACTAACATGAGAAAGTAGTGGATGACGCCTCTCATCCTAACAGGAAAGGAGTATTTTATGGAACGTAGAGGACAGAGATGGATTCTGGATACTTTAACGGGTATGGGCGGCTTGGATGTATTGCATCCAGAGGCACAAGCAACTTTTGAAAGGTTCGGTTATAACCATACTGACTTAAGGCGTGTTTTTTCGGTCCCCAAAGGTGCTTTGTTAACCAAGTCATGGACTAAGACTGCAAAGGAGGTAGAGGGGAAAGCTAAATTTTTTGAGAGTCGGGGCTTCAATAAGACTGCAAGAGATCTCTATTTACGTGCCAGCATTCTCTATGGTCGGGCTCAGTATACCTTTTTTAGAGATGATCCCCGTAAAACAGCCCTCCATAACAAAGTCGTAGAGTGTTACGAAAAGGTAATCTGCTATGGGGATAGCTCTGTGGAGCGAATTAAAATTTCTTTTGGAGGTAAGACAATTTATGGTGTACTCCATTTGCCTGCCGTGAAGGGAAAGAAAATCCCCTGTGTGCTTGCGATACCCGGCATGGATATGTTCAAAGAAGACTGGCATAATGCAGCCCAGTATGAATATCTGCCTAGAGGAATGGCATTCTTGGCTATGGATGGTCCAGGACAAGGGGAAAGCTTGGTCAATGGTTTGAAGGTCACCGTGGACAACTACGAAAAGGCGGCCAAAGTAGTTATAGATTACTTAACAAATCGGCCAGAAATAGACCCTGAGAAAATAGCCCTTTATGGATTAAGTATGGGCTCATATTATGGTGCTCGTGTAGCGGGTTATGACCAAAGGATTAAGGCGTGTGTTTTAGTTATGGGTTGGTATGGTTCCCCTGGTTCCACTGATATAATATTTAATCAAGCACAGCCAAGCTTCAAGGTAAACTATATGTATATGGCTGGTATCCCTGATGAAAAGGAGTTTGATGAGAAGATAGCCAAGAATATGGGTTTACAAGATATTGCGCCAAAAATAAAGTGTCCCATTCTTTTGCAGCATGCGGAATTCGATGAGCTTTGCACCTTAGAAGATGCTTTCGTCCTCTATGAGTTGATCAAAGCTCCCAAGGAGATCTGGGTTTTAGAGGATGAATTCCATCCTTTGGGGGGAGCGATTTACGAGTTGTTTGCTTCAGCGGCTGACTGGTTTATGCAAATGCTCGAGGGCAAATACAAACCAGACATGGATAGACGGACCTTGATAAGTCGGACAGGGGCTTTTCAGGAAGGCACAGGCAAGCCGCAATGGTGGCAATTGACATGAGGCTTAAATAAATTCTGGGTTTTAAGTTGAGATATTGGATCTCTTAAGTGATCATTTTCCAATTACCTTGAATGTCTCGTTCTCTGGGTTTTTTAAGTCAGTTTTATTTAAAGAATAAAGCATTCAAAAAGTAGCAACAGTTGGTATTTAGTTAGAAAATAACCTTCTAAATCCCCCCCTCTCCCCCCTTTGCCAAAGGGGGGAGAGGGGGGATTTTTATAGTTCGTGGGTGACCACGCGGCCATGGGAGATTAGGTGAAAGTTTTAGTGATCTATCATGGTAAAGATACCTCTCATGGCAAGAAGAGTCAGAGTAACTGTTCCTTAAAGAGACTTCTTGTTAAAGGGGGTGGTTTTTATGATTTTTTGAGATTGTTGATATCGACAAATGGGTTGTTGATTCATGTTAATATTATTTTTTTACTTGGAATTAGAAACTATAAAAAGGAGGGATAAATGAAACTATCAATGCTTAAAATAGTATTTATTCCATTTTCAATCTTCATGTTATCTGCTTTTGTTCTGACGTATCCAGTAGTCACGGTAGCCCAACCTACCGATATACCAGCCATGAAATTAAAGTTTGCTACTCACTTACCTCCAGTGGGACCTCTTTCAGAAACATCAAAATGGTATTGCGATGAAATTACCAAGCGAACTGGTGGTAAGGTTCAATTCGACTTTTTCTGGTCGCAGGCTCTTATGAAGGATTCAGACCAAACCGTCGGCTGCGGCCAGGGCATTGCCGACATGGTCGTTGTCGGGTCTGCCCAAACTGTTGAGAGAAATCCCTGCTGGACTACTTTAGATATGCCAGGAAACGGTACCGATATTTATTCCTTGATCTGGGCGGGCTACGAAATGATGAACAAAGACCCAGATATAGTTAAAGAATTAAGAAAGATGAATATAAGGGCGACCTTTGGTTACGCCTCCGGGAGTTTCTTCTTCGAAACCAAGAAACCGATAGCCAAAATGGAAGACCTAAAAG
>Ga0154839_1067_pt3 | contig 15759 bp, 16 predicted proteins | sample Rifle2008BG16ft_FD_116143 | JGI IMG/M metagenome (GOLD analysis project Ga0154839, IMG submission 116143) | Deltaproteobacteria bacterium RBG_16_47_11
AGAGACGTTGACTTTGTCTGAGAAGATTGAGTAGTTCCAAAGGTTTGGAAAGGAGACAATCTTATGGCTCTTATAACTGGGATCTCACCAGCAATCTTTTTTTTGATCGTTTTTCTCATTATCATTGCCTTCGCATCTATCAAAATCCTGCGGGAATATGAGCGAGGGGTTATCTTCCGCCTGGGAAGACTGATCGGGGCTAAGGGGCCAGGGCTTATCTTCATCATCCCGGGTGTGGACAAGTTACTCCGGATCAGCCTGAGGACTGTGGCGCTGGAGATTCCACCTCAGGAAGTGATTACCCGTGACAACATCTCCATCAAGGTCAATGCGGTGGTCTACTTTCGCGTCCTAGATCCCAACAAGGCCGTAGTCGAAATTGAAAATTATCTCTACGCCACCTCCCAATTGGCCCAGACCACATTAAGGAGCATCATAGGCCAATCCCAATTGGACGAACTCTTGTCGGAAAGAGACAAGGTTAACATCCAACTCCAGGACATCCTGGACAAACATACAGAGCCCTGGGGGATCAAGGTATCCTTGGTGGAGACAAAACAGGTGGACCTTGATACAGAGATGCAGCGGGCCATCGCCCGTCAGGCTGAGTCAGAGAGGGAGAGGCGGGCCAAGGTCATCCACGCTGAGGGAGAGGCCGAGGCAGCAGGGAAGCTGGCTATGGCGGCAAATATTATGAGTGTATACCCTGCAGCCATGAATCTACGGTTTCTTCAGACCTTAGCGAAGGTTGGGACCGAGAATAACTCAACGGTGATCCTCCCTATCCCAATAGACTTACTCGCAGCATTCTTCGAAAAGAAAGAGAAGAAATAACCTAAGTCATATCCGAAAGAATCTCTTTGGCAGGAGAATTAATGAACCACAAGAGCACCTTGAGGGACTGGTAAAAGAGGGTACAACCGAATTTAGAGCGCTTAACGGACAACGTCAAGAGGAAATGATGGCCCGCAACCGTGCTGAGGTCGCTGTTCAGGAAGCCCGTGAATACGCTGAGAGTATTGTAGAGACAGTGCGTGAACCCCTGGTGGTGCTTGATACTGATCTGAAAGTGATTTCAGTCAACCATTCTTTCTATCAGACTTTCAAGGTGACACCTGAGGATACAGAGGGAAAGTTGATCTATGACCTGGGGAACCACCAATGGAACATCTCTCAGCTGCGGGTACTCTTGGAGGAAATTATTCCCAGGAGTAAGCAATTTCAGAATTTTGAAGTCGACCATGAGTTTCCAACCATTGGGCGCAAAATAATGGTGCTCAACGCCCGCCAAATATATAGCAAAGGCATCGGTGCTCACATGATCCTTCTGGCCATTGAGGACATCACCGAGCGCAAGAAAGCAGAGGATGAAATCAAAAGACTGAACCAAACCTTGAAGCACCGAGCCATAGAACTTGAGGCCGCTTACAAAGAACTGGAGACCTTCAGCTACACTGTTTCCCACGATCTCCGCACTCCGTTACTCGGGATGAATGGGCTATCTCGTGTACTAATAGAAAGATACTCAAACCATCTCGATGCAAAAGGTCAGCAATTTCTGAGTATTATGCATTCAAGTACACAAAAGATGTTGCAACTGATTGATGATCTTCTCATCTTCTCTCGTTCAGAACACCAAGAGATGAAACCATCGGACATCGACATGGGAGAAATGGCAAGGGCCGTTTTTGAAGAACTCAACAGCATCATTCCTGAGCAGACACTGCGATTGGATATTAAACCGCTTCCTCCTGCCCGTGGTGACCAGTCAATGATTCGTCAGGTCTTTATTAATCTCCTATCCAATGCCATCAAATTCACAAGACTCAAAGAAACCGGAGTCATTGAAATTGGCTGTAGGGTTAAAGAAAATCAAAATATCTATTATGTTAAAGACAGTGGTGTCGGTTTTGAGATGCAGTATGCTGGCAAGCTATTTGAAGTCTTTCACCGACACCATTCCGTCGACGAATTTGAGGGAACCGGTATTGGGCTAGCCATTGTCCAGCGCATTATCCACAGACATGGTGGGAAAGTGTGGGCGGAAGGGAAAGTCAACGAAGGCGCAATATTCCATTTCACGCTCCCAAGAACAGAAAAACAGGAGGGACATTATTAACGTTGGAAATCCTTTGGGCGAAAATAATACTGGAAGAACAGAGGGTCATCATCGAACTCTCACGGCGAAAAGATAAGCCTCCGATCACCAGGTTTGTGCATTTATTTTTATAACGGTTTTGATTCGAGGTTTTCTCAAGAACCTTCACTTGGTGTTTAGAGTCTCCTTTAAGATGTGGCCGATTAGAGATTAAGGAGTTGGAAAAAACTTTCCCAATTATTGAATTCATTTTTTGATGACAAATCTTTTCTGTGTATTTTTATGCGACCCATTCGGTTAATGCCAAAGCCTGACTTCATCTCTATAAAATCATTACCGGGGATTAGGAATCCTAAAGGGTGGTTTTCCCCGCCGGGCTTCTGTAAAAGAACTACAGCCCAATTCCGGTTTTCTGAGGGAATAAGATGAGTAATTTCTTGCCAATTTGAAGATATTTTCCAAAAGCTACATAGGCTTTCATGGACGAATAAGAAATAGGGCTTATGACGATCGTTAAAGCGATAAAGGTGTAAGTGTCTTTTTATTAGTTTAAAATCGAAGTCAAATCCCTTTTGTTCCAAATTGGTTTTTAGGTTTGATAAGAATTGTTCAAAAAATCTTCGAGGAGGTGACCTTTGCATTTCTTTCAGACCCTCTCAATAATCTCTTTGCACATGGCAAATATTCGGATTGAAGATTGAAAATAATTTTATTACAATAGCTTCCATCATCATTTTGGGCCGGGCTTAGAATGTAATGGTCGATCAGAAATCTCTGTGTTCGACCGTTGTCGATCCGGCTTTTCGACAGAGTATTACCCCGGGAGGTATGCACCATGTCTGCAACGAAGGAACAGTCTAAGTTTGAACAGGCGAAAGCCAAAGCATTCTCCGAAAAACTCCTGATGGCGCTCAATTATGGATCTCTCTGTTTAATGGTCTCTGTTGGCCACCGCACGGGGATTATCGATACCATGAGGAACCTGGCTCCCTCGACCTCGGAAGAGATTGCGAACAAGGCCGGATTGAACAAGCGTTATGTGCGTGAGTGGCTGGGAGCCATGGTCACGGCCGGAGTGGTCGTAGTTGATCCGACCAGCACACGATACGAGTTGCCGGCTGAACATGCTGCATTCCTGACCCGCGCGGCGGGGGGCGATAACATGGCTGTTTTTACCCAGTACATCGCAATGTTGGGCGCTGTGGAAGATGAGATTGTCGAGTGCTTTAATAAAGGAGGGGGCGTCCCTTATGAAAAGTTTCTGCGATTCCATGCTGTCATGGCAGAGGACAGCGGGCAATCGGTGCTTTCTTCGCTTGAATCACATGTTCTTCCGCTTGTGCCGGGGTTGACCGACCAGCTTGCCAAGGGCATCCGCGTGCTGGATATCGGTTGCGGGAGTGGCCGAATAATGAATCGGCTGGCCGAACTGTACCCGAATAGTCGGTTCACCGGGATCGACCTCTCAGCCGAAGCCATTGGTACAGCGTGCGGCGAAGCGTCTCAAAAGGGTCTGCCCAATATCGAGTTTCTCATCCGCGATATGAGTAATTTCGACAGAACTGCCGAGCCTGAGGTCTTTGACCTAATTACCACGTTCGACGCCATACATGACCAGGCCAAACCATTTAATGTTCTGCAAGGAATCCACCGTGCATTGAAGACCGAGGGTGTGTATCTGATGCAAGACATCCGGGGATCGAGCTACGTATATAACAACGTCGGCCATCCGATCGGCACATTCCTATACGCGATTTCGACCATGCACTGTATGACGGTGTCGTTAGCCCAGGGCGGGGAGGGATTGGGTGCCATGTGGGGCGAGGAAAAAGTGCGTGAGTACCTCAAGAAGGCCGGTTTCGACTCCATTGAAACCCATCAGTTAGCACACGACATCCAGAATAACTGGTACGTGGTCAGGAAGTGAGAGCACATATCGGGTTTTAAATCCTAAGCAGGCCTTTTCCTTCCGCCCAACAAGGGCATACACACGGATAGGAATTAAGCCCTTCTTTTCCCGCGGTTATGTCCTCTGTCAAGGTTTCTTACAATCGGAAATCATTACCCCTTACCGTCGACTCATCAGGCCTCTTTTTGGCTGGAAGCGATAATCGAGAAGGGAAGGAACTGCCTTTCTTATTGGTTGTGAATTTTGCTATGATGATTGAATTCTTACCGACCCTAAAAACTTCGATTATTGAATCATAGATGCTCTTTGGCTGAGCTCTATTGCATGTTTTAAACATGACAAGATATCCGCGGTTTTTAGTTTAGTATGGATGCCGCTACAATAAGGGCCCTCAACCTGTCTGTTAAGCCTTTCTTGCCTTGTTGACGCCCGAACGTTTGAGGAGGACACTCTCATATCTTGTAGTCGATTTTTCTTGACAGGTTACTCGCCTTTCCGTATATTCAACCCATCCTCAAGCAAGTTCCTATTAATCCAATATCGTGTGGCATCGCCGGGAAACCAGGCGGCAAACATAGAAAGCAAACATCAACCTATCGTATCGGAAGAAACCGGTCTACTCGACTCAATCCATATGCAAGGGGATTACCGGAAGGATCTAATATGAAGGCTCCAGTGAATTGAAATTTCGCTCGAGATGTTACGACGATAATCCAATTTTTTCACAGCTTCTGAGGGATTACATCAAGAAAGCCTGAAAATCAGGAAGAGACAGGTAAGCCTTGACGAGTATCCTTGGGTTCGATCTCATTCTAATTTGGACGATTGCTCGGTCGAAGAAGGAAAAGCCATCAGTTTTTCATAATTCGACTTCACATGCTCGTACATTTTTGCATTTTCAATGGCGAGGCCGCTCTGGGCTGCAATGGCTGACAGGAAATCAATATCATCCTGAGTGAAGCGGCAGGGAACAGAGGTATAGAGGCGAAGGACGCCCCTGGACGCTCCTCTCAAGACGATGGGAACAGAAACGATGGAAGCGATCCCCTCCTGTTTTGCCTCCTCTGGATACTGGACCCTCGGGTCGGTAGTGGCATCCTCAATGATGACCGGGTTGCCTTTGAGCGTGTCAGCGATCGATCTGTCTGCGGAAATGGGGCCCTTTCCAATATATTGATCGCTCAATCCATAGAAGGATTTAACTTCCAGTCTCTCGCCCTTTTCATCTAGGAGCATCAATATACAACCCTTTGACCCTGTCATCTCACAGGTATTTTTCACAATCCGGTGGAGAACGGTCCTTAAGTCGATCGAGGAACTGATCGCCTGGGTGATTTGAATAAAAGCTGAAAAATAAGGGTATTCGTTGTTTTTCATCTTCTCTTACCTCCTTGACAAACATCGCAAATTGAATGAATCACTTTGCTCTGCCTACTCCGACCTTCTTCTCATCCCTCTTTGGATCATTTCTTTGAACGCGACAGGACGGTGGAACTCTTCTGCTGAATCGACGTAGAGTGATAAGAGAATTAAACCCGTCAAAGGACCAACCCAGATCGCGCCGGCAAATAAAAAGGTCAACACTGTTGCAAACAATCCCTTGAGAAGGATGCCGTATTTGAGAATGACGAACCAAGTTGCCATGAAACAGAAGATCGTCCAAGCAAGCGTTGAGTAATAGATGATGGGCGAAAACCAGCTCTTGGTGAAGGGTTTTGTTCCCATTTCTCCTCCTTTCATCCCCCTTTAGGGGATATCGGTTAGTCGGACGATTTTGCGATGGGACCCCTAATGGCGAGAAGATTCTCCTCTGCCCGGCCGATCAATCTCTGGGCATAGGTAAAATTATGGACCCCCTTGCTCTTATCTTCTTCGACCCCCCTTAGAAGTTTGTTCACCTCCGTGACCAGCGCCTCGACCTTCATCCTTTCTGGCCCAGAGGCCGGCATTCTCTCCCTCTGGATAGCCTCCAAAGAGAGTTTCAGCCTCTTTATCCGAGCAGAGATCTCCTGTTGCCATTCGTCCGTCATCTTCCCGTAGGTAGCATCATGGCACTGAACGCAGGTTTTCTTAACCTCTTCAACAGCGTGGCCGCGAGAGATCGTGGAGTGACACTCCGTGCACTTTACTCCTGCCATCACATCTGGTTGGCCCTCCTTCTCGCCCACCGCTTCTCCCCGGATGAATTTCATCTGAGTCTCATGACAGTCGGCACATCTCGATTTCGGCTGGTGGTGGCAGCCCAGACACTCCATCCTCGTCTTGTGAATCTTTCCATGTTCCTCCCCTGTCGCGTGGCAGACATTGCAGTTCAAGATTCGAGCGATATGTTTCTGATGGGGGAAAGGAAGGTCGTAAATTCTAATCTTGGCCCGTTCAAATCCCTTATGACACTTGCTGCACTCGGAATGAGAGACCTCGGTTGTCTTCGGCAACGGTATGGTCCCTTTGGGGTGACACGTTGAACAGGAGGTCTTTTCCCGGCGATGACATTCGAAACAGGCTTCTTTCGGGGGCCGAAAGGTCGGTGGGTCGTGAGGGTCGTGATAGATATTGTAATGGCAGGAGGTGCAGGAATTTTTTAGTTGTTCGATATGGAAACGGTGCGGAATCGAAATTTTATAAGGATTCAAATTAGGAGAAGTACGCTCGATAGCAAAAACACCAGAATGGCAGCGGATGCAATTTGGATTAATCTGGTCAAGCTTAGCAGAAAAACCCGCATGTTCCCCTCCGCTTTGGAGAGGAAAGATATTGATGCTCGGCATCAGGGCATGGCCTGTCGCATGACACTCTGAGCAGTTAATCTTGGGATGCAGCGAGGATTGTTCCCAAAAGGATGATTCTCGCTGTTGATGATGGCAAGTGATACAGAATTCCTTCTTAGTCGTGGTATAGGTCGGTAGGGTAATGGCCATATTCACGGCCAGTACAATCAGAACCCCTCCTAATGTCCAGGCCCAAAAAGGAAGATGAGGAATCTTGAACGTCAATCTAACCCTCCACTACTCACTCTTCACCAATCCCGGAACCCCGGCTTTTTGCGTTATGGCATGGATGGTATTAGCAATATCCAAGGTGATGGGAATAATGGTGCTGTTCTTCTCACCGGCGATCTCCGTAAGCGTCTGGAGATATCGCAACTGAAGAGCTGCGGGTTCAATGGAGATGATACGGGCTGCCTGTCTAAGGGTTTCTGCTGCCTGGTATTCACCCTGTGCATGGATGACCTTTGCCCTCTTCTCTCGTTCTGCCTCTGCTTGCCTTGCCATGGCTCGCTGCATCGGATCTGGCAACTGGACATCCTTCACCTCTACCACGCTCACCATCACCCCCCAGGGTTCTGTATGTTGATCGATAATTTCCCTCAAGCGTTTGTTAATCTTATCTCGCTCGAAAAGGAGTTCATCGAGGTCAGACTGTCCCAAAACGCTCCGCAGGCTAGTGAGGGCGATCTGGGAGGTCGCCTTGATATAGTCAGCCACCTGTATCACCGCTTTGACGGGATCCACAACCATAAAGTAAACAACTGCATCGACCTTGATGGTGACGTTGTCCTTGGTGATGACGACCTGGGGTTCCACCACCATGGTGACGACCCGGAGTTCGACCTTGATCATCCGATCGACGATGGGGATGATCACATTGAAGCCGGGATTTCTGGTCTTGATGAGTCGGCCGAATCGGAGAACCACGCCTCGCTCATACTGTCTGACGATTTTGATGGCGAGACTTAAAAGAGTGATGCTGAAGAGTCCCAGGATGATGATGAGAGACATCCACCGAATGGTTTCCATGAATCTGTTTCCTCCTCAAGTGATTATTTAGAAATTAACAGCATCGTTTCTGGTTCATATGTCTGTCTAAATCCCCCCAACTTCCCCTTAGTTGCCTTAGGGGGGAATGAAAGAGAGAGGGGGGGATTTAGACCTTTTCAACCTTTATCACCGTGTCCATCCATCCTTGTCCTTCCCCTAAAGGATCCAGCTGAATGGGGATGATGGGGTTCGGATGGACGCCTGTTCCATGTTTCCCCCACCAGAGGAGATCCGTTTCCGGATCCTGGCTTTGAAATGGTTTCCCTTGAGGGATTCGACCATAATTCCAGCGCCCAACACTATCAGAAAGAGCCACCACTCTGGGATGAATTCCCTGAGTGATGAAAATAGGAGTGATCAGGGAACCCAGGGGAGAGGTGATCCTAACTCGGTCACTCTCATTTAAACGCATCCTCTTCGCGGTCTCCCCATTGATCCAGAGTGGGTTTCTGTGGACAATCTCCATCAGCCACTTGCAATTGGCTGTCTGAGAGTAAGAATGGACATTCCATTGAAAAGTGACGAGATGAAATTCATCCTCTCCCAACCGATGGTGATGAGGTATTGGTGTATAGGCAGGGAGGGATGGTTCGAATTGGAATTTGCCAGATGGGGTTTTCAATCTTTTCTTTTCCTGAAGGCCGTTCTGAGGTTTTAGATCATGATCTACCCAGATCCCTTTCTCTATGAGAAAATCGATTCCTCCAGCATCGACCAGCTTTGGAATCTTTCGAATTATGGCATCGATATAATGTTCCATGCTCCCGAATCTGAAATAACGCTCCATCCCTCCCCCCACTCGATTGGCAAGTTCAATAAGAATTTCTACAAAAGGAAAGGATTGTCCTAAAGGTTTGGAAATAGGCTGCCTGAGAGTGATAAAAGGCACCCTTTCCATCGGTGGAGGAGAAAGAAGATCCCATCGTTCGAGATAGGTAGCCTCGGGGAGCAAGAGGTCTGCATAAAGGTTACTTTCGTTAAGGAATGGGTCGACAGAAACATGGAAAGGGATTTTGTTTTCATCCTGAAGAATATGAGAGATCAGTTTGGAATGGGGACCCTTGTAAACGGGATTGTCCATATGAGTCATCAGGACGCCTATGCGCTGTACACCCCGACTGACACGGACAAACAGGTTCTGGGAATCAGGGTTCGTCCTCTGTGATTTTGGAGGCTTTGGATCAGGAGGATCCAGGGGATAACCCTGAGGGAAGAAGAAACCTCCTTTGGTATCCAGACTTCCCACCATGGCATTGAGAAGGAGGATACTTTTTTGGTTGGATGTGCCGTTGATATGTTTCAGGACTCCCCCTCCTCCAATGGCCACAGACGGTTTCGCTTGGGCAAACTCGATTGCAATGCGTTTGATATCTGAAGCCCTGACACCACTCACACTCTCTGCCCTCTTAGGGGTGTATGGGGAGAGGTGCCGTAGGAGACGGGTAGAAGAGGTATTGGTCCACCGTTCAATAAATTCCCTGTCATGGAGGCCTTCATTGGCTATGACGTGTGCCATGGCTAGGATCACCATGCCATCGGTCCCAGGGATGATCGGAAACCACTCATCACTTTTTCCAGCGGTTTGGGAGATTCTCACATCGAAGGTGACCAATTTTGCTCCCATATTGATCCTGGCATCGATCAGTCTCTGAATGAAAGGGACATATAAAAAATTGGATTCATAAGGATTGGCTCCAAAATTAAGGATATATCTTGTATTGGCCACATCGCCGATACCCATGGGATAGCCTGATATTTCATGAACAGCAAAAGCCCCATTAGGAGATTCCAAAAAAGCGTGGTGAAAAGTGGTTGAACTTCCGAAGGCGGAGGCGAATCTTCCTGCCAACTCATTGCCGGATAAGTCCCATGTGTTTCGGAGGATAAAATCGTGGGGCTGCCTTTCGGCGAGAAGGGCTTTAAGCCGGAAGGCAATCTCATTGAAAGCCTCATCCCATGAAATTTGCTTCCAACGACCCTCGCCTCTTTTCCCGACTCGTCTCATTGGATAGAGAATACGGTCAGGGTTGTAAAGATGGTTGATCCCTGCAATCCCTTTGGCGCAGAGCCTTCCCCGACTATTGGGGTCGAGAGGATTCCCTCCAATCTTAACCACCTTCCCATATTCGAGAAATCCTAAGATCCCGCAATTAGCTGGGCACATCATGCAGACACTGGGGATCGATTTCCGGGCCCGGCCGGTAGTTCGGGAAACGCTCTTCCCTTTTTCCAAGGGAGAAGGATCTCCCTCCCACGGTCGAGCAGTGGCCAAGAAAGCTATTCCACCTGCTCCCCATTTGATAAAATCTCTTCGACTAATTCTGGGCATCCAACCTCCATCAACTCAATGGAATGCTCAATCCACCGACCACCATAATGTAGCGCATAGCAAAAATTCCAATCATGACCAGAATCGAGGCAATCGCCAGACCCGGAATCCAGCGCTTTGTGAAAGGGGAAAGGAGAAGGATCAGGGGGATGACCGCTCCCAGTAGGACCTCGACTCCCAAGAAGAGTTGAGCGAACCCTCCTTTGAGGAGCATGAAGGCAGCCATATACGCCTCCGTATGGGAGGTGAGAAGGACCGTCAGGTCAGTACCGATCAAAATAAGATCCAAAACAATACTGACAATCAGAAATTTTCCCAGATCGTAAAGGAGAGTCGGATCGTGCTCTTTTTCCCTTTGAATAATATAATCTTTGATAATCACTACCAAAATCATCATGGCAAGCCCGGAGACCATGGCTGAGACGAGAAAGATAGGAGGCATAATGGCCGTATTCCATAATATCCTTGCCCAGGGCGAGAATAAATCCAGTATAACCATGAACCATGAGGGCTAAGGGAATCCCGATGAGGCCGAAAATCTTGGTCTTTTTCATATCCCCTTTGAACATGAAATATCCGTAGACCACACAATTCATGGGATAGAGGGTCAGGAGAAAGGTCCCCCAGGTGATCGGTGAGGTAATCCTTAAGTAGAAGATGAGATGCCAGAATCTCAGGGGCTGCTCAAGGTCAATGAGCAAGATCATGGGGGCGATCACCAAAATAAGGGTTGCCATTATTACCCCTATCTTTCCCAGGGGTTTAAATTTTGTCATTCCAAATCCATAGGCAAATGTTGAGATGATAAAGGAGCCGGCGCTCAGCCCAGTCAAGTAGAAGTAGGTAGCGATGGGAATACCGAGAGAGATTTCATGCTCAACATTATAGATGATATTTACGTCCATTCCTTCCTCCCGGCAAAAGGGTCCATGGCATCTGAATCGGCAGCGATATAATAGACCTGCGGAAAGGTCCCCATTTCAGGTTTCAATGTCTGGAACGGAAGTTTAGAGATCAATTTTGTGACCTCCTCCTCTGGATTATTCAGGTCTCCGAAAATTCTGGCTCTGGCAGGGCAAACCTCTACACAGGCAGGTTCTAAGCCTGCATAGACCCGGTGATGGCAAAAGTAACACTTCTGGACGATGGGCATCAGGGGGTTGATATATCTCGCATTGTATGGACACGTGGCCAGGCAATATTTACAACCGATACATCGATGTTCATCGATGATGACGATCCCATCTTCCTGCTTCCAGGTGGCCTGGACCGGACAGTTGATGACACAGGGCGGATAGTCGCATTGATTGCAGAGGGAAGGGAGAAAGTGGCGTGTAATGTTTGGATACCTACCCTTCTCGATAATCTTCATCCAGGAGCGAAATACCCCAAGGGGAACGCGGTTTTCCGATTTACAGGCTACGGAACAGCTGTGACAACCGATGCATCTCCGAAGATCGATAGCCATAGCGTATCTTTTTTTGTTGTCGGTCTTCTTCATGGTTTCTGGGAAGGGAGTTTATTCTTAAAAAGAGGGTTTGTCTATCGGTGAATTCACCTATTTTTCAAGAAAAAGGCTTCTAATTTTCAGGAGATTTTTACCTATTGGAAACAGTGTGGGAGTGGCGAAACTGACGCAGCCACCCTCATTCTTGCTTCAGGTGTGGCGTTAAATGCGAAGAGCCTCAGATGCAAGGGATTTTGGACGAGTCAAGCGTCCGTTAGAGCTTGGTGAGGCCTATGCGGATTGCATATTTGATGAGGCCGACCTTATCATGGATACTCAATTTTTCCATGATGTGGTTCTTGTGGGCTTCGACCGTCTTCTTGCTGATGCAGAGGTGTGAAGCGATTTGAGGGATGGAATTTCCCTCCGCGATCAATTGCAGGATTTCCCTTTCACGAGAGGAGAGGAGATCATCCGTGGACCCTTTCTCTCCCAGTTCTGCCCGCCGGATATATTCCTCGATCACTTTCCTCGAAATGGAGGGGCTCAAATAGGAATCCCCCTGATAGATCGCCCGGATGGCCGAAACGAGATCGGTCATCGCGGAATCTTTGATGAGATAACCCGAAGCCCCTGCCTTGAGGATCTGGAAGATAATCTCTTCGTTGTCATACATGGTGAGAACCAAGACCTTTATGGAAGGGAAGAGTTTCTTAATGTTGCGGGTGGCATCCAACCCATTCAAATTCCGCATCGCAATGTCCATCAAGACGACATCGGGAATCAGTTTTTTTGTCATTTCCGTGGCTTCCAGCCCGTCCGAGGCTTCCCCAACGACTTCGATATCGGCTTCGGCCCTGAGCAACGCCGAGAGTCCCTGCCGGACAATAGTATGATCTTCAGCAATCAGCACGCGTATCTTCTTCATTTTTGCCTCCTGTCCGTCACCCTTCCCCTCTGCCCAGCCGCATCATCGGTCCGGCCCACACGCCCCAATTTTCTCACAGGGTCAGAAGAAGGACCCGGTTTGCCCTCGGCTACGCGGGTTTGGGGTAGGGGACTTCGATGTAGAGGAAAGTCCCAAACCCCGGTCTGGATTGGATATCGATCTCTCCTCCTAAGAGGGAAACCCTCTCCCTCATCCCGATGATGCCAAAGCCCCTCTCAGGAGACTCGGGATTCATCGCTTCGCCCAAATCGAACCCCTTGCCATTATCGGTGATGGAAGCGGAGATGACGGAGTCTTTCCGCTCAAGGTGGACCTCGACACGATTAGCTCCGGAATGTTTTGCAATGTTGTTTAGGGCCTCCTGGATGATGCGATAGAGCGCCGTTTCGATTTGTGGGGGGAGCTTTTCCTGGAAACCGACCGCCTGAAAACTGTACTGGATGTTCAGGCGGTTGGAGAAATTCTGGATATACCATCGCAACGTGGGGATCAGGCCGACATCATCGAGCATGGTAGGCCTGAGATCCATCGAGAGTTGCCGCATGGCTGTCAGCATCTGATTGGACAAGGATTTCGCCTCTCCCAACCTTTCCCGGACCGCGGGAAATGACGAAGGAAGGTTCTTATCCATCATGTCCAAGTTGAATTTGATGGCAGTGAGTCCCTGGCCCAATTCATCATGGAGTTCCCGGGAGATTCGCTTCCGCTCATTTTCCTGGGCCTCTATGATCTGGGAAAGGTACTTCCGTTCAAGTGCCATCTTTTCCATCAATGTATTCGCCATCTGGTTGAAGGAGTCTGCCAGCCGCTTGATCTCATCGTCGCCCTTGATGTCGATTGCTTTCCTGAAATCACCCCGACCGAAGAAGGAGGTGGCCTCCACGAAGTAATGGATTTTCTTGATCACGAGTTGGTTGAGAGCGATGCCGATGACCAAGGTTGAAATGCCAATGGCAAAAAACAGAAGGAAAAGGTTTTCTTTCACCTCTGCCCGAAGCTGGGTCTCGATATTTTTCAGAGAAAAATCCGTGACGAGCACTCCCGTGATCTTCTCTCCGGGAGGATGGCAAGAAAAACATTCCTTACGGTTATAAATGGGGTTCACAGTTCGAACAATCTTTTCTCCTTCGGCGGAAGAATAAATGATGGTCTTATCGCGGGCCTCCTTCGTTTGGTGGTGGCAGGCTTGACAGGTAGGATCATGGATATTGATGACTTTCCCGACCTCTTGGTCATCGATGGAGAGAACAATCCGGCCAGTTTTGTTCAGCATGAAGATTTTCTTGACATCTGGATATCGATGAACCACTTCGAGGATATATCTCATTTCGCTTCGGTTCTTGGATAGCATGGAACTCTTCAAGACATCATTGACCATTTGGGCAAGATGGGGACCGACGTTTTCCTGAAGGGTATCGATCATCTTCTCTCGGTGATGATAATACTGGATGGCAAAGAGCAAGCTCATTGTGAACGTCAGCAGTCCCACCAGACCTATGCTGATTTTGAAACGCAGGCTTTTATAAAACCTTGTCTGGCTCATGGATCTTCCGTGATCTTTTTATCGAAGAAATTGGATTATTAAGAGAATTGTATTAGCGTCTCAAAAATACAACTTAATTAATATATGAATAAATTGTTTGTCAATGATAAAAATGAGATCGTGGTAACCCCTCAATCTCAGGTGCAATTGGACCGGGGTAGTCTCCCCTCCGAACCCTTGAAAGGCCGATCCTTAGAGACAGGTCAATCGAGGGATGTTGCTGAAGGGGCCGTTTTAAGGGCATCTCCCCGTGGTTCATCGCTCAAATGTGTCGCTTCAAGTTTTCTCCAGAGAGACCACCCCGTTCCTGGGATAGATCTCCAACCATAACTGAGCGACTACAAATTGTGAAGATTATCTTTTCACCTCTTCTTTTTCAAAGTGGGAAAGGGATTGGCCTTCTGTTTCTTGAAATTTTTTAATCCAGCTTTTAACACGTGTTTCCCCGTAGGCTTTCATCCAAGATTTAACGATCCGATCGACAGGAATATCTGTTTCGATTCCATGAAATTCTACATACTCCATGAATTTCTTATTTTCAAGGTTGTAAGCCTGGAAGAGGGAATCCTCTCGACCGTTAAATTCAAGGGGAGGTACATGGTGTTTTTGACAGAGCTCGATATTGAAAGCGGGTGTGGCTTTCACCCATTTCTCTCCCAGGTAAAATTCGACAAAACCGTGATAGACGAAAAGATCGCTTCCGATAAAGACGATGAGCTGTTTCGTGGCAAGGTGATTCCGGACGGTTGCAAACCCGACCCGAGAAGGAATCCCACAAGCCCGTCCCAGGGCACAGAGGAAAGACGCCTTGGGCACACAAAAACCTCGTCCCCGGTAAAGGACACTGCTGGCACGATAATGATCAGGCAGGTGGAAAGGGGTATAAGGGGCATAGCGAATGCCATCCCGCGCGGCGAGATAGAGTTTCACAGCAATGTCGATAGGATCCGTGCTCTTACCAATCACTCCATGAGCATAGCCCTGAATGCTCTTATGATCGCTATCGATAATGGAGGTCGGCGTCAAATATCGCAGATTCCCCTTTTCCATCCTCGGAACCATTGGAATATTGGAATGATGGAAATAAGAATTCCATCGTCTATTTTATTATACCTCATTTTTCCATTATTCCACTATCATAACCTTCCATTTGTAGGGGGAAGTCCTACAACCTGCCTGGAAGGATGGTACCCAGATGGAACCTCAGTCTCAGATAGCGCAGTATCATGAGAATGACGGTGAGCAAGGCAAGGACAACATCTTCGGTCCCGCGCATATGGGGCTCATAATAAAAAGGTTTGTTTCGATTCAGGACTGAATCCTTTCGATTCCAATGCCATGGCGAGTAGATTGGTGTGACGGATGGCATAGATGAATAGAGTGCAGTGATGAATTGACAGAGGATATCCTTGGAAGAATACTTGTGCCGTCGCTGCGGGGGAAAGTTTGTCTGGCGACGAAAGTTGCCCCTCAAAATGAGGAGGGACTGAAGCCAGAACAAGTTGTGAAACAGCTTGAAACCTCTCTCCGAAGGTTGAAGACCGAATATGTCGACCTCCTCTACCTTCACGCCCCTGACATGAAAACCCCGATCGAGCAGACACTTGAGGCATGTGAAAACCTCTTCAGAGAGGGGAAATTCAGAGATTTTGGTTTGAGCAATTAT
>Ga0154839_1127_pt1 | contig 15574 bp, 12 predicted proteins | sample Rifle2008BG16ft_FD_116143 | JGI IMG/M metagenome (GOLD analysis project Ga0154839, IMG submission 116143) | Deltaproteobacteria bacterium RBG_16_47_11
AAGAATCTTCTCCAATTTTTTGGCATTAGGAATCGTTTATATGATCTACCTGCCCATCTCTCCGATTTCTCCCCCGGAATCATTCAGCGATGTTTGGAGAGAACTGGGTTTGGAAAATGTGATCACCTCATCGGTGGATACACGCTTCCTGCGGGCATGGGAAAACGAGTTGCATCTTTATTTTTTGGGAACCTTTCTGAAGTTCTATTTTTTCTCAGCAAAGGAAGGTTCCTCTTTCCAGGAGTGAGCAAGACCATATTAGCGTACAAAAAATAATTCTATCCGTGAATTCAGGTCGTATTATATTTGGGATAAAATGAGAAAAAGGGTCGTGATCACAGGTCTGGGTGTGGTCAGCGCCGTGGGGAATAACCTTCCCGAGTTCTGGAATTCCCTCACGGAAGGCAAAGATGGAACAAAGGAGATTACGGTCTTTGATCCTTCGGCCTATCGAACCAAGATTGCTGCAGAGGTTTCTGATTTAGCCCCTGAAGCCCATTTTTCAAAAAAGGAGATTCGACGACTCTCCCGTTGTGATCAATTCGGTTTGATCGCCTTTAGAGAAGCCTGGAAATCTGCTGGCCTTGACCAAGATTCGCAGGATAAAGAAAAGGGTGGGGTGGTCTTGGGAGCGGGCTCCGGAGGCATTCTCTCCGTCGAAAGATATTTTAGAGATTTCTATCAGGGGCGAAAGAAGCCTTTCCCATCGCTTCTCATCTCTTACTCTCTTGCCACAACGACCGACCACATCGCTATCGAAGCGGACCTGAAAGGACCCCGGACGACCACGGCAACGGTCTGTTCTTCGAGCTCTGCCTCCATGGGTGTAGCCTTTGAGATGATTCAAATGGGTTTGGCTGAGGTGATGGTGACAGGCGGAAGCGACTCTCTTTGCGAAGTCTCCTACAGTGGATTCAACAGCCTGAAGTTAGTTGATCCTGAAAGTTGTAAACCCTTTGACAAGAGGAGACAAGGGCTGGTCATCGGTGAAGGAGCGGGTATTCTTATCCTTGAGGAATTAGAGCATGCCTTGAAGAGAAATGCTCCGATCCATGCGGAGTTTTTAGGATATGGAATCTGCGCCGACGCTTATCATCTCACCGCTCCGGAACCCAACGGGGAGGGGGTGGAAAGGGTGATCAAAATTGCTTTAGTCCATGCTGGAGTTTCTTCAGAGGAGATCGATACCATCAATGCCCATGGGACTGCCACTACTTTTAATGACATTGCTGAAACACGAGGGATTAAAAGAGTGTTCGAGGAAAGGGCAAAAGAGATCCCTATCAGTGGAATCAAATCCATGGTGGGACACTGCCTTGGCTCTGCAGGGGGCATTGAGGCTGTGGCAACGGTCATGACATTGGAGACAGGAATTATTCCTCCTACGATTCACTATAAAGTACCGGATCCCTTTTGTGATCTAAATTATACACCCAATCATTCGATCAAGAAGGATGTTCGAATTGCTATATCAAATTCCTTCGCCTTTGGAGGAAATAATGTCTGTCTGGTATTTGGGAAATTTAGTTCGGAGTAATGAGTTCGGAGTCGGTAATTTAATTCAATAATTTGGGGGTTAAGAATTAATAGGAAAATGGAAGTGTATAATAAAACTTTTAGAAATACTCCGAACTCCGAACTTCAAACTCCGAACTCGCCGAATGCTCATCGCGTTGTCATTACTGGTCTGGGTATGATTTCCTCTATTGGGGTTGGCAAAGAGGCATTCTGGGAGAATTGTCTCCGCGGAACTTCCGGGATAAGGCCGATTCACGGGTTTGATGTGAGTCCCTATCGGTCTCGATTGGGAGGTCAACTCCCGGAGATCGATTTTAAGGCTTTCATCAAGCCCGCTAATCTCAGAAGGATGGATCGGATTGGGAAGATTGTGGTCTCAGCCGTTCGAGTAGCCATTGACGATTCGGATCTAAACTTGGAGGAAGAGGATTCCAGCCGAGTGGGTATTTCAATTGGCACTGGCTTGGGCAGCTCAGATACGGTGGACCAGTTCTTCCGGTCCCTTTTAAAAGAGGGACCCCTCGGAGCTGCCCCCTTACTCTTTCAAACCGCTGTGCCCAATGCCATCACCAGCCACTGTGCCATCGAATATGGTATCAAGGGAGTGAACATCACCTTCTCCCATAAAGAATCTTCCACTGAAATGGCCATGACTTTTGCTTATCATCTCTTAAAAGAGGGGAGGGCAGATGTCATCTTCGCAGGGGGAGGAGATGAATTGAGCGAGCCTCTCTATCATGTTTATTCGATGTTGGGAGCTTTATCTCCGGGAAAAGGAAAGGGGGCGGAGGGGATGAGACCCTTTGATCGGGATCGGAATGGAATTGTTCTTGGGGAGGGAAGTGGAATCCTCGTGTTAGAGACATTAGAGCATGCGAAAAAGAGGGGAGCGAAAATCTATGCCGAGATGGCGGGTGTAGGACTTTCAGGGAGCACAGACGGACTTCTAAGTTATGATTTAAGAGGAGATTCAATGGCCGGGGCGATGTCTTTAGCCGCGAAGGACCTTCGGACCGTGGATCACATTTCAGCAGCTGCCAATTCCACTCCTGATCTGGATCGAGCAGAGACGCTTGCGATTAAAAAGGTTTTTAGAGAGAGAGCAAAAGAGATCTCGGTGAGCAGCCTCAAATCAATGCTTGGGGAGTTTGATGGTTCAGGGGGAATCAGGGCTTGTGCATTGGCATTAAGCCTCTATCAAGGGATGATCCTCCCAACGATTGGAACAAAAAATCTTGACCCACAATGTGATTTGAATGTGGTTCTTGGTCAATCGAAAAAGAAGGAGATAAGATCGGCTATTCTCAATGGCTGTTCCAACGGCGGTTCAAATATCTCGTTGTGGTTTAAACGGCATTCTTAATCTTAAATGATGGAGGGAAAGAGTTAAAAGTTGTTACCAAACCCAAGGAATCTTTAACAACTTTTACCTACGAATGGTGAGAGTAGGTCCCTGGTGAGCCCTATCGTTTTTGCCTAAGCAGCGTCGGAACAAATTGCCTTAAGCGACCAGTTCTTGATTTTTCTTGAGTCAATCCCTTCGATGAAAAAGTCACTTTCCATCAAGGACCCTTTCACTGGTCGAATCAGCAAAGGCAATTCACCATGGAGTTTTCTTTCTATGATCCGCACCAGACCATAGGTTTTGAAACCAAGACCTTTCAAAGCGTGCCTCAAGATATCGTCCAAACAGAAATTATAGATTGAAAGCAGGTTAAAATGCTTAGCTTTAATGACATACCTAAATATTTTTCGTAGTGCTGAACCCTCTTTTTCAGCATAATCCAGGATATATCCGCGTTGGTTGTTTGGGGAAATTCCCATGACCACATAGGCTGTTGGGATATCCTCTTTCATAAAATAATAGAATACGTATTTATTTAGTGGATTACTAAAGCGCCATCGAAAAAAATCTTCATCCTGGGATAATCTGATCACGCTACCCTTTTGGTTATGTGCAGCCACAAGCGAGGACATCGCCTCGGGCCTTGGTTGGTTTGAAACCAGGATATTATCAAATTTTCCGAATTGGATCTGGCTTGCTGACAAGGGGAAGCTTTTACGGGCCGCCAAAATATAATTGATCAAACCCAAGAGAGAGTATCGATTTAGATACACCTTCGGGGAGAGGGGTGAAAATCCCATTTTTTGATAACCCGGGAGGGAACTCCTCGTACAAGATGTGTTAAAGAATAAACGATATCTCGGGTTATATTCTTTTATCGCCAGGTTTCCCATGGCCACGGACAACCCACTCCGTCGATGATCTGGATGAACGCAGGTATCTCCAGGAAATAACGCAATGAAATTATTGGTTTTTTCACCAACCTCAAGCCGGGTAGCAAAATACCCCCTGAAACCGACCACTTCCCCTTTTTGAAGTACCACAATCCCTAAAGGGGATTCGGTATAAGGATTATCCTCATATTTCCATTTGAAGTATGACTCATTTCTCTGGGTATTACTGCCCCAAAGGAATTGCATAAGGCTCACCACCTGGGGCCGGAATTCAGGTCGATAAGAATTTAAATCATATCCCGAAGGGTCCATAGCGAGATTTACCCCATTAGAAATCGTGTCCCGCTACTCCCTCCGGGCCAGGCTCCGCCCCGGAAGGGCTCATGCCCCGGAGGGAGGCCCTCTGGGCCGGCGGCTTCAGCGGGATTAGATTTTGGAATAATTCCGGGGGGGTAACCCGCTGCGCCAGCGCTTGCGCGGCGAGTGCCCCGCTCGGTCTCAAGTCGCAACGACTGGAGTTTCTAACGGGGTTTATTAAAGGCGCACCCACCTCATCTGAGTGAGCTAAATATACAGAAACGGAGTTTTATGTCAAGAAAAATAGTATACAAGGAATGCCCAGTTTTATTAGTTGAAATATTGAATGGATACCGTGGATAAAACGAAATAAAAAAAGGAATCAATGATTTTTGTACTTCTTTTAATGGAAGAAAAAAGATTCAGACCTTAGGTACTGGGGCCTGATCTGGTTTATTATGTGCTTACATTATCTGGGGTAACCGCACCTGGCGTGGCAACTTGTACCTATTCCAATTGGAGAGAATTGCGAACCAGAGCCTCGCCATCTGGTGTGCAATGGGCCGGTGGCTTTTATGCCAGTTGAAGAGGTTTGCCGTCCTGAAGCCAAGTCTCATCTTATTCAGGTAATGGCCCTGCCCGAAATAAAGGCGAGTCATGCCCGCGGATATAGCCTCCGCGATAGGCGCATAGGATGTCAGGACGAAATACGTCATGTCGTTCCCACACTTTTCATGGTCAATGCCTACCAGCGGAATGTATGACGTTCCGTTGTACCTCAATTCCATGGCCACCCCTGTGATGAAGTCAGCCTTTCGTGATATATGCAGGACGGCATTTCGGCCGAGGTTTCGCTTGAGTTCAGAGTAGAAATCCTTACTGAAGCAGAAGGGGAAGTTCCAATACTTACGGTAGTTCATGGTAATCAGCTCATGGAGACGCTCTCTCTCCTCGCCAATGTTTTCCAATATCGAGATCGTGGTTCCATTCTTCCGGCTCCTATTGACCTGATTTCGCAGATTCTTTCTTGCATGCCGGCTGACACCATCGAGATATTTTTCATACTCTTTAAACGAGGACCAGCAAATATCGAGAAAGGTCGTGGGGACATGACGGGAATGGCTATAGCCACGACGGCGCAGAACTACGGCTAAATCCAAGTCTTCTTCGGGAACGTCAATGAGGTTAAGAGATAACCTGTTGCGGTTAGCTTCTTCTTCAACTACATCGAGAAGTTTGGTCATCACGGCAAACCTGCTTTCAGGATTGGCCCCAGACTCCACAGCCAGATGGTCGCCGCAACCCCAAAGCGTTCCACACACCATCGTGGGCATGAAGGAGATCCCGAGCCGTTGGACCAATGGTTTCACCCTGCCGAATAGGTGATCGTCCAGATCCACAACCGTGCGGTTTTTGGAAAAGATGTAGCACACCGTAGCCCCAACGGTTCTTCCTTCCTCTCTGACCAATATATAAAAAGGACGTATATCCCCGATATATGTGGCCTCCACCGTCCGGAGCCAACCATGGGTTGCGAAGACATTGGTACGAATCAATCGATCCCACTCTTCCTGGGGGATATCAGAGATTTTGGAAAAGACGTCTATCGTCTGCATCTTCTAGAAGGTCAAAACTTTGCGGAAGGTACATTCCGGCAATGATAGTTGATTCCATCAAGGCCGTTGGCATGTAGGTCCGAAATGCCACTTCTTGAAGAGGGTGACATGCCAGCTAGACTTCAAAATTACTGCCCCGAGTTTTAACTTGAACCGCAACGCAGGAGTGTTGTAGCGATCGGTAACGCTGTATAGTTTCGTTCGGCCCATCCGGGCCAATTCCTCGTATAGGCGATAGCGGAGAGCTGGTGCCAGCCCCTGCCCCCGCAAGTCAGAGGCAGTATAAGCATCAAAGAGATAAGCCTCATCATCGTTGAGTGGAAACGGGAAGCCTTCGGAGTTACACCAGGTCAAGTTACACCATGTGAATGCAACCAGATGGCCATCGCGTTTTGCACCGAGGCAGAGGTTCCTATCCTTCAGTCGGCTCTGTAGCTCCTCATAGCTGGCCGGCCTATACGGAATTTTCGCCATCTCCGTCATATCCTTCACTCCCAGGAACACGACTTCGTAACCTTCAAGCCCATTCTGCTGTTGCCGGTGAACTCCTCCGGTGATGCCTTCCCTGGTGAGGTAAATCAGGTGGATCTGGATTCCTAACTTGTCGAGACCGTCGATGAAAATGCGAGGCAAGGGACTGTAACGCACCTTGTCCCGAAGATGTGCTAAATAACTCATTTCCTTATCCGCCTGAGTCAAATCGATGCGACACCGAGAAGCTCCCTGGCCTCCTTCCCTGAGTATGGCATACGACCTAGGGCATAAGCTATAGAGAGAACCCTCTCAACCAGCTCTCTGTTAGTGACTAGTTTCGTCCTTTCGTAGTCAAACCAAATGTTGTCTTCCAAACCAACACGCACCCCACCACCGGCCACAAGCGCTGCCGCATTCATGGGAAGTTGGAAGCGGCCGACACCGCCGACAGACCAAATGGAGCCCGCTGGCAGTTCGTTAATCATGAGTCCCAGATTGAGAAGATTGGCCTGCGCGCAAGCAATGTTACCTAAAATCAGATTGAAATAGTAAGGGGGATGAATTAATTCTTTCTCAATCAGATACTTAGCATAATTGATCATACCCACATCAAATGCTTCCAATTCAGGTCGGATTCCTCTCTCCAACATTTCTTTTGCAAGAGCCTGTATCATTTGCGGAGTGCTGATACTCGTCTGGTTATTGAAATTCAGGGAACTCAAGGTTAAACTCCCGAAATCGGGTTTAAATTCACCTTCCAGAGTGAGACATTCAGAGCGTTTTTCAAATTCACTAAATGTCCGACCACTTGTCGAAACACACAGGATTAAATCTTTAAATTTATTTCTAATTCCACAAATGACTTCTGCATAAACCTCCTTTTTGTACGTGGGTTCCCCCGTGATCGGGTCCCGGGCATGCAGATGAACCATATTGACGCCTAAATCCGCCACCTCAGAGATCTGATTGACAATTTCATCTGGTGTGATGGGAATATGGGGAGTCATCCCTTTGGTAGGAATCATTCCCGTAGGCGTGAAATTGAAAATGAACTTTTTCTTTTCCATTTAATACCTCCAAAACCTAACTACACTTTCTTCCTTTCGTCAACCCATTCTCATCTTGCTTTTCTTCAAACAGTGTAGCTTCAATGTTGCCTTAGCGAGAGCAGGAGTGATTCTTTTAATAGTTTTCGGCGGCAAGCCAATTTAAACAAAAATATTTTTTCTTGTCAATCGTAACTTTGTGAATATTGGCATTTCATTTAACTTAACCGATTAAATCCTTGGGATCGCCCCTCACCCTATCCCTCTCCCCAGCGCCTGCCAGCCGGTAGGCAGGGGGAGAGGGGAGGGTGAGGGGGCCTATTGTCAAAAAACTAAACGCGTTTGTATTAGTATGGCAGTGTAAACCCCGTTAGAAAGTCTTCGACTTTCCAACGGGGAGGCTCATACGGGGCATTAAATCCCGTGTTTGCTCTAAAAGGAATTATATCTTCACCCCGTAAGAGACCAGAGGTCTTACGGGGTTCATCCCCGCTGCAGCCGCCGGCCCAGAAGGCCTCTGGCCCGGAGGGAGCAGCGGGACATTCTTTCTAACGGGGTAAATCAATCTTCAAGGGATCTTTCCTGTTTTGCGAGAAACCAGTCTATCAGTTTGCGGGCGATGCTGATTTTTCCAGGAATGCTTGGCAGATGGTCAATGGTGAACCATCCGGCATCTTCAATCTCCTCATCATCGAGTGAAATTTCACCGCCGGCGTAAGTCGCCGTAAATCCAATCATGAGAGAATGGGGGAAGGGCCATGGCTGACTTCCGAAATATTTTATGTCCTTGACCTCAACGGCCACCTCCTCCCTCACCTCTCGCACCACGGCTTCCTCTATCGACTCACCGGGTTCAACAAATCCAGCGAGGACACTGTACATCCCTGGCATAAAGTGGCGTGATCTGGCCAAAAGCATTTCATGGCCTCGTTCGACAAGAACAATGATCGCTGGTGCCAGACGTGGGAAATGGAGCAGACCGCATTGAGGACACTCTTTAGCTCGTTCGGTGGTCTTGGTTCTTAATGGAGATCCACATCGACCACAAAACTGGTGTGTCCTGTCCCAATCTATGATTTGAACTGCCCGGGCTGCGATCCAGAAAAGATCTTCATCCAAACGACCGTAAACCTGACGCAACCCTTCAAAAGTCATCCCCATTGGTGGAATAGATCCTTCAACTACCTCGACCGCATAGCAAGGTCGATGATGGAGACGACCCAAATAATGCTCTCGCGAAGGTGTCAATCCTAACTCTGCAAAATTGACAAGGCATGGGAGGGTGACTCCGGAAGGTTCTTCATCAATGAGAAGTTTACTTTCCTGGAACACAAACCACCAGGCCAGTTCAGATCGTCCTTCCGGGGGAATCATTCTTGAGATAAATTTTCTGTTCGCACCCATATCAGATCTTGCAAAGTCTATTGTAAAATGATCCTATTTTTTCGGCCACCTCATCCTTTGTGACAAGGGTGAATTCGACGAGAGATAAAAACCTATGTTATACTGCACAAATCATGGCTGATGTGGATGTGATCATCATCGGAGCAGGAATGGCAGGGCTCACCTGTGGTTGTCTCCTCGCCCAAAAAGGCTTGAAAGTCTTAATGATCGAGAGGAATCAGAAGGTGGGTGGTTGTTGCACCTCTTTTGAGAAAGAAGGGTTTTTATTCGATCTCTCTGTGCAGTCCTTGGGGGAGTGCCAGAAAGGTGGAAGGATATGGCGTCTTCTTGAGAAATTAAACCTCTTGGATGAAATCCGTTTTATCTCACTCGAACCCGCGAGGGAATATCACTTTCAGGATCGGAAGTTAATCCAGTCCTCCTTTCTTGAGAAACACATCGAAAAACTCTCCTCTCTCTTTCCGAAGGAAGGGAAGGAGATTGAGAAGATCTATAGGATTTTGAAAGAAGTTTTTGAGGAATTTTCTAGGATTCCTTCTTCGGTGGATTGGTTTGATCCCTCCTCCTTTTCTTCAAAATATCCTTTGCTTTCCCAATACAGGGAAAAGACCTATGGGGAGCTTTTAGATGGATTGATTTCCCACCCTTTCTTGAAAACGATTCTCTCCATTCGGAGTTCCTACGCCCTACTTCCTCCTCAGGAAATCTCTGTGATCGGGATGGCGGGTATTGAGATGTCATATTTTAATCACGGAGTCTCGTGCATTGATGGAAAAGTGGAACAACTCCCCCTTCAATTGGCGGAAGCATTGCGAAAGATGGGAGGACAGATCCTTACAAGGAAGGGTGTTCATCAAATTCCTCTGAGGGGAAAAAAGGCCATCGGTGTTAAACTAAAAGGTGGGGAGGAGATCACAGGAAAGTTCGTTGTCTCAAACATGGATGCCGGATCCACATTTTTTAATCTCATCGCGGAGGGCCATCTTCCGGCGGGATTCCTGTCCAAATTAAGAGGGATGAAGCCTTCCCTTTCTTATTTTATCCTCTATCTGGGGATCGAAGGGGGATTGGATGAGCTTTCCGTCTCAAATAACGAGGTCTTCTTCGAAAAGGATCTTCAGAAGGAATACCGTTCTCTCAATGAGAGTCGGATCCCAGAGAAAGCCCCTTTCTACCTCCTCGCCCCATCGAAAGTCAATTCATCCCATGCACCCATAGGGAAAAGCACACTTTGCTTGAGTATTAAGGCTCCCTTTCACTTCAGTCCGGATTGGGACCAGAGAGTTAAAGATGAGCTCTCCCAAGACCTCATCAGCAAGGCATCTGCATTCATTCCCAATCTGGAGAAGCGAATCGTGGTCAAAGTAGAGACGACCCCGAAGACGATTGAGCGATGGACGCACAACCGATGGGGTGCTGCCTATGGATGGGCACAGATCCCGAGACAATCTGGGATCTATCGTCTTTCCCGCACCACTCCCATCTCAAATCTTTATCTCACGGGACACTGGACATCTCCTGGAGGAGGGATCGCTGGAGTGGTTGCCTCTGGGGAATTGACTGCGGAAGCAGTATGGAGCCGTTTTACGAAAGGAGAACAATGAAATGATCCGAAAACCCTTATTAACCCCTTACCCTTCCCTTCCCCTCTCGGGGGAGAGAGATGGGGTGAGGGGGAATCAAGGCGGGTTCACCCAATATTGGTACGTTTGCATTAGTCTAATTATTTTTTGTTTCTTTCTCTCAGGGTGTCCCAAGAAAGTGGTGAAGATTCCTTCCATAGAGGCGCCTCCTGTGAAGGATCCCATGGCTAAACTTCTTGAAGCCTTTTCCTCTGTAGATTCTGTTCAGGCAAAGGCCTCGATTCGTCTCGATACCGTGAGAAAAGGTGAGGAATTGAAATTCCTTCTTAACGGAATCGTCCTTTACGAGAAACCGGATAAGCTTCGCATCCTGGGTTATCATCCCTTTGGAATGGGGGTGTTCGATGCCCTTTACCGAGGTGGGGAATTTTTTCTTTTCAGCCCCTTACAGAACAGGGCCTATACCGGGGAAATTTCAGAATTTGGAGATCTCATTGCAAAGGCAAACATTAGGATTTCAATGGAAAAACCTGAGGGCAGCCAAGTTCCGGACCGGATTCGAATTGAGATGCCCGAGAAGGAGACTCGCTTGGACGTGAAATTGAAGGAAATCTCTGTGAATCAATCCCTGCCAAAGGATACCTTTCAATGGGTCGCTCCAGAGGGAGTGGAGATTAAACCATTAACCCAATTTTTAAGAGGAAAGAAGTTGGAATGAGGATTTCTTTTATTATCCCCAGATGGCCGAAGGACAGCTTCTGGGATGTGATCGCATTTAAATTCCCCTTGCTTTCGACTTCCCTTCTCGCTGGGCTCACCCCTTCGCATCATCAAATCCGCATCATGGATGAAAGCCTCACTGAGATCGACTTCAATCAGGAGGTTGATCTGGTCGCCATTACTGCTATGACCCCTCTGGCACCGAGGGGATATGAGATCGCAAACGAATTTCGAAGGAGAGGGAAAAAGGTAGTGATCGGAGGGATCCACGCATCCTGGCTCCCGGAAGAGGCGAAGACCCATTGCGACAGTGTGGCCATAGGTGAAGCAGATGAGGTCTGGATTGAGATGCTGGAGGATGCTGAAAGGGAATTGATGAAACCCTTTTACCGCCAGAAAGAGAGAACAGACCTAAGCCGTCTCCCCATCCCGAGAAGAAATCTTTTTCCTCCGAAGGGATACCTCTTCCACAATCTGATTCAGACCACAAGGGGTTGTCCTTATGATTGTGAGTTCTGCTCGGTGACCGCGCTTCATGGAAGAACTTACCGGATGAGACCGGTCTCCGAAGTTGAGAAAGAGATTCAATCCTTGGAGCGATCCAAAACCTATATCTTCTTTGTCGATGATAATATTGTTGGAAACCTTTCCCATGCCAGAGAACTTCTCCATATGCTCTCCCATTATCGATTGCGATGGGTGAGCCAGGCGCCGATTCATATTGCTGAGAATGAGGAGATCGTTTCCTTGATGGCTAAAGCAGGATGCCATGGGCTTTTCATTGGATTCGAGAGCCTTCGCGAGGAAAATATTAACCTCATGGGAAAGCGGATTAACCGAATTGAGGCCTATGAGAGGGGAATTCAAAGGCTCCATGAGGCGGGTATTGGAGTCTACGCCTCCTTTGTTTTTGGCTATGATTATGATGATCCGTCGGTCTTCGATGAGTTCTTGGAATTTGCAGAACGGAATAGAATCGAAGGGGCTTTTCTTCCCATTCTCACCCCTTTCCCGGGGACTCGAATCTACCAGAGATTAAAACAGGAAGGAAGACTTCTGACAGAGGATTGGTCGAAGTACGATATGGCCACAGTGGTCTTTCAACCCAAACGGATGACCGTTGAAGAACTTCAGAAAGGATTCTGGAGGGTGAATCGGTCTTTCTATTCTATCCCCTCCATGTTGAAAAGAATCTTCAACCCCTTTCATATCCGAAGAAGTTTGATCATCTTTGGGCCGATGAACCTCGGCCTCTGGCCTGCCGTCAAAAAAGCTGAGAGGTATTTTAAATTGTGAAAGTCAGAATTTAACCTTCCAGACATGTCAAGTGTTCTGGTAACTTCTTCCTCCGCCAGGGGGGTCTTTTGGTGAAGCCTGCCCGATTTCGATTGGTAGTCATCGATGGTATTTTTTTCTTGACAAACAACTCCCCTTTTTATACTGGGTGCTCACCGAGAGACGAGTTCTTGTCAGGAGAAGCCTTTAATGTATTTGATAAATGGAATAATCTCAAGTGTGTGGAGATTGAAGGTAACCCTATATCTGCCAACATAGAGAAGAAGGAGGGTAGCATTGAAATGGCCTGAAGTTCATCAATGGATTCAGACTAAAATTCATAAGACGCGGGATTACTACAGAAAGTTTGGCTTGTGGAAAACAATTCTTCGTTTTTTTGAAAGCATTGATATTTTCAAAAGAAAAGTTTTCATCTTTTTAGAACTGGAGCCAAAGGATTCGGCTTCTGCTCAAGAACAAAACCATAGTATTAATCTTATCAGAGTGGGAAAAGAAGACCTTGAAAAGGTAGATAAATACCTCTATGAGTGGTTTGAAAAAAAGGAAGCACTGAAAGGCCTGGAGGCAGGAAATGTGCTTTTGGTCGTTAAAGATGAAGAGAAGATGATCTTTTATCAATGGCTTGAATTTACAAAAGTAGATCTCCCCTATCTTGATCTTTCATTTTTTATTCCTGATGGCACAGCGTATTTGGCTTATATGTATACCGAGCCTGAATACAGGAGAAAGGGAATTGCATCGAAAGTGAAACCCCTTGTATTTAAATATCTGCAAGAAAACGGAATCCGAAGAGGATTCTCTATCATTGCATCTAATAATGCAGAATCTCTAAGAGTTAATAAAAAAGTTGGTCTTAAAGAATATCAAACAGTCATTTACTGGAGATTGTTATTTTTTAAATATTATCGTGTGAAGGACTATGCAACGGGCTCCCTAAAGGTATTTTGGGGTAGTGGAGGAGCGACCCAGGAGTTATGGAAAATATTTTCAAAAATTGGAACCGATTGATCCTAACTGATTGTAACAGGCTAAAATCAAAGGAAAAGGTCGGTTGAAGGCAATTATTAAGTTAATATCCCAAATTATCTTTATCCTATTAAAAGGTGGCAGAGAGGAAAAAATTCCTCCCTGCCACCTTTGAGGAAGGGGAGGAGGGCATTAATAACGAATGCCATTGTGCTTTGCTCGCCAGATATGGCGACTGGCACGATTCTGCTCTCTCGCTAATCGGCATACTTCTCTATGAGAAAGGACTCCATCAGACCAGGCCATTTGCCGATGGGCCTCGATTCTTCCCTGTTCTTGCTCAAGGAGTTGATATTCACTGGATGTGATCCGACCGCGATCCACACCTTAAATTAATAACTTTCGACAATCTTGCGTTCCCATTCGACAAGAATTTCCTTTTTTATAAAGCTTCAGGCCCCCTGTATATCCTAATCAATTCTAAGTCTTAATAATTTTCAAGGAATGCTTGAAAAAATTTTTCAAATTCTGTAATCTACAAAGAAATCTTAAAACAGGAGGAAAAACAATGACCCTACTCGTCATCCTCATTATCATTGCCATCCTTGTCATTGCTGTGATCGCTATCTATAACAAGCTCGTCCGACTCAGGAACACAGTAAAGTCTTCATGGTCGGATATTGATGTCCAGTGTAAGAAGCGATACGACCTTGTGCCCAATCTCGTTGAGACCGTGAAGGGGTACGCCTCCCATGAAAGGACTGTCTTCGAAAAGGTAACAGAAGCGAGGTCCATGGCGATGAAGGCGACCTCTCCCGCGGAGATGGCGAAGGCTGAAAATATGATCAGGGATACCTTGAAAAGTCTGTTTGCCGTGGCAGAGGCTTATCCCGAATTAAAAGCCAATGCGAATTTTATGCAGCTTCAGTCCCAGCTTCAGGAACTTGAGAACAACATCGAGTATGCAAGAAGGTACTATAATGCCGTGGTACGAGATTATAACGTTCTGATCGAATCATTTCCTTCAAACCTTATTGCATCGCAGTTCAATTTCAAGCAGGCGGAATTATTCCAGCTCGAGGCCCCTGAGGCGGAAAGAAAACCCGTGAAGGTGAGCTTCTGACCAATGCTGAATGCGGCCTCAGGCTCAGAGAGCCCTCCGGCTCGGAGAGATTGCGGAATTTGGAATTATAGCGGGCACGAAAAAAGTTGTCATTGCGAGGAGCGCCTGCCTGCCGGTAGGCAGGGAATTCGGGATTTTAATTCTCTGAGAGAAAATCAATGAAAGCCTATTGGAAATTATTTAAATTGTCCTTCTATGTTATCCTAATCCTCAGCCTTAACCTCATCCTATTTGTTCTTCCTGCACTGGCCCAGTACTTCACCATCAATAAATTCCATTCGGATATTATGATCAATAAGGATTCGTCCATTCTCGTTCAAGAAACGATCGATGTGGAATTTCATCAGTCGAGGCATGGGATTTATCGGGAGATCCCTTTTAAATACAAAGACGAGTTCGGCAAAATAATCACGACCCCCCTTAGGGTTTTATCTGTGAAAGATGAATCAGGAAAAGCATGGAAATACCAGGTAAAAAAAACGGGTCACCTTTTAAATATCAGAATGGGGGATGCAAAGCGATATGTCAAGGGAAAACAGACTTATATTGTGACCTATGAAGTCGAAAATGTGATTCTCTTTTTCAGTGACCATGATGAGCTTTACTGGAATGCGACAGGGAATTACTGGAAGGCGCCCATCAAAGAGGCTTCTGCGACTGTATCTTTGCCCACCGAGGATAAGAGTAAGAATTTAATGGCTACAGGCTATGAGGGAAGCTATGGTTCAAAAGAAGAGTGCGGATATGAGACCTACGAAAACAGCGGGAAATTTTTTACCAAGAGAGGCCTCAAGATGGGAGAGGGGCTAACCATTGTCTTTGGATGGGATAAGGGACTCGTCTTTCCCCCATCCTCATGGAAGAAATTTTTGTGGGCCGTTAACCTTGGAGAGAACTGGATATTTTTGCTTCCCATTTTTTCATTTCTTTACATGACCAGTCGCTGGTATCGAAAGGGAAGGGATCCAAGAGTCAGGGAATCCATTACCGTGATGTATGAGCCTCCTAAGTTCGATAATAAGCCCCTCAGCCCTGGTGAAGTAGGGGCCCTCGTGGATGAGAAACTCGATCCGAGAGACATCACTTCCACCATTGTCGGTCTTGCTGTCAAAGGGTACATCAAGATTGAAGAGACAAAGAAAGAAGGATTGATCTTTGATCGCTCGGATTATTATCTTCAAAAGGTGAAAGCTCCTGATTCGAATCTCAATCTTTTTGAAATCGAGCTCATGAAAAGCCTTTTCCCAGCGGATTTGCCCGGTGTCCTCATCTCGAGTCTGAAAAATAAGTTCT
>Ga0154839_1255_pt1 | contig 15322 bp, 13 predicted proteins | sample Rifle2008BG16ft_FD_116143 | JGI IMG/M metagenome (GOLD analysis project Ga0154839, IMG submission 116143) | Deltaproteobacteria bacterium RBG_16_47_11
TCCTGAGTACTGCCCTGATTGCGAAAGACAGAAGAAACGGCTCTCGGCTGAATGTCCAAAGCTAAAACCTTCACCCCCCTAAAGGTTTAGTATTTCGGCCGAGAGCTATCTCTCTTTGGGCTGGAGAAAATGGATATGAGAATCATAGGATGCCTTCTTGTTATTGGACTTCTTTTTTCCTATGTCCCCGCGTTTCCCATGGACGAATGTCCAGAAGGAAGTCATATGGGGAATATGAAGATGGACTGCGGATATGTTTTCCATTGCCCTTTAATTTTCAATATAAACATGCCAGATCCCTTACCTCTCCCGTTAAATGGCCGATTAATTCTGACACCTTCTTTATTTAAGGTTGATGAATTAGCTCACCTCATCTTTCATCCCCCTGATTAATTTAAGCCCAAACTTTATTCCCCGGGGATGAAGGGTGGAGAATAATGAAGTACGGAACCTTGGCATAAGAATTGCTGATTTAATTTCAAAAAATTTACTATTTTTGTCAGGATTGTAATTTTTTTGAATTTTAATACCCTGTCAGTCTATTCTTAGAAAAAGATTATAAGTTTATAATTTCAAATAGTAAGAAAAAGCTCTTGGCCAAGGACCTGATAGAAGTTAGGTCCCCGAATTGCTAAAACCTATACCCCCCCTTAAGGTTTAGCTAAAAGGTCAAGAGCTTTTTTGTTTTAATTTTCAACACAAATGGGTCTAATAATATACATGGATGTAACCAACTAAAATTAAAAGGATTTTTAAAATATGGTTCAAAATCGGAAGTCTTAGCTGTTGAATTAATTGAAAATGAAATGTACTGTCTTTTTCAAGTTAAAATAACGAGTTCAAGGTATTTACTTATGAACGCGTTCTTTATATCCTAAAAGGAATTTTGTAAATAGTTTCGTTGAGAATTGATTAATTTTCCAGAAGGAAGGTGATTAAATGGGGTCAAGCTTATTTGGGTTGGTAAAGGTGATTTTCTTCTCTTTTTTTATCTTGATGTTATTGCCTTATTCCTCATCAGCTCAGTCGGAGAAACCAAAGTTGAATGTAGATCGATTGGTTGATGAGGCTCTTCAGAACAATCCGGAAATCTTGGCTGCTAAGCAAAAATGGGAGGTCTATAAGGAGAAGGTGCCCCAAGCCCGGGCGCTTCCTGATCCAATGTTAGGTTTCGGCATCATCAGCCTTCCTACCAATTTTAGCTTTAGGGATGAAGACATGACGATGAAGGAGATCTCGATCTCACAGATGTTTCCTTTCTATGGGAAAAGAAGACTCATGGGGGAGATGGCGGGAAAGGAAGCTGAAGCCGTTTTTAACGAGATTCAAGAGAGGGCCAACCGTGTGATCAGAGACGTAAAGACCGCTTATTACGAACTCTCCCATGTGTACCAAACAACAGAAGTCACCCAAAGGACCAAAGAAATCATGGAAAGTTTTGCTAAGATTGCTGAAAGCAAGTACTCTGTCGGTGAGGGATTACAACAGGACGTGCTCAAGGCTCACGTAGAGGTTTCCAAAATGGTGGACGAATTGATTATGCTTGGCCAGAGAAAAAGGGCGTTAGAAGCAAAATTGATTGCTCTCCTCAATCGACCCCCAGAGAGCCCGGCGGGGAAACCGGAAGAAGTCATTTTCAGGAAGCTTCCTTTAACCATTGAAGAACTTCAGAAGATGGCCTTAGAAATGAATCCTACCCTGAAGGGAATGAAGAAGATGATTGAAGCAAAGGAAAAGGCTTATGCTCTTGCCAAGAGGGAGTATTATCCTGACTTTAATTTTAAGTTTGCCTATGGCCAGAGAGATAATAGCCCGGACATGAAACGCCGTGATATGCTTACCGGGATGATGGAGATCAATATCCCCATCTTCTATAAAGTGAAGCAAGATCGGAAAGTGGCTGAGACAAAGGCGGATATCCTGAACTGGGAGGCCCAATACCGGGCTATGAAGAACGAAATCCTTTTCATGGTGGCGGATATGACTGCAATGATCCATCAGAGAGAGAGGCAGTACGAACTTTATAGAACAGGGATTATTCCTCAGGCAAGCCTTCAGGTGAATTCGGCCATGAGTGCTTATAGGGTGAACAAGGTCGATTTCTTGACTCTGTTGGATAGTCAGATAACGCTTTATAAGTACGAGATCGAGTATCATCAGGCCTTGACGGAATATGAAAAGAACGCGGCTAATCTGGAGGCCGTTGTTGGAAAGCGTTTCTCTCAGAAGGAGGAAGGAAAATGAAACGAATGACCTGGCTCATCCTGTTGCTGGTTCTACCATGGTTGATTTCCGGATGTGGAAAAGGAAAAGAGACGGCACCTTCAAAGGAAAGTATGAAACCGGAGGAGAAGAAAGCTGAGGCTGCAAAAAAGCCTGGCGAGATGGAGATGGAAATGAAGGGACTGACCATGGAGTCGATCCAGAAGGAAGGGAAAGTGCAAGAGGTAGCTCCTGGCACAGTCCAGATTACTCCTAAACGGCAGCAATTGATTGGAGTCAAAATCGGCCCCGTAGAAATGAGACCTCTTGAAAAGGTGATCCGGACTGTGGGGAGAGTGGATTATGACGAAAAGAGGATCGTAACGGTCTCCCTCAAAATCGGAGGCTGGATTGAAGACCTTTATGTCGATTTCACGGGTAGATTTGTCAGAAAGGGGGAACCCCTTCTCACGATCTACAGTCCGGAATTGGTTTCAACTCAAGAGGAGTATCTCGTTGCGCTTCTGGCAAAGAAATCTTTAACAAAGAGTCCATTTCCGGAAGTGGCTGGAAGCGGAGACTCCATAGCAGAATCTGCCAAGCGCCGCCTCAAACTCTGGGACATCACTGACGAGGAGATCCAAAAATTAGAAGAGAGTGGTAAATCAAAAAAGACGCTCACCCTTTATTCACCTTTCAGCGGATTCGTTCTGGAAAAATCGGCCTATAAAGGGATGAATGTGATGCCAGGGATTGCCTTATACAAACTGGCTGACCTCTCGGTTGTCTGGCTCTATGCGGATATTTATGAATATGAACTTCCTTTCATCCGATTGGGACAGCAAGCATCCATTCAATTGTCTTATATCCCCGGAGAGAGATTCACTGGAAAAGCAATCTATATCTACCCTTCTCTCAATCCGGAAACTCGAACTGCAAAGGTGAGATTTGAAATTCCGAATTCTCACGAAAAGCTTAAACCCGAAATGTATGCCAATGTGGAGATCAAGGTTCACCTGGGACAGAAGCTGACTGTTCCAGAGGGCGCAATCATCGATACCGGTCTTCGACAGTTAGCCATCATCGACAAAGGCAATGGATATTTTGAACCGAGAGAGGTAAAGGTTGGTTCCAAGGTGGATAACTACTATGAGGTGATCAAAGGCCTGAAGGCCGGCGAGCGAGTGGTGACGAGCGCCAATTTCCTCATCGACTCGGAATCGAAGTTAAAAGAAGCAGTGGCAGGGATGGCCGGCATGCCCGGGATGGAACATGCAGGACATGGAAAATAAGAATTGCGGATTTCGGAATTCGGATCGCGGAATTTTTTCAGATTTTAAATCCGCAATCTGCAATCCGCATTCCGCACTAGCATACGGAGGGTTTGAATGATCAACAAGCTAATCGAATTATGTGCTCATAATAAATTTATGGTTTTTCTCTTGATCGGAATGGCAACATTATGGGGGTTGTATTCGATCAAAAACATTACGCTTGATGCCATTCCCGATCTTTCGGACACTCAGGTGATCATTTTCTCTCGGTGGGATCGCAGCCCTGATATCATGGAGGATCAGGTCACTTATCCCATCGTCTCAGCACTCCTGGGTGTGCCAAAGGTGAAAGACATTCGGGCTTTCTCTGATTTTGGCTTTTCCTATGTCTATATCATTTTTGAGGACGGTACGGATATCTATTGGGCTCGGTCGCGAACACTCGAATACTTAAGCAACATCATGCCGCGACTTCCAAAAGGGGTCAACGTCGAGCTCGCCCGCGATGAAACGGCCATCGGATGGGTCTTCCAGTACGCTCTCGTTGATAAGACGGGGAAGAATGATCTCGCCCAGTTGCGTACCTTCCAGGATTGGTATCTGCGATATGCACTCCAAGCAGTGCCTGGAGTTGCAGAGGTTGCACCCATCGGGGGTTTTGTCAAGCAGTATCAAGTGAACGTGGATCCAAATAAGCTGGTGGCTTATAACATTCCCATTGATCGTGTGATCGCGGCAGTCCGTGCAGGAAACAATGATGTCGGCGGGAGGCTGGTGGAATTTTCAGGGCTCGAATACATGGTTCGTGGTCGTGGTTATATTAAGAAGGTCTCGGATGTCGAAAATATCGTGGTGGGTACCAGCAAGAGTGGCGGCACTCCGATTCTGGTAAGGGATCTTGGTACGGTTACATTGGGTCCTGACATCCGGCGGGGCGTGGCCGAACTCAATGGTGAAGGAGAGGTCGTTGGTGGTATCGTCATCATGCGCTACGGTGAGAATGCTCTGAAGGTGATCGAGCGCGTTCGCGCAAAACTCGAGGAGATGAAACCCTCACTTCCACCTGGCGTCGAGATTGTTACAACTTATGATCGTGCCGACCTGATCGAACGATCTATTGAAACCCTCAAGGGTACACTGATTGAAGAACTTACCATTGTTAGCATCGTGATCATGATCTTCCTCTGGCATATTCCATCAGCTCTTGTTCCCATTATTAGCATCCCCATCGCGGTCATCCTCTCCTTCATTCCAATGTATTTGATGGGACTGACCTCAAACATCATGAGCCTCGGTGGAATTGCCATCGCTATCGGTGCAATGGTGGATGCAGCGATTGTTGTCGTCGAGCAGACCCACAAAAAGCTGGAACGTTGGGATACTTCTGGCAGGCCCGGGAGTTATAAAGATGTGGTGATCACTGCCGTCAAGGAAGTGGGGGGACCGAGCTTTTTTGCACTTCTGGTCATTGCCGTCTCATTTATGCCCGTCTTTACACTGGCAGGGATGGAAGGTCGTCTCTTCAAGCCCCTGGCTTTCACAAAGAACTTCTCCATGGCCATCGCCGCGATTCTGGCCATCACCCTCGGTCCAGCCATTCTGTCGCTCCTTATCCGTATGGATCCATACAAGTTTCGGCCGCGATTCCTGTGCAGAATTGTCAATGTGTTGCTGGTCGGCAAAATTCACAGCGAAGAGAAACACCCGATCAGCCGACCATTAATGAAGATTTACCATCCGGTTTGCGAGTTTGTGCTGAGGTTCAAGTGGGCAACGGTAATGGTAGCAATCCTCATCGTGATTGCTACCATTCCAATCTTTGAGAAACTCGGTTCGGAATTTATGCCGCCCCTCTTCGAAGGGGACCTGCTATATATGCCGACGACATTACCCGGTATTTCGGTAACAGAAGCCCAGAAATTACTTCAGGTTCAGGACAAGGTATTGAAGACCTTTCCCGAAGTCCATCATGTCTTCGGTAAGGCAGGTCGTGCTGAGACGGCAACTGATCCAGCCCCATTCTCCATGATGGAGACGGTCATCCTCCTCAAACCTGAATCGGAATGGCCTAAAATACCTCAATGGTACTCTTCGTGGGCGCCAGATTGGTTGCAAAAAATTCTGCGTCGATTCTGGCCTGATCACAAAAGAGTGGAAGATCTGATTTACGGTCCGGGAGGGCTGAATGAAGCTATGAACTTTCCAGGCGTTTCTAATGCCTGGACGATGCCGATCAAGGCCCGTGTTGACATGCTTTCGACGGGCGTGAGAACACCTATTGGGATTAAGATCATGGGTGCGGATTTAGAAAAAGTTCAGCAGCTCGGTGAACACATCGAAATGGTCCTGAAAGACGTACCAGGCACAAAGAGTGTTTTTGCTGAACGGACCGCCGGCGGTTACTTTCTTGACTTTACCCTCAAGCGGGAGGAATTGGCACGCTACGGATTGACCATCGATCAAGCCAATGATATCGTGATGTCAGCGATTGGGGGTGAAAATGTCACAACCACAATTGAAGGGCGCGAACGATATCCCGTCAATGTCCGGTATTTGAGGGAGCTCCGCGACGATGTAGAGAAGCTCAAGAGGGTTTTTGTTCCTGTCCAGCAAGGTGGCGCAAGTGTGGCAGGTGGAATGAGTGGGATGGGAGGTTCGAGTGGATCGACTGGAGCGGGAGGATCAAGAGTCACACACATCCCACTGGAGCAGCTGGCTGAAATTTCTCTTAAGACAGGTCCTTCCATGATCCGTGATGAGAACGGACGGCTCTCCGGTTATGTGTATGTTGATTTCGACACCTCGAAACGTGACATTGGCAGCTACGTGGCAGATGCTAAGAAGATCATCAAGGCGAATTTACAGCTTCCGACGGGATACCAACTCATCTGGAGCGGCCAGTTCGAGTACATGGAACGTGTCAAGGAACGCCTCATCGTCGTAGTGCCGATCACCATCTTCCTTATCTTTCTGCTTCTCTATTTCAATACCCGATCCGTGACCAAGACGATGATCATTTTCTTGGCGGTTCCCTTTTCAGCCGTCGGTGCAATCTGGTTCCTCTATTTTCTTGGCTACAACACGAGCATCGCGGTCTGGGTGGGTTTGATTGCCTTAATGGGTGTGGATGCAGAGACCGGAATGTTCATGCTCCTTTACCTGGACCTGGCTTACCAAGAAGCCCAGGCCAAAGGGAGGATGAGAAACTGGGATGATCTGCGGGAGGCGATCGTCGAAGGAGCAGTGAAGCGGCTTCGACCCAAAGTAATGACGGTAGGCGTGATGTTCTTGGCCCTGTTTCCGATCATGTGGTCGACCGGCGCAGGTGCCGATGTCATGAAGCGCATTGCCGCGCCAATGATCGGAGGAATCTTCACATCGTTCATTATGGAATTGGGTGTCTATCCTGCCATCTATGCCATCTGGAAGAACTTTGAAGTGAAGAAGCAATTAATTCGAGCAGGCGGCAGCCCAACGTAGTTTAGAGGTTACCCTCCCTCCATCCCCTCCCGTCGAGGGAGGGGATGAAAATTGAATCCCGCTGCCCCGGCGCCTGCCTGTGCGCGGCCCCGCCTTGCGGGACGAAGGCAAGGGAGAGTTTGGGGATGAGGGGGGAAGAAATCTGAGGCTATGGAATCATTTCTCCAGTGGATCATCATTTTAATTGTCGTCATCGTGCTATCAAGGGTAGCAGCGCTCCTTGCTAGCCGATTTGGCATATCCGCTTTGACGATTCAACTTTCGGTCGGGATTCTTCTCGGCCCGTCCCTATTCAATCTTTTAGGAGTTCCCATGGTTCTTGGGACCTGGGGCAGCCCTTCTTCTGATCCGCTCCATAGTGCTTTGAAAATCCTTGCCGAGATTGGGCTGATTCAGCTCATGTTTCTTGCAGGCTTAAAGGTGGATTGGCATGAGTTGAAGAAATTATTCAAATCTTCTTTTTCCGTGGGTGCTTGGGAATTTGTATTGACCGCGGTGAGCGTTGCGATCATCGCGCGAATCTTTGTAGATCACTGGGCAGAAGCTTTGGCGGTTAGCGCGGTCGTGTCAGCGTCAAGCTTTGGAATTTCAATTTATTATTTCAGTGAAATGAAGATCCTTGGCTCGCGGGCTGCGATCATAGCATCGGGAGCTGCTATCTTGAGTGGCTTATTGGCAATTCTGTTGATGATTGCCAGCCAGGCGACGAATTATGCTGCGACACACGGAGCGTTAAAGATGGCCATTGCCGTTTCATGGTTTTTAGCGAAGCTCGTTATGTTTATTGCAGTCGGATATTTTTTGACTTCCCGGTTTCTGAGGCTCGCTTCGAAATCCGGTTTCTCCAAAAGACCTCGTCAAATGCTCGTCGGTTATCTTTTGCTGGTAGCTGCCTTGTATGCCTGGGCAGCGATGCATTTTGGAAGTTTTGCGGCAGCGGGAGTTGCCTCCCTGGGAGGCGCGCTGCTTGGATTGTCAAACCTGGAAGTGAAAGAACAAATTGCAAAAGGATATGCATCCACTTTAGCTTCGATCCCTGTGGAAATTCTGTTCATGGTCATCGGAATGGAAGTGAATCTCAAGGCGGTCGAAGGGTCCACCATTTTCCTGACTGTTCTATTGGTAGCAGTCATTGGGGCAAAACTGATCGGGGTATTGATCGCTAGACACAGAGCCGATGAGTCATTGAGTGATCGTCTTCTGTTCACAATTGGGATTTTACCACAGGGCGAAATGGGAATATTGATTGCCGCCTACTTATTTTCGCGGGGCCTTGTGAATCCCTCGCAGCTCAGCGCAGCAATCATCGTGGTTGCGACTTTAACAATGTTTGCGCCCGTTCTGCTTAAAATTGCTTCCGCGGAATTGAGCAGAAAGGAACTCACTGTAGCGCCCCCATTTACTGGGGGCAGTGAAAGGCATCGTTCGATCTCAAAAAATGGATAATCCTATTCAATCGCGGTTTAGTAAAGGGAGATCAAAGGGGATTTGTAGGAAGGTGATAGATGAAATCTCGAATTTTCTATTGGCTACTAGGACTGAGTTTATTGACCACAATGAGTTTCGTTTTTGCTCATGAGAAGACAGGATGGGTGGTACCGGAAGAGACAAAGAAGCTTAAGAATCCCATCGCAATGACACAAGTCTCTATCCAAAAGGGAAAAGAAATTTACGAAAAAAGGTGCGCGCTCTGTCATGGCATTGACGGGGATGGAAAGGGACTGGCAGCAGCAGGCTTAAATCCAAAACCGACAAGCTTTAAAGAGCATCACCAAATTCAGGTAACCGATGGGGAGCACTTTTGGAGAATCTCGAAAGGGAGAGGACCAATGCCTTCTTTTGAGAAAGATTTAACTGTAGAGGAAAGGTGGCATGTGATCAATTATATCAATACCTTTGGGAAATCAAAATGAGAAGATGATTTGAATGCAGGGGAGGGCCTCTGAGCCCTCCTAAAAGAATTCCATAAGGAGGGATTACAATGAAACGTCTTGCAGTGGTCGTCTTCGTTTTGGTCATTTTACTGTTATGGAAAATCCCAGTTGTTAGTGGTCAAACTCAGTTTGTAGAGGCTGGTGTGGAAAAGTTTAGAGTGCCTGTCGAGGCTCCTGACTTCACATTGACGGAGGTGGGTGGAGGGAAAGTCTCTCTCAAGGAATTGAGGGGCAAGATCATCCTCTTAAACTTTTTTGCTTCGTGGTGACCGAGTTGCCGGAAGGAGTCTCCTTCCTTTGTCAGGCTTGGTGAAGAGTTCAAAGGTACGGACTTGGTTCTTCTCAAAGTGGCCATAAAAGATAAAGAAGAAGATGCAAGAAAATATAAGGGTGAATTCAAGATTTCCTTTCCCATTATGATCGACGATGGACAAGTCGCCGACGCCTATGGGGTATGGAGCCATCCTGAAACGTTCTTCGTCAATCGCGATGGAAAGATCGTGGGGAGGGTATTAAAGGAAATGGACTGGACTTCGAAAAGCGTGAAAAATCTTGTCCAATACCTTCTGGGAGAGAAAAAATGAATCGTGCCGGCTCAAAAAAGACCTTTTGTTTACTCCTTGTTATTATCCTTGGCCTCTTAGGAACTCGATGCGCTGCATCAAAAGAGGAACTTCATGCCCATGGGGATATGGCCCCGGTCAAGACATATCCCAAAGACTACGTCCATCCTATTATGGACATCAATTTGGATAAGGTGATCAATCAGAATCGGGGTTTGAAAGTGTTGGTGGAGAATGCCACCACGGTTCACGATTACTACCGGGGAGCAGTGCAGGAGAAGGCGGAGGGAGAAAGGCTTCTGAAGGAAGGGAAATGGGAAGAAGCGCAAATCCCTCTCGGTAAGTCCAATCGGTTCTTGCAGGTCGTTCTGAGGTATCTCCCGGAAGACGAAGCCTATCGAAATATCTATGGTGATACTGTGGTGATTTTTCTTCCCAATCTCTTAATGGCTGATAATTACCTGAAGTTAATCACCGTCTATAAGAAGATGGGAAAGGATAAAGATATCATTGAGGCAGAGCGGTACGGGAAAGAGTATCTTTCAAAGTCTCTAAAAAGTGTGAAGACAGATTGGGCATTTCAGATCCAAAAGGGATTTGAAGAGGTAGGTTACAAGAAATGAGGGAACCATGAAAAAGAATTGGATTTTCTGTCTGATTCTACTTCTGCTGGTACTAACCATCCCCCAGCTCAGTTTCTCAAAGGATACAGTGAAGCTTTATCTTTTCTATTCTGCAGAAACTGGGGGATTGAAAGTGGAAGAAGAGATTGTCAGACCTCTCTCCCAGAAGTATCCCATCGAAGTTCAATCCTTCTCGGTCGATCAACTGAAAAATTATGACCTTTTGATCAAATTCGAAAAGGAGTGGAAAGTTAAGGAAAGTGAACTTCCAGCCGTCATTATTGGGGATAAGATTTTGGGGGGAGAATCAGAGATTAAAAGAGATCTGGAGGGATTGGTCAGGCTCTATGCTGGGAAAGGTGGAACTCCCTGGCCTTCTCTAAGATCAACGAAGGCTGAAGAGGAGGGATGGCTCCCTGCCGCTCCTACAGAAGAGGAAAGAAAATCAGGGAAAATCATCTATGCGGCATTTTTCTATATGCCAGGATGCCTCCACTGTGAAGAGATGAAGGCCGACCTAAGGAAGTGGGCTCCTAAAGTTCCTGACTTGAGGATTCGAATCTTCAACCTGGCCAAAGAGGAAAATAAAAAACTGGACGAAGCCCTCTCTCAAATCTATCAGGTTCCGGAATCCAAACGGCTGGTCGATCATAAACTCTATATGGGAGAAGATTATCTCTGGTCGGAAGATCTCCATAGGGAAAGTTTCCAGAAGCTGATTTCAAAGTATGAAGGAAAGGGTGCCCCTCCCCCTTGGGAAAAGGTGACGAACGAAGCCCTGGAAAAAGGGGAAAAAAGTATTATTGAACGATTCAAGAGATGGAGTCTTTCGGCTGTGTTGATTGCAGGGTTCATCGATGGCATCAATCCTTGTGCCTTCGCCACCATCATTTTCCTTGTCTCTTATCTTACCTTTGCAGGAAAGAAGAGCAGGGAAATCCTTCTCTATGGCACCGTCTTCACTTCCGGTGTTTTTGTCGCGTATACCCTTGTGGGAATCGGACTGATGACTTTCCTTCATCAAATGAGCGCTTTCCCCTTCATCAGCAAGGGCATCTATCTCTTCATCGCCTTTTTTGCTTTAATCCTTGGGATGATAAGTTTTTATGACTATGTTCTTTTCAAAAGAGGTCAGGTGGCAAAATGGAAGCTTCAGCTTCCCATGGGTCTGAAGAAGAAGATTCATGAAATCATTCGAGAGGAGGCCAGGTTTAAAGGAGGACTCCTCGCCACATTCGGCGCCGGATTCATCATTGCCGTCTGCACAGTGATATGTACCGGGCAGGTTTATCTTCCCACGATCGGTTTTGTGATGGCCATTCCTGAACTAAGGAAGAATGCCATCTTTAACCTCTTCCTTTACAACATCATGTATATTGTTCCTCTGGTAGGGGTTTTTGTATTGACCTTCTTTGGAGTGACCTCTGAGAAGATAGCATTTGTAACAAAGAAATATACTGGGACGGTCAAGCTTCTGACCGCCATACTCTTTCTTGCTTTAGCAGGACTGCTTTTCTTAATGCACTAAAGGAGGGTGGAGGGAATTCGATGAGAAAGAGTCTTCTTCTTTTATTCATTTTTTTATTTATCGCGGGATGTGCAGGCATACCTGTGAGGGATGAGATTAAGGTTGATTTATCTCTTCCGGTGGGGAAAATTGAGGGGAATGCCTTCCAAGGGATTCGCTTTCCTTTCAGGGTTTCCCTGCCGTCCTCCAATTGGAAGATCTCTGCAGAAATTCCCGACTTTATGGAGGGATTGGGATTTAAGAGGCCCGGGTTGGAGGAATCAGAATTGTTCATTATCAATCCTGCTACGAAATCGAATATTCAAATCGATCTGACACCAGCAGGGAGGACAGTCAGGTTTGATCAAAAATTGATCCACACACTAACAGCTTCTGCAGCCGGAGGCTTGGTTCAAGAGCTAAAGATGGAACACGGCCGGGATTTTCCGATAGAAGTCGGCCCCACTACTCCGTATGCATTAAAAGGTGTCCCGTATGCAGCCCACAGATCCGCACGTTATAAGGTGTAGGGAACGAATACCATTCACGGTTGGGTCTACGGATTTGCAGAACCCTATCAGATCTTCATCATATACATGGTCTTGGAAAAAGAAGGGTATGACGATCTAAAAGACGTAGCAAAGATTTTGAATTCTTTTGAAATCATTTCAAAGAAGTGATCATCCTTTACTGTTAGGCAAGAGTCATTCATGGCGGCAAGGCGTAGGGAAGTTAAAATAATTCTTATCGTTATCTTGCTAGTAGGTATCACCTTTTTACATTACTTTACCGAGTTAAAGGAACATCTCTATCATTTATCTTACCAGGGCCTTTACTTTCTTCCTGTGATGCTTGCTGGTTTCTGGTTCGGCCTGAAGGGCGGTCTGGAGACATCGTTGAGTATCACCATTCTCTATCTTCCTTTCACTATCATGCACTGGTATGGTTTTTCTTCAGGTGATTTGAACAGCATAATAGAAATGGTACTCTATAATACGGTGGCAGTGCTTATTGGGGGACTGAGAGATCGAGAGAAAACCATGCAGAGACGCTTACACGAGGCTGGGAGGTTGGCAGCCATTGGAAAAGCGGTTTCCGGTTTGGCCCACGATCTGAAAACGCCATTGATTGCTATTGGTGGCATCAGCCGTTTGGTTCATAACAATCTCGAAGAAAATAGCCCCCACCGAAAAAAGCTGCACATTGTTGTTGAGGAGACTCAGCGACTGGAAAAAATGATAAAAGAAATGCTGGATTTTTCCCGGCCCCTGGAACTACACCGATCCAAGGAAGATATGAGCAAGGTGATAAGGCAGTCTCTTGCGATCATCTCAGATTTCGCTCAAGAGAGAAAAGTGAAGGTTGAGTGGCAGTCCTCACAGAATCTTCCTCTGATTTCTTTTGACGCCGCGCGGATGAAACAAGCGCTTATCAATCTCTTAATCAACGCCATTGAAGCGTCATCCGAGAGGGAAACCGTAACTGTGCAGAGTTATCAAAAATGGAGAAAACTCATTATCGATGTGAGCGACCACGGCTGCGGCGTACCGGTCGATAAGAAGGAAGAAATCTTTTCTCCTTTTTTTACTACCAAAGAGAATGGAACAGGGCTGGGCCTTCCTATTGCGAAAAAGATTGTCGAAGCTCACAACGGATACCTGGAAGTACTCGAAAATCGTGAAAAGGGAGTTATTTTCAGGGTTATGATACACACTGTATGAAAGTGAGAGCATTGATGCCTAAAAGAGGCGAATTAATGAAAATTTCTAATCTCATGCTGAAGCCTCATCATTTGACTAGGAGGAGGTGAAAAAGTGAGCATGATTTTTCAATTGGTTTATGGTGCCAGTTACTTCACCAATTAATAGAGTTCCGGTATTAGGATTTAGGTTCTTGAATAATAAACATGGATGAATATATTTAAGTAGTAATGCTTCTAGTTGGAAGGAGGTGGTTTAGATGCGTAAGCTTTTTATCTTACTGATATTATTAGTTTTTTATGTTCCTTCCTATGGTGCCACTGTTTATAAATGGGTAGATAAAGAAGGGGTGGTAAACTTTACAGATGACCTTAGTAAAGTTCCTCCTTCTTATCGCAATCGGGTTGAGGTGGAAGAAAGAAAAGATGTCAAAGAAGAAGTGGCTCCACCGCCCTCCCAGGCAGCGACTCGCGGGACCGAACCGGAGGAGATCAAAGCAGACATTTACGGGCGAGATGAGTCCTGGTGGCGGGAAAAGGTGCGTCTATGGAAGGAACGATTAAAGGAGGCCACTGAAAAATATGAGGCCGCAGAGAAGAGGTATACGGAAAAATCTGATGAATTGAGCCGGAGAAGATTCGGAAGCCCGACTCAGTATAAAATGAATATTATTGAGTTGGACAGAACGAGAGAAGAGAAGGAGAAGTATCAGGCCCAAATCTCTGAGGCCAACGAGATGCTAGAAAAGCTTTCCAAGGAGGCAAAGGAGACCAAGGCTGATCCTGCCTGGCTTGAATAAAGAACGCGCAGCGCATAGCAAATCTTAAAGAAGGAGGTCACAGGTATGAAAAAATTGTTATCAGTTTTAGGGCTCTTGGTTGTGGGTGTATTTTTTCTTTCATCGGTTTCCTCAGCTCAGCATGGACATGGAGGAATGTCGGGTGGGTCGATGAAGATGGAGACCAAAGATGTCATTGTAGAAGGCATCAAGGTCAGCTTCATGGTCATGGCTAACGAGAACCATATGAAAATGCTGGCGGATATGAAGATGAAAGAAGATATTGAGCCTGGGACGACTCATAACATTACAGTGACCCTGAAAGACGAAAAGACTCAAAAAGAGATGACCGATGCAGAGATCAGCATGAAAGTGGTTGATCCCAAAGGCAAAGATCAGATCAAGACGTTGAAGTATGAGGGTGAAATGAAGAGTTATGATGCCTATTTTAACCTTCCGGAGAAGGGAAAGTATCAGATCATGATCCTTGCAAAGGTTGGCGAGAAAAAAACAACTGCTGGGATCTATTATGAATTGAAATAGGACGCTCGCGTTGCAACCGGTCCAAGGAACGCCCTCATTTACTGAGGGCGAATCCAAGGACCGTCGGCAGGTAATGCCGACGCCACATTTGCTAAATGTATAAGAGTAAAAATCATGGAACATGTCCTTAAAGAATTGCCCACAGAATCTCAGGAAAAGAATCTGGTTAGGATTGATCTTCCCATCACAGGAATGTCGTGTGCCAGTTGTGCAGCAAAGATTGAAAAAGGGTTGGCCAGCGCAGAAGGAGTATCAAAAGCGACGGTCAACTTTGCTGCAGAGAAAGCCACGGTCTTCTTTCATCCTGATCAAACCGATGTTTCCCGTCTGATCGACAAGGTGAAGGATCTCGGTTATGGGGCAAAAGTGGAGAAGGTGGTTCTTCCCATTCAAGGGATGACCTGTGCCTCCTGTGTGAACAAGGTGGAGAAGGCGCTCAGTTCTTTAAAAGGAGTCGTTCAGGCAAGCGTCAACTTCGCCACAGAAAGGGCATCGGTTGAATATATTCCTGAAGAGGTGTCGATCAGGGACCTCAAGAAGGTTGTTGAAGAAGCAGGTTATCAGGTTCTCGAAGTCAAAGAAGAGGATATTGTTGAAAAAGAAAGGCTTGCCAGGGAGGCGGAACTCCTTAAGCTAAAGCAAAAATTCATCATTGGTGCTGTTCTCCTCGTTCCTATCCTTATTCTCATGTACGGTGGCTCACTTCTTGAAAAGTGGA
>Ga0154839_1281_pt6 | contig 15271 bp, 15 predicted proteins | sample Rifle2008BG16ft_FD_116143 | JGI IMG/M metagenome (GOLD analysis project Ga0154839, IMG submission 116143) | Deltaproteobacteria bacterium RBG_16_47_11
AAGGATTTCCTTTCAAAGTATCATGGCCTCTCTCTGAAGGAATTTGAAAACAGTCTCTATTGCTTTGTTGGAGAAGAAGCCGTCAGGCATATCTTCCGGGTCGCATCCAGTCTTGACTCGATGGTCGTGGGCGAACCCCAAATACTGGGCCAGATCAAGTCGGCCTACGAAATCGCAACCCAGGCCAAAACCTCCGGCCTTATCCTTCACAAACTTCTTCACCGGGCCTTTTTTGTGGCTAAAAGGGTCAGGAACGAGACAAAGATCGGCAATAGTGCTGTGTCGGTCAGTTTTGTCGCCGTGGAACTGGCCAAGAAAATCTTTGGGACTCTTGAAGAAAAAACCGTTTTACTGATCGGAGCAGGAGAGATGTGTGAACTCGCTGCCCGGCACCTCGTCTCCGGAGGGGGTGTAAGGGTCCTCGTAACCAATCGGACCTATGAACGCGCGGTGACCCTTGCTCAGGAGTTCAAGGGAGAACCGATCCCTTTTGAAGAGATGGCCCAGGGTCTGAAGAAGGCGGACATCGTCATCAGTGCCACCGACTCACCCCAATATCTCATCCGGCATGAACCTCTCGCAAAGGTCATGAAGGATCGGAAACAGAGGCCCATCTTCTTCATCGATATCGCAGACCCCAGAAATATCGAGCCCAAAGTCGGCGATATTGAAAACGTCTATCTCTACAACATTGATGACCTTCAAAATGTGGCCAATGAAAATGTTCAGGGTCGGGGAAAGGAGGCTCACAAGGCCGAAGCAATCGTTCAAGAGGAGGTCGTGAAGTTTGTCCATTGGTACCGATCTCTCGATATGACGCCAACGATCGTTGCCTTAAGGAGAAAATTTGACGAGATCCGAAGGAAGGAACTGGAAAAGACCCTTTCCCTTCACCCCCATCTTTCAGAGAAAGAGAAAAAATCGTTAGAAGCCCTCACTTCAGGCATCATCAATAAGATCCTGCATGAACCCCTCACCCTGCTTAAACGGAACCATGAGAACGGGGCGGATGAACTCTACCTCGACGCCCTTCAAACCCTATTCGGTCTTTCCGAGAGACTTCCTGAAAAATCGGATGAAAAAAACTTGAAGGAGACACCTAAGTCGGATGATCTTTAATGAATTTAGGATCGGAACCCGGGGAAGCCAGCTTGCCCTCTATCAGGCCAATTGGGTGAAGGATCAACTCCTCCAAACCCACCCGGATCTTAAGGTTACCCTGATCGAGATCAAAACCACCGGGGATAAAATTCAGGATGCACCCTTAGCAAAGATCGGTGGAAAAGGGCTTTTTGTTAAAGAGATTGAGGAAGCCTTAATCCAGAAAAGAATCGACCTTGCAGTTCATAGCATCAAGGACGTTCCAACCGAATTTCCCGAAGGGCTCCATCTCCCCGCTATCACAAAAAGAGAAGACCCCAGGGATGTCTTCATTTCCAGAGATAAAACGCCACTAAGAGACTTACCTAAGGGAGCCAGGATCGGAACGAGCAGTCTGAGGCGGCAAGCCCAGCTCCTCCACCTCAGAGACGATTTTGAGATGATTCCCTTGCGGGGGAATTTAGATACCCGGCTGAAGAAACTCTGGGCGATGAATCTGGATGGTATTGTCCTGGCCTTAGCGGGTGTGAAAAGGCTGGGTCTTGAAGAGAAGATCACAGAGATTCTTCCTATCGAAATCTCTTTGCCAGCTATTGGGCAGGGCGCTCTGGGGATCGAAACAAGAAAAGGGGATGAAGCGGTGGAGACACGAATTCGTTTCCTCAATGATCCAGCCTCGGCCATTGCCGTCGCTGGCGAGAGGGCCTTCCTGAAAAGATTGGAAGGGGGGTGTCAGGTCCCTATCGCCGCCTTTGGCCGGACCAATAGGGGTCTGTTTCAAATGGATGGTCTGGTAGGAACCATCGATGGAAAAAGGCTCATCAGACATCACCTCGAAGGACCTCTTGAAAAGGCTGAATCGCTTGGAATCGAACTGGCCGAGATCCTTCTAAGCAGAGGAGCTGAAGAGATCCTTGATGAGATTTACGAAAAATCTGCACCCACCATCAACACTGAAGACCCGAATAATGGATAAAACTCCCTTGGATCGGAAAAGGATCCTGATAACCCGGGCCCGGGAGCAATCCGCTGAATTCACTTCCTGTCTAAGAAAATTAGGGGCTGAGGTCGTTGAATTCCCCACCATTGAAATCGTTCCTCCCCTCCGGTGGGACAGACTCGATCAGGCGATCAGTCAGCTCCAATCTTACGACTGGATCCTTTTTACGAGTGCCAACGGCGTTCACTTCTTCTGGCAACGCTTGAAGGAAAAAGGCCGGAGTCCTCGCCTTCCTTCTTCTCTCAAAGTTTGTGCCATTGGTCCAGCCACAGCAAAGGCGCTCAAAGAAAAGGGAGTCTCTGTCGATTATATCCCTAAGGAATATATCGCTGAGGCTATCCTTGAGGGGTTTGAGAAGATGGCCATTCAGGGAAGCCGAATCCTCTTAGCCAGGGCGAAGATTGCCCGGGATATCCTCCCTACCGGTCTGAGAAAGATGGGCGCAGAGACGGAGGTCGTTGAAACCTATCGAACGGTCAAACCGAAAGGAGGGGCCAGAAAACTGAGGCAACTCCTGACAGAAGGAAAGATCGACGTGATCACCTTTACCTCTTCATCTACAGTGAATCATTTTGCCAAACTTCTGAAAAAGGAAAATCTGAAAACCTGTCTAAAAGGGATTGCCATCGGTTGTATTGGGCCCATCACAGCCCGCACCGCAAAGGCGTGGGGAATAAAGGTCCAGATCCAGCCTAAGGAATACACGATTCCTGCTTTGACCCAGGCTATCGCAGAATATTTCCTCCCCCCTTGCGGGGGAGAATGAAGGTGGCCTCTCCGGGGTAAGTCCTTTTTTCATCATTTCTGCGAAAGCAGTCCACCAAGGGGGGACAGGAAAGAAAATCCTTCATTCTTGTTTTCGAAAGATAAATAATGTATAAATAATCTCATATTAGCCTATGGAGTTCGAGGAATGAAAGGGAAATTATTTTTCATCATTCTTTTGTGCCTGGGGGTTTTTGGGGCCATGCAGCTCACCGCCCTCTCTACCCAAAAGATACCTAAAACCCTGACCCTTCTCTACAGCAATAATTTTAATGGCGAGATTGAACCCTGCCCCACCTGAGGGCAGAAAAGCAAGATCGGCGGTCTTGCCAGACGAGGAAGTTGCATAAGAGAGATTCGGGAGAGCACAAAGGGGATCCTTCTTCTCGATTCGGGGGATCTTTTTTTCAAAAAGTTTACACGGCCTGTTCAAGAAGATGAGCTAAAGATGGTGACTGAAAAGGCCCATCTTATGATCGAGAGCCTCAACCTGATGGGTTATGATGCCCTGGGGGTCGGGGATGACGATTTAACCCTTGGGAAGGGATTCCTGACCGAGATTTCGAAGAAGGCCAAATTTCCTTTTCTCTCATCCAATCTGATGGACGGAGAATCGGGTAAGCTGATTTTTCAATCCCATATCATCAAGGAATTCAATGGTCTCAGAGTCGGGATCTTTAGCCTTATCTCTCCTGATTCTTTTTCGGGACCTAACGATCCCAGGCTAAAGGGGTTGATGATTCAAAACCCGGTCGAAACAGCCCAGCGCATGGTCAAGGAGCTTAAATCAAATACGGATCTGATCATCCTTTTGAGCCATCTCAGTTACCCCAAGGACGTGGAAATGGCCCAGACCGTGCCTGGGATTCAGATCATCGTGGGAAGCCATACGGGAGTGTCTCTCTCTTATCCTCCCATTGTCAAGGATACCATCATCCTTCATACCCCGCTGAGGGGAATGTATGCGGGCCGATTCGATATTACTTTCTATAGCCGTGAATCCGGCTTCTATAATGTTGCGACGAAACGATCTTTTGAAAATAATCTTCCAAATCTGAAACTTCGATTGAATGCTAAAGAAATCTCTCAGGCCGAAAAGGAGCAGTACCAAAAGATCATCGGGGACATTGAACGATCGCTCAAACAACTTCAAGGGAAGAATGAGTTCTCCAATCTCATCATCCCCCTCCATGAACAATTCAAAGATCACCCTGAGATTTCAAGGTTAATCGAAGATTTTAGGAAAACATATCCTTCAGAACCAGACAAATCTCCTCCGCCCAAACAGTGAAGATGCCAACCCTCGATCTTATCCTCCTTCATCCCCCGACGATTTACGACTTCAGGAAACGAATCGGAATCCATGGTCCCATCAGCGACGTCGTCCCTTCCACACCCGTCTTTGAGATGTATCCCATCGGATTTGCCAGTCTTTCGGAGTATCTGGAGCGCCATGGCCTCAAGGTAAGAATCGTCAACATTGCGCTGAAGATGCTTAAGGATGAAGGATTCGAGGTGGAGCAATTCATCCGCAGACAGCATCCTGTTGCCTTTGGCCTCGATCTCCATTGGATGGCCCATGTCCAGGGAACACTCGGTATCGCCGAGATCATTAAACGGGTTCATCCGAAGACCCCTGTCATCCTGGGGGGGCTCTCGTCAACCTATTACCACGAAGAGATTATCCGTGAATACCCTTACATCGATTTTGTGGTCCGGGGGGATTCTACAGAAAAACCTGTTCTTGAGCTCCTCCTATCCCTAAAGGGAAATCGCAATTTTAAAGCTATTCCCAATCTCACCTGGAGGGATGAAAAGAATCGAATCCAGGTCAATCCCCTGACCTATGTTCCTGAAAACCTGGATGATATCACCATTGACTACCGCCACATCATGAAGAAGGTGGTGAGGTATGTGGATCCAACTGGCTATCAGCCTTTTATCGACTGGTACAGCTACCCTGTGACCGCTGTCTTCACCTGTCGGGGATGTAATTATAACTGCAAAACGTGTGGGGGCTCAGCAAAGACCTTTCGCTCCATGGCCAACCGAAAAAAGCCAGCCTATCGGGATCCGAAACTCTTGGCCCGCGATATCTTCAACATCTGCGATCACCTCCATGCACCCGTCATGATCATTGGAGATATTTTTCAGTCCGGGAAGGAGTATGGTCTCACCTTTCTTCAAGAACTGAAGAAAAAACCGATCAAAAACCATGTTGCCTTTGAATTTTTTGTTCCTCCTTCCATGCCCCTTCTCGAAAAGATTGCCGGATCGGTCCTCAACTTCAACATTGAGATCTCACCCGAGTCTCATGACGAGGAAATCCGGAGGACCTTCGGCAGGCCTTATGGCAATGAGGCGTTGGAGAAAGCGATTGCTGATGCCATTGACCTTGGCTGCAAACGCATTGACCTCTTCTTCATGACCGGTCTCCCGAAACAGACTTACACCTCTGTCATGGAGACGGTGGATTATTGCCGCTTCCTTTTAGAAAAATATCAAGCCTATAACAAACTGATTCCCTTCATCTCTCCCTTGGCCCCCTTCTTGGACCCCGGGAGCTCGGTCTTCGAAGAACCAGAGAAATATGGATACCGTCTGCTCTACCGGACGGTTGAAGAGCACCGTCAGGCCTTGCTTTCTCCGAGCTGGAAGTATATCCTTAACTATGAAACCGAGTGGATGGATCGGGATGCCATTGTCTACAGCACCTATGAGGCGGGGAAGAGGCTCAATCGCATTAAGGCTGAATTTGGGCTGATCGACCGAAAGACTGCGGAATCGATCGAGATGCGAATTGAAAAGGCGGTTCAGATGATGAAGGAGATCGACCGGATCATGGCTCTTCCCGATCCCAAAGAGAGGGAACAGGCCTTAAGGCCTGACTTGAAAGGTTCTGCTTCCCTTTACCAATACAGCATGTCAACGGTTTGTGAAAAGAGGGAGCTGGAGTGGCCCACACGGTTCTACCGGATGAACTTTTTTAAGATTCTCAAGACACTCCTGATGAGGAGGAAGCCCAATGTCTCCATCCCCTCGCCAAGAGGCACTTCGTAAGATCCCGAGTGTGGATGAGATCCTCGCGCGGCCGGAGATCGCCGGTCTCATAAAAACCTATCCCCGAAACGTGGTGGTCGAAGTCATCCGGAGTTGCTTGAAAGGGCTAAGAGAGCAGATCCTCCATCAGGAAGGGCCCTCAGAATTCGACGAATCCTTCTTCTCTTTTGACCGCCTCTATCCCCTCTTTAAAAGAGATCTCGAACGTCAAACCCAGCCACGCCTTCGTCGCGTCATCAATGCGACCGGGGTCGTCATTCACACCAACCTCGGAAGATCTCCCCTTCATCCCTCTGCCATTCAACATCTCATCGAAGTTTCCAAGGCCTATTCCAATCTCGAATACGACCTCGATCAAGGCGAGCGAGGCAGTCGTTACGCTTATGTAGAAGAAATCCTGTGCCGTCTCTCTGAAGCAGAATCTGCAATGGTGGTCAATAATAACGCCGGTGCTGTCTTGCTTGTCTTAAATGCCTTGGCGGAAGGAAGAGAGGTCATTGTCTCGAGGGGAGAGTTGGTCGAAATTGGGGGTGGCTTTCGGATCCCTGATGTCATGAAACGGAGTAATGCCCTGCTCAGGGAGGTTGGAACAACCAACCAGACCCACCTTGATGATTATCAAAAGGCCATCGGACCTCAAACCGCATTGCTCTTGAAGGTTCACGCCAGCAATTTCAGGATTCTGGGTTTTACTTCGGATGTTCCTCTCCAAGAGTTGGTGCAATTGGGGAAACAGCATCACCTTCCTGTCATGGAAGATCTTGGAAGCGGCTGCCTGGTCGATCTCGCGAAATATGGCCTTGATAAAGAACCCACAGTTCAGGAGGTGATCCAGACCGGTGTTGACGTGGTCACTTTCAGCGGGGATAAGCTCCTCGGGGGGCCTCAGGCCGGAATCATCTTGGGGAAAAAGGGGGTTCTTGATCTTATCAAAATCAATCCCTTGACGCGGGCCCTTCGCATCGATAAACTCACCCTGGCTGCTCTTGAATCCACTCTCCTTCTCTACCTTGATGAAAAGAAAGCGATGGAGGAAATCCCAACGCTTCAGATGTTGACCTTCGATCAAGATCGATTAAAACGGAAGGGGAGACGATTACTGAAAAAATTGGTTGGGATCAACGGGATCAAGGCCGTTCTTAGAGAAGATGCGTCGCAGGTAGGAGGCGGGGCTCTTCCGCTCCAGGAACTTCCCACGATGGTTATCTCCATTAAACCTCTTTCCTTCTCTGTAAACGATTTTGAAAACAATCTCAGAAAGGGCAATCCTCCCATCATTTCCCGGATCAACAGAGACGAAGTCCTCCTGGATTTAAGAACGGTCTTTGATGAGGAGATCCCACTCTTGGTTGCTGGCTTAAGGGGAGCCCTCCCCTCTCCAAAATCATAAATGGCCCATTTCAAATCCCAAGCATCAGAGGGCGAAAAAGGTAAATCCTTTTCTCTCCGCATCCTGGAGCGAGAACAGGGAAAGCGCCTGGACCAATTTCTCACCGGAACCGAACTGAATCTCTCCCGCTCCCAGGTCAAAAAATTAATCGAAAAAGAAATAATTCTCCTCAATGGGAAGCCAACCAAACCCAGTGCCCGTGTGAGAACAGGAGATCAAGTTTCTGGAACTCTTCCCAGCCCAAGACCTCTTTCTTTGGAACCAGAACCTCTTCCCCTCACGATTCTCCATGAAGATCCTTCGATCGTCGTCGTTGACAAACCTCCGGGAATGGTCGTTCATCCTGCTCCAGGAAATCCCTCAGGAACACTGGTCAACGCGCTGATCTATCACTGCAAAGACCTTGCTAAGATTAACGGCGTATCAAGACCGGGCATCGCCCACCGCTTGGATAAAGAGACCTCAGGCGTCATGGTCGTAGCGAAAAACGAAGAAGCCTATCACCAACTGACCAAGCAATTCAAAAACCGGACCGTAGAGAAGGTCTATCTCGCTCTTGCGCGGGGAAAATTCAGACAGGAGGAAGGATGGATCGATTGGGCCATTGGAAGACATCCAAGCGAGAGGAAACGGATGTCCACTCGAACGAGAAGAGGTAGACCGGCAGTTACCCGGTGGAGGGTTATTGAAAGATTCGATGGGTTAACCCTCCTTGAGATCTTTCCCAAAACAGGGCGGACCCATCAAATCCGCGTCCATCTCTCCGCCATGGGCCATCCTCTCTTAGGGGATCCTCTTTACGGGAAAAAAAGAGGATCTCAGGATCCTGTTCTAAAAGAGTGTTCTCGAAGGCTAAATCGCCAGGCCCTCCATGCGTATCGACTCGGATTCGTTCACCCGCGAACAGGAGAGGGAGTCGAATTTATTTCACCGATCCCTCAGGACATGAAGGAAGTGTTGGAATGGCTGCGATCACGAATCACAAATAATTCTCAATAAGGCGAGCACCACCGGGAAGGAGGAAACCCCTATGAACCTCTCGACTCCCCGGCCTAAAGGCCGGGGCTTGCTCGAGGTTCACCCTGAGCCGCGCCTTTTTCCCCACCTTAAAAGGTGGGGTTTCGCGCGGTCGAACGGGTGAACTTCTCCCCTTGACGGGGGAGGGGCTGGGTGGGGGTGGAAGGAGCATGAATATTTTTAATCGATCTGACCTGAAAACGAAAAACGGGCTTCCCTGTATTGAAATTCCGGAGATGGCCCATATCGAGTGGATCCAGCATGGCTTCTTGACACGGAGGGGGGGGATAAGCCTTCCTCCTTTCGACTCGCTCAACTTCAGCAAAAATACCGGTGATTTAGAAGACCACGTCTCCAAGAATAAGAATTTAATTGGAGCCTCATTCGGTTTTGATTCGAACCGTCTTATTCTCCTTCATCAAATGCATCAAGACGGAATTCTCGTCATCCGGGAACCTGATGACTCCCTTCCCTGCAATCTCGAATATGATGCCATGATCACTCATTCTGAAAACAGGTTCCTTGGCATCAAAACCGCAGATTGTCTTCCAATTTTTGTCATCGATAAGGTGAAGAAAGTGATTGCCGCGATTCATGCAGGGCGTCAGGGAACGGCTCGCCGGATCGTGAGAAAGGCCTTAAAAAGAATGAAGGCCGAATGGGGTTGCTTACCCAAAGACCTCTTGATTGCTTTAGGTCCTTCCATTGGTCCCTGCTGTTATGAAATCGATGAAAAGGTATTTCATGCGGAATGGGAACCCTACTCTATGCCAAAGGGGCATGGAAAGTGGAGGGTGGATCTACCCAGAATCAACATGGAACATATGAAGAACGAAGGGATCAAAGAAAATCAAATCTTCTGGATTGATCTCTGTACGCGCTGCCATTCCGACCTTTTCTTTTCCTACCGGGGAGAGGGCCAGACCGGAAGGCAACTTTCTTTCATTGGAATCACAAAAGTCAACGTGGAATGTCGGTGGGGATAAGAAAAAATCCATCAAAAAAGCCTTGACATAAAGCGAACCGCTTGGTATCACATAACTCTTGATAAACGCTTGACAGAAGATTTCAGAAAAAGAGGTGTATCCGATGAAGACCAACGAGTCTTTACTTGCTGAGAGAAATAAGCACATTCCCCAGGGACCCTTCAATACCCATCCCATCTTTGCCGCCAAGGCCAAAGGAGCCATCATCACTGATGTGGAGGGCAAAGAATATATCGACTTCGCCGGGGGCATCGGTGTGGCCAATGTCGGCCACTGCGATGATGAGGTCGTCAAAGCCATTCAAGACCAGGTGGAAAAGTACATCCATACTTGCTTTCACGTTGTCATGTATGAACCCTATGTGGAACTGGCCAAGAAACTGAATGAAATTACCCCGGGTTCCTTTCCCAAGAAGACGATGTTTGCCAATAGCGGGGCCGAGGGGGTAGAAAATGCGGTCAAGATTGCTCGCCATGCGACTGGCCGACCCGCGACCATTGCCTTTACAGATGCCTTCCATGGCCGGACACTGTTAGCCATTAGCCTCACGAGCAAGATGAAGCCCTACAAGTTTGGTTTTGGTCCCTATGCTCCGGAGATCTACCGGATGCCCTATGCATACTGTTACCGGTGTGCCTTTGGACTGGAATATCCTTCCTGTGAGCTTTATTGTGCTTATTATCTAAAAGAATTCTTTGCAACCCACATTTCAGCAGAGCAGGTTGCGGCGTTGATTGCGGAGCCGGTGTTGGGGGAGGGAGGGTTTGTGGTGCCACCGAAGGAGTATTTCAAGGTGCTCCAGAAGATCTGCCAGGATCATGGGATTGTGTTTATTGCTGATGAGGTGCAGACAGGGTTTGGACGGACAGCGAAGATGTTTGCGATCGAGCATTATGAGGTTGCACCAGATATACTGGTAATGGCCAAGTCAATCGCTGGCGGATTGCCACTCAGTGCCATTACGGGTAAGACGGAACTCATGGATCACCCTCAGGTGGGAGGACTGGGCGGGACATATGCAGGCAATCCGGTGGCGTGTCAGGCGGCCCTGGTGGTATTGGAGCAATTTAAGAAGAAGAAGTTATTAGCGAAAGGAGAAGAAATAGGTAAAAAGGTTTTGAAGCGGTTCAAGGAGTTTTACGAGAAATACTCGATCGTAGGGGATGTACGGGGATTGGGAGCGATGGTAGGGATGGAGTTGGTGGGGGATCGGAGGACGAAAGAGCCGGCGACGACTCTCACGAAGCAGCTTGTCGCTAAGTGTCGTGAGAAGGGACTCCTCATGATCTCAGCGGGAACCTATTCGAACATCATTCGGCCCTTGATGCCCCTGGTGGTCACCGATGAAGAACTGGAACGGGGACTTTCCATCATCGACGAAAGCCTCAGCGAACTTTAATATCCACAAGGTCAGAAACAAAAAACCGAGATTCCGAAACGAGTACGGAATGACCTAAGGTACCTTGGAGGGTAAAGCCTGCTGAGTCATTGATCATTCCCACGTGAAAAAGGCTTTCCTCGGAAGATAATTTTCCGGGTTGACAAAACCTGATCCTTCCATATATCCTTCTTAAGACCTAAACGATCCAAATTCCAAGAATTGCCATGCTTCTGAACCTGGCCTGATGAAGATCAGGCCAGGTTCAGCTATCAAGACAGAAACTGATGAGACCCTGAAACAATCCTGAAATAAATTCAGGACAAGGTTCAGGGTGACCTAATCTCACTCAAAGGAGCTTAACAATGGATAACAAAGTAAGAATGGATAGCCATTCCCACCTCATTTTGCAGAGGACCCCAAAGGATCAGGTAGAAAAAGGAATCACCGTAATCGTTCGAGGGAAAGGGGTCTGGGTTTATGATCAGGAGGGAAAGCCTTACCTCGATCTTGTTGCAGGTGTCACCCGGCCCGTTCATGTTGGCTATGGACGGAAAGAGATTGCTCAAGCGGTATATGATCAAGTCTGCGAACTCTGTTATTTCACCCCCATGCAATTCGCAAATGGGCCGGCCATTAAACTTGCCGAGGTCTTGGCCGAAATCGCGCCCGGAAAGATCAACCGATTCTCCTTCTTCTGTGATGGATCGGAAGCAGTAGAGGCAGCGATAAAATTAGCCAAACATTATCACCACTTCAGAGGGGATAAAAACCGTTTCAAGATTATTTCCCGAAGAGGGGCCTACCATGGTGTTACGGCTGGAGCTTTGAGGGCATTGGGGACAGTTTTGCCTATGAGGCAGATGATGGAGCCTCTGATGCCTGGGACCATCTTTGTCGAATCCCCGTACTGCTACCGCTGTCCCATCCATTTGACTTATCCCAGTTGTTCGATCGCCTGCGCGACAGATATCGAGAAAATCATCGAATTTGAAGACCCCGAACAGATCTCTGCTTTCATTGGAGAACCCATCCAGCAGGGATTTGGAGCCTATGCCCCTCCCAAGGGATACTGGAAGATTGTCCGAAATATCTGTGATAAATATGGGATTCTCCTGATCATCGACGAAGTCATTTGCGGTTTTGGAAGAACAGGCAAATGGTTCGGAATCGAACATTTCGAGATTGAACCGGATATCCTAGCCATGGCTAAAGGAATTTCATCCGGTTATGTCCCCCTCGGAGCCATGGGATGCACGGACAAGGTGTGGGAGCCGATCGAAGTCTTCCAACATCTTCATACCTATGGCAATCATCCTGTCGCCTGCGCCGCAGCCCTGAAGAATATTGGGATTCTGAAGGACGAGAGTCTGGTGGAGAACTCGCGCCAGATGGGGATCTATTTTCTGGAAAGACTCAAAACGCTTGAACGTCATCCAATTGTTGGTGAGGTCAGAGGGACCGGATTGTGGACAGCCATTGATCTCACAGCGGATAAAAAAAGAAGGGCCCTCTTCCCTGTTAACCGAATGAACAATATCATCCACCGGGCCAAGACCAAAGGGCTGATCATCAAGACGATGGGGCATGCCCTTGAGTTTGCTCCTCCCCTCATCATTCAGAAAGAGGAAATTGATGAGGCCGTCAAGATACTTGATGAATGTATGACCGAAGAGGAAAAAGAGATGGGCGTCTAAGTCCGCAACCCCTCAGAAGTTTTGGGAGAAAAAAGGTCGATCCGACAGGAATACTTCCAAAGCTTTATGAAGCGGATGGTTAAGATTTTATGGGCAATCGTCGCCATTTCAATAGAAAGAGGGGAGCAAGGACTTTCAGCCCAGGGAGATTGCGCTGAGAGGTTTCCGCTATAAAGCTTTTCCAGTATCCCTGCCGGACCTCCAAAAATCTCAAGACTGAGGGGATACTTAAGTCCTTTAATAGGCGGTTGATTTCTCCCAAGAACCTGAAGTCCCGGATCTCCATAAGCCTTTTGACTTTAAAAGGAAAATCGATTAGACTTTTCCTTGGAAGTGGTCAGGTTCTGGGGGGCCTCCTGGACTTCAAATCCAGTGGCGGGCAGACGATGTCCGTGGTGGGTTCGATTCCCATGCACTTCCGCCAAATTGAAAAGGCGTGGCGCATAGGGCATAGCACAAAGCGTAAGAACCAAATCCGGGATAAAATTCTTACAAGCAAAGGAGGAAAAGATGTTTGGAATAGGCATGCCGGAGTTGTTGGTCATCCTGGTCATTATTCTGGTCATTTTCGGTGCCGGAAAGCTTCCACAGATCGGTGAAGGACTTGGGAAAGGGATCCGAAACTTCAAGAAGTCGACTAAAGAAGCTGAAGAGATCGATGTAACCCCTAAAAAGACAGAAGAAAAAAAGCCGGATGAGATTTCAGAAAATAAGTGAAACGTTCAGGGACAAGGACGATTGACCTCTCTTCAGGATGCGACATATTGCTTACATCGGAATGGGTTCGAACGTTGGGAATAAACTCCTTCGGTGCCAGGAAGCTATCTTTGAAATCCTGAAAATCGACCGTAACAAACTCCTATCCCAATCCTCCTTTTATAAAACACAGCCCCTGGGTTACACCGACCAGGACTGGTTCGTCAATGGAGTAATTAAGGTTGAGACGAACCTCGAGGCCCATGAGCTCCTCGGATCTGTCCAGGCTCTTGAATTGAATCTTGGCCGGAGGGAGACCTTTCGATGGGGTCCCCGAGTGATCGATCTTGACCTCCTCTTCTTCGATGAAGAGCAGATTCAAGCAGGAGATCTCGTGATCCCCCACCCACTCCTTCACGAACGGCAATTTGTCCTTATCCCTCTCGCTGAAATCGATCCTTATCTGATGCATCCGGTTTTTAAAAAAACCATCCAGGAACTTCTGAATAATCTCTATGAGGACCAGGGCGTGGAGAAATTTCTGCCCTAAAAATACAGGATTTACCCTATTTACTCTTTTTTGCGCCTCATATTAAATTACTACTATTTATTTTTTACTCATTTAAGGTTAAAAAAAGGTTGACAAATCCTTTGAGATTAGATATAGAATAAAAAATTAATAGAATTAATAGTTCTTTTTTATAAAAAAATCTGGAAGGGGGTGAACGTATGAGTAAAAGGAGGGCTTTGACACTATTGCTGCTTCTGGTTTTCTTCTCCCTCTCTCTCTCCGGGTGTTACTATTTCTCCGCAAAGAAAGAGATGAAGAACGCAGAGAATTTACTCATGCAGCTGAAGAATGCTGGAGGACTTACAAAGGTTCCATATGAGTACTGCAGCGCCGAGAAGTTTTTGGAGATTTCCAGGATGGAGTTTGATGAGAATGATTTCAAACATGCCAAAGGTTTTGCAAGTCGCTCAAAGGCCGCGGCAGAAGCCGGTCTTGCAGAAGTTAAAAAGAAATAGGTCCGAAGAAACGGAAGGGGGTGAAAGATGATTATGAATAGAAAATGGATGACCTTGATACTCCTCCTGGGAGTAATGATCCTCTCAGGATGTGGGATCAGTAAAGAATCGATGATGGCCTATAACGAGGCCAAAGACGCTTTTCAGAAGGCGACGCTTGCGGGCGCGAAGAACTGTGCACCCTGTCAATACGCAACAGCGGAAGCCTATTTGGCTTTGGCTGATCACGAGATCGCAGAGACGGATTACTGGAAAGATGACAGACAGCATCTCAAACTGGCAGCCTCCGTTACAAAGGAAAAGTCTTTAGAGGCGATCAAGATCTGCCAGGTACCGCCTAAACCACCGGCACCGCCAGCCCCAGCCCCTGCACCAGCACCAGCCCCTCCGGCTGTCAGGGCGCCAGTGATAGATTCTTTCACTGCCAATCCCAGTTCGATCACCTCGGGTGAATCCTCAACGCTGTCCTGGTCTTTGTCTGGGGGAGCTCCAACCGATTTAACCATTAATGGTAGGCGTGTTCCTCTCACCTCAACCTCCCAGACCGTAACACCCAGCACAACAACGACATATACCCTCGCCGCTTCTAATACTGCTGGGCAGGATACTCGATCTGTGACCGTCACAGTGGCATCACCACCGGCTCCGACCCCACCACCGGCACCAGCACCAGCCCCAACACCCAGTGCTCCGCTCATGCTTGATACGATCTATTTCGATACCAACAAGACAAATATCAACCCTTCAGCTGCCAAGGCATTGGATCGGAACGGGATGTTGCTAAAGGATAATCCAAGAGCGAGGGTGGAGATTGGTGGGCATACCGATTCAACCGGTTCAGAAAAAGCCAATCAGATGATCTCGGAGAAGAGAGCCCTCAGTGCTAAAAAATATCTCCAGGATAAATATAATATTCCAGGCGACCGGATGGGCACCAAAGGCTATGGAAGTTCAAAACCAATAGCCGACAACAAGACCAAGGAAGGCAAGGCTAAAAACAGGAGGGTAGAGTTTAAGGTGATCCCCTAAGCCAGCGAACTCACCCATTCAATCAAAGAGATTTGGATGAAGGTGGCAGAGAAGGTTACCCTGCCACCTCATTTTTTGTTTCAGCACCGATTTTCGCAGAGCGCTAAGCGTCACATAAATATAACA